>Ga0100393_10005404_pt1 | contig 11541 bp, 8 predicted proteins | sample CryGeymeta201517_FD_81546 | JGI IMG/M metagenome (GOLD analysis project Ga0100393, IMG submission 81546) | Groundwater microbial communities from Crystal Geyser aquifers in Utah, USA - Crystal Geyser metaG 2015-17 | ecosystem: Environmental > Aquatic > Deep subsurface > Groundwater | place: USA... | reverse complement strand
CTTCAAGCAAACTATCTTTCACTCGTTAATTTTAAGGATGTTGATGCATAATCCCATTACTTATCAGCAAATTAAAATAAGTAATTAACTAAACACCTCAATAAAACTATTTAGGGTCTGCTGAAAAACTTTTAACTGATCGGTATTGTGACAATAAATAGAGTTCTCATCGGAGGTTTCTGCAAGGTATTTGGAAGTCTGCAATAAAAATCCTTGCGCCAGATATTACCCCCGCTCAGCGGGGCTGCACCTCAATACCTTGTAGGTAGTATATTCCTTATAAATATTAACGGTGCTACGCACCTTGAAATGAGCCACAGCCCCGCTTAGCGGGGATAATCTTTATAAAGATAGACTGTATCAAAATACCGGAGGTGCAGCCCCGCTGAGCGGGGGTAATATTGACAGGGATTGTCGATTTCGAGTTTTTCAGCAGGCCCTATTTAAGCGCTTTAAAAAGGATTTCTACCGGATGTAAGGCGTCTTTTTGAGTGCCGTCATGAATCTGATGTCGGCACGAAGTTCCGGATGCTGCAAAGATTGTTCCAGAAGCGACATTTCTGATAGCAGGAAAAAGTACCAGCTCGCCCACCTTCATCGAAACATCGTAGTGCTCTTTTTCATAACCAAAAGATCCAGCCATGCCACAGCAACCTGATTTGATTTCTGTGGCAGTGTAATTCTCGGGGATATTCAAAATAGCCAGTGCTTCTTTGGTGCTGGCGATTGATTTTTGCTGGCAATGACCATGATAGCGTATTTCTCGTTTTTCTTTTGTGAATAAATCACTACTGAAATTTCCCTGCTGAAATTCATGCGATAAAAATTCTTCAATGGTAAAGCAGTTTTTTGCCAGTTGGTCGGCGGCAGGACGCATTTCTGCATCAACAAGTTCGGGGTACTCATCCCTGAAAGTTAATATGGCAGAAGGCTCAATTCCGATAAGCGGATTTTCGCTGTTGATTATAGGGGCTAAGGATTTAACATTGTGCATGGCAATGCGTTTGGCTTTTCTTAAAAATCCTTTGCTGAGGTAGGTCCTGCCGCTTTCGATATGTTTTGGAATCACAACTTCATAGCCTAATCGTGTAAGCAGCATGATGGCACTAATACCAATGGCGGTATCATTAAAGCGCGTGAACTCATCATTGAAAAGATAAACTTTTGTGCCAGTGGATCCGGTAGGTTTGTTTTTCTTGAACCACTTATCCAATGTGGTTTTGTAAAGCGTAGGGAGACTTCTTTGAGGAGCAAAACCCAATAGTGGCATCACTACTTTTGTTGTGAGCGGATTGTTCATCATCAGATTTGTAAATGCAGGCCAGATGCTTCCCAGTTTGTTGATTTGTATGATATTGGCAATCATTTTTGCACGTAATGGGGCGCCATTGGCATCATAATAATGCTGTAAAAATTCAGCTTTCAGTTTTGCAACATCCACGCTGCTGGGGCATTCTGATTTACAGGCTTTGCAGGAGAGGCAGAGATCCATCACCTCATAAATCTCAGGATGGTCAAAAGGGTTGTCTTTTGTGGAAGTTGTAAGCATTTCGCGCAAGATGTTGGCTCTGGCTCGTGTACTTGCTTTTTCGTCGCGGGTAGCCATATAGGAAGGACACATAGTGCCTCCTGTAACTTCAGTTTTGCGACAGGCCGCTGTGCCATTGCACTTTTCAGCAGCCCGCAGTATTCCCATGTCTTTTGACCAATCGAAAATGGTGTCAATTTTGCGGTTTTCCTGACCAGGAGTGTAGCGCAGTGCTGTATTCATTTTGGGAGTATCAACGATCTTATTAGGATTGAAGATATGGTGTGGATCCCAGCTTGATTTGATTTGTTTGAGCAGGGAATAATTATGTTTACCCACCATCAGTGGGATAAATTCGCCCCTTAACCTGCCATCGCCGTGCTCTCCGCTCAGCGAGCCTTTGTATTTTTTTACGAGCATAGCAGTTTCGCGTGCTATGGTATAAAAAAGTTCAACATCTGCAGGATCTTTCAAATTGAGTACTGGCCTCAGGTGGAGCTCGCCTGTGGCTACATGCGCGTAGTACACACAGTTTTTATCATATTTTGCAAGCATCTCATCAAAATCGCGGATATAGTTGGGCAATACTTCCGGATTTACGGCTGTGTCTTCGATTACCGGAACGGGTTTGGCATCGCCTGACATATTGTTTAGAACGCCTAATCCGGCTTTACGGAGATCCCAAACACGGGTCATATCTGCTCCTTTCACAACAGGAAAATGATTTCCCACACCAGCCTTCCGCATGGCGGATTCCATCGCTGTGATTTTTTGATCGGTGGTTTCAAAATCTGCTTCGGCAAATTCGACAATCAGTATGGCAGCCGGATCGTCTTTGACAAAAAATCTGTTTTTGGCCTGTTCAATGTTTTCTTTTGTGAGATCCATAACGGTTTTGTCCATCAGCTCCACCGAAACAGGACCATGTTTCAAAGCTATTAAATTGGCCTTTAAAGCATTAACAATAGAATCGAAATGCACACAAACCAGTGCTTTAGCTTTTGGCGGAAGCGGCACAAGGTTTAGTTTGATTTCGGTTGTAAAAGCCAGCGTACCTTCTGATCCGGCCAGGAGTTTGCTCAAATTGATCCGTGGCATTCCTTCCGTAAATGGTGCTGTATCGAGCAGCAAATCAATCGCATAACCAGTGTTTCGGCGTTTGATACTAGCATCAGGATACTCCATCCTGATTTGTTCCTGGTTTTTTGGATCACTCAGAATTTCATTCAAAGTTTTGTAAACCTGACCTTCCAAGTTGTTTTGAGCGCATTTTTGCTGGAAGCTTTTGTTGTCCAGCTCTCCAAAAATTGCCTCACTGCTATCGCTGAGTAAAGCTTTTATTTCGAGTGTGTGATCTCTGGTACTTCCGTAAACCAGAGAATGAGCCCCACAGGCATTATTGCCCAGCATGCCGCCCATCATGCAACGGTTGGCAGTGGATGTTTCCGGGCCAAAAAATAGTCCGTGAGGTTCGAGGTAGTGATTTAGTTCGCTCAGAATCACGCCGGGCTGAACACGCACCCAGTGTTCTTTCTCGTTAAGCTCAATAATTTCAGTCATATAGCGCGAAATATCCACAATCACGCCATTGCCAACTACTTGTCCGGCAAGCGAAGTGCCGGCGGCACGTGGAATGAGTGAAAAACCATACGCTTTGGCAGAATTTATCAGAAGTTTAATATCAGCGGCATCGCGTGGCAAAGCAACAGCCAGGGGTTTTTCGCGATAGGCGGAAGCGTCTGTGGCGTATATCAGGCGGGTGGCATCATCAATGTGAAGGTCGCCTTTGAAATTTATTTCTAGTTGTGCAAGTGCCTTGTAAAGTTTTGATTCGCGCATGAAATATGTTTTACCAAATTACAAAAATAGCGTGATAATGCTTATTAAACAGACTGTTTCATGGATTTTATAATTGTTTTTTTGTTCGTGGTTCTTATCTGTTTCTGTTGAACCAGTTTTTATAGTGTATATGGAAAGAAAAATATGTTTTACTTAAAAATATAGTATGTATGCTAAATATTTCATTGTAGGTATTGAAGAAAATCCCTGAAAGTATTGGGATATATACTTTAAAGGATTTGCGAGAAATTGCAAACAGATCAGGATATTTTATCAGTGCTTTCGAATATTTTATCTGCTGATTTAGCGATAAAACCCGAATAAAGCTTTCCGTTTTGATTGGCATAGCGACGGGCAAACTCGTAATAACAGCCCGGAATTTCTTTTTTACCCTCTGTAAAATTCACCTCAATCATTTCGGCACGGATGCTGGATTGTTCAAGCAATTCAGCCGGATTACCTTTTATTTCTCCTCCGGAATCATTGATGCGGAAGTTGTTATCCTTTAAAAGCTGGTTTACTTTTTCCATGCTGTCATATTTTTTCAGTCCGTTCACACTCACCGTGAAGTGGTTGGCACAGAATCCGTTCACATAAAGCCAGGCGGCATACTCGGATTCTGCACGAAGTTTTTCGTAGATTTCGTAAGAAGGAGTACCCCAGCTGCTTCCGCTAAAAATCAATTCATCTGATTGAAGCATCGATTCAGGGATTTGGTCAACAAGTTTTTTTACTGTCTCCTGCAAAAAAGGACTGAAGTCAGCAGTTTTTAGTTGAGAAATAAAAACTCTTGGCTGACCTTCCATTTCAAAATGCTTGGCATACAGATGTTTGGATTCAAAATGGTAATCACCCATATAGGTATAGCCGGCTTCACGGAATACGCGCGAAAATACTTCGATATTAATGCGTGGATCATCAAAAGTACGAAAGGCAATATGATCATTTTCAATATTTTCACCTTCTTTCACAAAAAGATCATAAACCTTTTGTACCGAAGGGTTTTGATTGGTGTAATCAGCCCATAGGCGATCAAAAATTTGATTTACTTTATTCATGTTTTTATTTTAAAAGAGTTGATATAGAATTGATTTATTTACGTTTACATCTGAATTGAAATCAGTAGCCAATTCGTTAGCAAGTTGCAACATGGCTTCGGGATGGTGTGGAATGCCAAGAAATTTTTTGCTGATTTTTTCTGCCAAATCGGTATCATTTGAATCTCTGAAAATAACAGACGAGATGAGCCCTTTGTTTACTTCAAGTGCAAGTTGAGCCCGAAAATGTTTGAATTCAAAAAAGCGATTTAACTGATATGAAGGTGAATATCCGTAGTTCCAGGCTGGTGTTTTGTATTTTTGATCAGCAAGATTTTGAATACCCAAGAGTTGATATTCAGTTAGTTTTAAGTCTTCTTTAATCGAAAAGTCTTTCAAAAGGAAAGTTTTTAATTCTTGCCTAAAACTTTCAAATGATATTGACGGACTAAAATGTAGTTTGAGGTTAGTGACCTGCGCCCTTATTGACTGCACTGCCTTAGTTTGGATGGCAGCTGTTGCTTTTCGTAAACATCGGTCAACAGCTTCCAAATCAGCATCAAAAAGTAAAGTGCCATGATGAATACTGCGGTTTTTGAAAACGTGAGCTGCATTGCCCGAGAACTTAAGTCCGTTAACGGTGAGGTTACTTTTTCCTGATACTTCGGCCGGAATACCTTTGCTTTTCAGGTAATCCAATATAGGCTTTGTGAAACGTGGAAAATTAATTTTATCCTCCTGATCTGAGCTGGTTGTGATGAATGAAAAATTTAGGTTTCCCGGCCCGTGAAAAACTGTTCCACCACCTGATATGCGCCGGATTATGGGGATTTTGTTATCTACCAAACATTCCGCGTTGATTTCCATTATCGGATTTTGATGTTTTCCCAATATAAGGCTGGAGGCGTTTTGCCACAGCATAAAGACGTCTATATTGGTCTGCCGGAGAAGGTATTCTTCAACAGCAAGGTTGAACCAAGGATCATAAGAAGGTTTTTCGAGAAAAAACATCAGCTAAAACGGTTGCAATATGATAGTGTGCAAAATTAATGCTTTTTGTAAGCGTGCTAAAGATTAATGACCTAATTTTGCAGCACTTTTCAAATTCAAAATAGCAAGTCCTTACATGCAGAATATCAGAAACATTGCCATAATTGCTCACGTTGATCATGGCAAAACTACCCTTGTTGACCGGATGCTCCATCAGGTTAAACTCTTTAGGGATAATCAGGAAACAGGAGATCTCATTTTAGATAATAATGATTTGGAGCGTGAACGTGGCATTACAATTTTATCCAAAAATGTTTCTGTTCGTTATAAAGACGTAAAAATTAACATCATCGACACTCCTGGTCACGCCGATTTTGGTGGTGAGGTGGAGCGTGTGCTCAATATGGCGGATGGTGTTTTGCTTTTGGTTGATGCTTTTGAAGGGCCGATGCCTCAAACGCGTTTTGTGCTGCAAAAGGCAATCGAGCTGGGCTTGAAGCCTATCGTTGTGGTGAATAAAGTGGACAAGCCCAATTGTCGTCCTGATGAAGTGCAGGAAGCTGTATTCGATTTAATGTTCAACCTTGGTGCTACGGAGGATCAGTTGAATTTTCCTACTGTTTTTGGCTCTTCAAAAAATGGCTGGATGTCGGATCACTGGAATAATGAAACCACAGATGTTTCCTATTTGCTGGATGTGATCATCGAAACCATTCCCAAATCACAATATGTGGAGGGAACACCGCAAATGTTAATCACTTCGCTTGATTATAGTTCTTATGTTGGTCGTATTGCAGTTGGCAGATTATCGCGCGGACAGCTGCAGGCAGGCATGACAGTGAGTCTTGTGAAACGTGACGGAGGAATTAGTAAATCAGTAATTAAAGAGCTTTATACATTTGAAGGGCTGGGCAAAGAACGCACAAAGGTGATGGTGCATGCCGGTGACCTTATCGCTTTGATGGGTATTGATGATTTTGAAATCGGGGATACTGTAGCAGATTTTGAAAATCCCGAACCACTGCCTCCAATCAGAATCGATGAACCAACCATGAGTATGTTGTTCACGATTAACAATTCGCCTTTTTATGGCAAAGAAGGAAAATATGTTACATCGAGGCATTTAAGAGACAGGCTGATAAAGGAAACAGAAAAAAATCTGGCTTTGAGGGTTGACGACACCGATTCGCCTGATGCTCTTTTAGTATATGGTCGCGGCATTTTGCATCTTAGTATTCTTATCGAAACCATGCGCCGCGAAGGCTATGAGTTTCAGCTTGGCCAACCGCGTGTGATCATAAAAATCATTGATGGAGTAAAACACGAGCCTGTTGAAAGCCTTACTGTTCAGGTTCCGGAGGATTTTTCCGGCAGGGTTATCGAGCAGGTTACAATGCGAAAGGGAGAGCTAACAGAGATGACGCCTAAAGGAGATCGCATGTATCTGGAGTTTTTGATTCCTTCGCGCGGTATCATTGGATTGCGTAATAATTTGCTTACTGCAACAGAAGGTGAAGCCATTATTGCGCATCGTTTCAAAAGCTTCGAACCCTGGAAGGGCGAGCTCAACGCAAAAGTGAATGGGGCTTTGATTTCAATGGATACCGGAACTGCCATTCCTTATGCTATCTGGAAGCTACAAGACAGGGGACGTTTTTTTGTTAATCCTGGCGAGGATGTTTATATGGGGCAGGTTATTGGCGAAAATAACAGGGCAGGAGATATGGTAATCAATATCAATAAAACAAAGAAACTCAGTAATGTCAGGGCTTCCGGTTCGGACGATAAAGTGATGATTATACCCGCTATTCGTTTTTCACTTGAAGAATATATGGAGTATATCCGTGACGATGAATATTTGGAAGTTACGCCAAGAAGCCTCAGATTGCGTAAGATTTTACTTGATGAAAATGAGCGAAAAAGAGCCGGAAAATCCAGTTAAAAAGATAGTTATGAAAACATTAAAGTCCATTTCAATTGTATTTTTCATGCTTCTAACTATCACTTCCTGTGAAGTGCTTGACCAAATGAGCCAGATGCAACAGCTTGCGTTGTGCGAGTTTAAGGTTACTGGTGTCGATCAGGTGCATATTGCTGGGATTCAAATGGATGAAAATACCAGAAAGCGTGATTTGGGTGCAGCTCAAATTATGCAACTGACGGCTGCTTTATTCAGCAGAGAACTTCCGGTTGATTTTGATTTACAGTTTAATATCGAAAATCCTAATGATAAGCCGGCTGCAATGAATAGGATGGATTATGAGTTATTTATCGATAACAAACAAATCCTCGTCGGACAGATGAATCAAACTGTGAGCGTATTGCCAAAATCCAATTCAAACGTTTCAATGCCTGTCGCAATTGATTTATTTAAAGTTCTGAATAATGAAACACAAGATGCGTTGGTCAATTTGGCATTTAAACTTACAGGCGATAAAAGTAATCCGGCTGATATCCTGCTAAAAGTGAAACCTTATATACAAGTTGGAAGTAAAACGCTTGCTTATCCGGGATTTTTGGATTTGAAGTACACTTTACAATAAGCCGTTAGGCAATTTTCAAACTTTTTAGTGGTATTGGAAACATGCTGTTGTTCTTATAATTGCCTGTTTTCATTAGGTTATTGAATAGTTCTGCGACTTTATCAATGGCAAGTTTGGTGTTGTCAGGATATGTAAGTTGCAGATGTTGTTTTGAGTCGATCCATTCCTGTAGTTCTGAGAGGTGTTTTTCTTTTAGGTTTTTTATTACTGGTATTTTCATTTCATGAAGTGCTGCCGCATTGCATTGCTGTTCGTATTGGTTTTTCATAGGCACAACCATCAGCTTTTTGCCCAAAAATATAGCTTCTGCAGGCGTCTCGAAACCTGCACCACAAAACACCCCCGAGCTTTCGATCAAGCTTTTTGTAAAGCAATTATTGCTTACAGGTGATATGGTGATGCACTCATTAAACTGTATATGCTGGTCGCTCTTCGAAAATAGCTGCCATTTAATGCCTTTAATTTTACTCAATTTGCCAGCCAATTCCGTTGCATCCCAGGCAGGCAGGTAAACGGTGTAGTGCCCCTTATTCGTGGGTTTTGCTTTCCTGATATCGGATCGGATAATAGGAGTGAGGATATTAGTGCTGTAGGCTTGAAAATGAAATCCTATTCTTTCGTGAGCGGGGGCATAATTGCGTAATACAAATTTCCCAATAGGATCTGTATCATTGGCTAATGGCACTTCGGGTTCTAAGAGTGCTGCTTGATGGCTCAAGGAGATGCACGGTATATTTTTCAGCAGTCCGGCCCAGGCCGAAATGGGTTCAAAGTCGTTGATGATCAAATCATAGTTTTCTACAGGAAGGGATTCGTATTCTTTGAACAGCCTTAAAATTCTGGCTTCGTTATAGGTATTCCAAATATCGACGCCTCCATTTTTTCCAAAAGTAAAACTCAAGCCTTTCAATCGGTATTTCACAGGATGATCCAGCTTGATCTCGGCTTGAGTGCCACTCAGAAGAATATCCATTTTGCCAAGCTTATGCAACTGGGGCAGGATTTCGCGTGCCCGGCTCAAATGTCCGTTGCCTGTTGCCTGAATAGCATAAAGGATTCTCATAGAAAAGGTGTTTTATGATTCAAAGTCTTTAAGCATCATTTTGAAGACCTCTTTATGATTGAGGTCTTCCAGAGTCTCTTGTCCGGTGATTTGTTCGGTTTTATTTTTTGGTTCTGCTTTAGGATGAAAATAGAGCTGCCATTTTTCATTATGGTATTCCAGTGCAGAGAGGTTTTCTATCCAGTCGCCTGAATTCAGGTATTGAATTTCGCCAAAATTTGTTGTGATTTGGCGAATTTCGGGTTGATGGATATGTCCGCAAACAATAGCATCGTAGCCTTTGCGCGAGGCGAGTAGCGCGGCGGTTTCTTCAAAACTATTGATGTATTTTACTGCCGACTTAACATTTTCTTTAATCTTTTTCGATAATGAAACGTTCCCTTTTCCAAGTGCACTGCTTACGAAGTTGATAGCAATGTTCAAAGCAATAAGGGTGTCGTATCCAATTGCGCCTGCCTTGGCAAGCCATTTGGAATGTTGCATAATAACGTCAAAAACATCGCCATGAAAAAACCATACTTTTTGCCCGTTTAGTTCGAGCAAGAGATGATTTACGATATGAAGATTACCCATACGTGAGCCGGCAAATTTTCTCAAGACTTCATCATGATTGCCGGTGATGTAATAGACTTTGGTTTTTTTTGATGACATACTGAGAATTTCCTTGATAACCTTCATGTGCGTTGCCGGCCAAAAGCGCTTCTTGAATTGCCATATATCAATGATATCGCCGTTGAGAATTAATATTTCGGGACGGATACTTTTCAGGTATTTTAGCAAGGATCTTGCTTCACAGCCCCTTGTGCCCAAATGGATATCGGATAAAACCACTAAACGTACTTTTCTTATTTGTGTTTTCATCATAATACATCCTAAGCAGCAAAGAAAGCACTAATAATGCACCTTAGTTTTAGGTGAATATAAATTCTGTGATAAAGTATGGTTAAGTCCGAAGATGCGATTTAGCTTAATGAAATCTAATCAGGGTTAGTCGGCTTGCGTTTTACAACAGATTTTGATTTCCAACGACCTGTGCGATAATAAATATAGGAAAAAACCGCCCCAATTCCCCAAGCTACCGGAATGCCCCACCAAATTCCTTTAGGGCCAAAATGCTGCGCTAAAAACCAGGAAGCCGGTATCCGAATCACCCACAAGGCAAAAATGGTGATAAACATCGGTATCAAAGTGTCGCCTGCACCCCTCAAAACGCCATTCATAACAAACATGGCCGAGAAAAGTATATAAAATGCACTTACAATGTATAAATAGTCTTTCCCGGCTTCAACCACAGCCTGATCATTAGTGAATAACTGCATAATCTGTTCTGCAAAAAGCCAGGCAATAATAGTCACTCCCAGCGATATCAATGAAGTCATGCGCAAGGTTGCCAGCATACCGCTACGCACCCTTTCGAGTTTGTTGGCGCCGATATTTTGTCCCACAAAGGAAGAAAGAGCTGCACTAAAATTCATTGCCGGAAGTGCAGCAAAGGAATCAATGCGCATCGCTACTGCATAAGCTGCGATAACGGTGGTGCCAAACATATTTACAACTTTGTAAAGCGCCAGCATACCAACGGCAACAAAGGTTTGCTGAAAACCGGTAGGTAAACCAATCTTCAGACTTTTCATAAAAATTTCACGATTAAAACTTAGCCGTAAAAGATTGAATTGTATTGTTTTGTGAAATTTATTTAAAAATATAATGATCGAAATAAAAGCTCCTGCCTGTGAAATAATGGTTGCATATGCCACTCCCGAAATGCCCCATTTAAAAACAACCACAAAAAGCATGTCGAGTAAAATATTCATGATGGTTGCAATGACCAAAAAATAAAGTGGTGTTTTGGAATCTCCCAATCCGCGCAATATTGCGCTTGTGCCCTGAAAACCAAAAAAGAAAATAAAACCATAAGCATACACGTTGAAATATTCAACTGCTTGTGGTATAACGGATTCCGGTAAATCAATTAATCGAAAAATAAATGTGCTTCCCATATTTCCGGCAATGCTAAGCAAAATTGACGTCGTAAAAATAAACAGGTACATTGTTTCGATGGCCTGCTGAACTTTAGTGATATTGCGGGCACCATAGTACTGTGCTATGATAATAGTAGTGCCTGTTGCGATACCAATTATTAAGGAAATCAGAGTAAAAATCAATGGAAAGCTTGCTCCTACTGCGGCCAGGGCTTCATTTCCCAAATAACGTCCAATAATAATACTGTCGATAATATTGTATAATTGCTGAAACACATTGCCTATCAGCATTGGGATGGTGAAGGTTAGTATGAGTTTGCCTTCTTTGCCTGTTGTCAGGTCGCGCATTAGCATTAGTTTTCAAAAAGTGAATGCAAAAGTAAACATAATTAAACAGTGGCGGGTTTGTGTCTTTCTGTTGCTCATAACAATATTTAGCCTGATTTTGTTGTAGTTTTGCAGAAGTAAATCCGGGTAGTCGCTGCATTATAGTGCGGAGGAAAGTCGGGACAGCACGGGGCGCCATACTTCCTAACGGGAAGGGCTTGATGCAGAGATG
>Ga0100393_10005400_pt1 | contig 11548 bp, 10 predicted proteins | sample CryGeymeta201517_FD_81546 | JGI IMG/M metagenome (GOLD analysis project Ga0100393, IMG submission 81546) | Groundwater microbial communities from Crystal Geyser aquifers in Utah, USA - Crystal Geyser metaG 2015-17 | ecosystem: Environmental > Aquatic > Deep subsurface > Groundwater | place... | reverse complement strand
TACTCCCTACAAGTTGACAATGCGCATCAACAAACTTCCATAGACTTTGCCCAAAATGTGAGCACTCAGTTGAATACAGTAAAAGGTTGCCCATTTATGTTAACTGCCGGGCGTTACAAGATGCCACAAGTATCTTATCAGTTTGCGATATAGTAACCAATCCACACGTGGACCACCCAGGTGGTAACGGGTCAGCTTAGAACTGGCGATGCCATGCTGGAAGTACTTGCGGGCCAAGGCCCGACGCGTAGTTGGAAATGAGTGGTACACTATCACCTCTGGATCGTAGTAGAGATGTTCCCGCCCAACTAATCGCCAATACAAATCAATGTCTTCGGCATTGTTACCAAATTCATCGCGAAACCCGCCTGCTTCCAACAGCACCGCTTTCCGGTAAGCGCAATTGGCAGTGATGAACGCCCCCACCAACCCCCGGTTGCTAACCTGTTGTGGTACGGCAGGGTAGCGCAGGATATCATTTAAGAACACGTGCCCGCTGAAAGCCTCCACTTCATTCACCGGCGGCAAGGCCAACATACGCCCCCCCACACCAGCAATCTCAGTGCGGTTGCGAAAATGGCTTTCAATGCGCTCCAACCAATCTGGCTGGGGGACACAATCGGAATCGGTGAATGCAATCACCTCACCACTAGAGTTTTCGATCCCCAGGTTGCGGGCAGCGGCAGCATGCACTTTGGGATTCATCACCACTATCACAGGGTAAGACCGCACCTGTTCTAATGTACCATCACTCGACCAGCCATCTACTACGATGACTTCCTCTGGCACCCGATGGCCCGAAAATACAGACTCGAGGGCGCGGCCAATCACGGGCGCACTGTTGAAGGTGGGGATGATCACTGATATGCGCATGGCTTATTTCCAGGTATCCAGCGAGAGAAGCCAGCAGCCCGGGCACTCCATTCGCCCAATTCTATCCCGCCAGCCGTTCATTTCGGCGCTGTTCCAGGACTCCTGAAAAGAATCTGTTTTAGAATTTGAGATGGGTGTGAGTGGGAAGCAGCATGGCCGGAGCTGCATATCCCCGTCGTATACCGCCATGAGCCACGGTACCCGGCAACGGAAATCTGCCGGGGGACAGCCGGTCCTTACAAAATCAATGATCCCTTCCAAGTAGCGCACAGAATTATTGACCAGATATCCCTTCCCTTTCCTTTCAATCAGTGCTTGCACCACCTCCTCAACTTCATCTGAGTCGGGTTGGTTTTGACTGTTTTCTTTCTCTTCACTGTAGCTGTGGCAAGGCTGGTACTGGATCGGGATTCCTATCTTGGTCAAGGATTCCGTCATTTCAAGGATCTGGCCGATATTGTGCCGGGTGATGACCACCGTCAGCCCAACCCACGGCCCGTCCGAACCGCGTTGCAGCGCTTGGAACATAGCCAGGTTGCGGCGAACATGCGAGAAAGGCAAGCCGCGCAAGGACTCGTACAATTCCGGATCGAGGGTATCTATCGAGAGGGTGATGGCTTGGATGCCGGCTTTGACCAGATTTGCCAAGCGCGCCTCGCTCAAGAGCGAGCCATTGGTGACAATGCTGGGCTTCATTCCTCGTGCGGCGGCATAAGCAATCAAATCTTCCAAATCACGGCGGATGAGTGGTTCTCCTCCTGAAAAGCGCAGCGTACTCACACCCATAGTAGACGCTTCGGCAATACGCCGTTCTACTTCAGACCGGGACGGTTCTTTGGAAAAATTAAGGATTCCCTTGTTATATGGACAGTAGATGCAGGTTGCATTGCAACGCCCAGTCACGAGAATGGCGATCGACTCCGGCGCGGGAACGACTGGAGCACTTTCAAGTTGTGAAATACACATATTGCACTCGCTCAATAAATATAAGATTGAATTGGTTGAGGGGAATATGCCTGGTACCCCTGACGCCAGACGGTGCAACCTTGGCACAACCTTTCCTCCCCAGCCAAAAAACGGTCACGGAAAATCTGGTAGCGCTCACTCACCCAGATCTCAGTCAGAGGTTGCTCCAGCACATTCCCCATTCGTTTTTCTAAAATAACATTTCGCTCCACGCCATAATTCCAAACTGCGTAAATCGGGCAGGGGAACACATCCCCATTGCGACGTATGAAAAGGGTGGTACCGGGATGGTAGGGGCAGTCATTCGACCCGCTCCGCCGAAAAGAAGGCAGGACCAGGCGTAAATTGCGTCGTCGGGCAACCTCCAGGGCGGCAGCGATAAATTCGTCTCGTTGGCAGACATCGACGCTTGGGTCGTATTCTTCCTGTAGGCTTTCAGCGATCAATTCGTGGGTACGCAGGAAACACAAGTTTTTGGCATACACTTCTTCCACTTTGAGATCGGCTGCCAGGTTCACTAGCGCAGCAAGTTCGTAAAGATTACGCTTCATGAGCACAATCTGGATCTTCACCAGCGGCCTAGAGCCAGTCTGCTGGCGTAATTCCATAAAGCGCCGAAGATTTAGAACCACTTTCATAAACGAAGCCCCGTCACGAATACTTTCAAAAGTGTCCGGGGTGGCTCCATCCAACGAAACACCCAACAACATAAGACCACTTTGAATGATCTGCTGGTCGTATTCCTCATCCAGGAACATGCCATTGGTTGTAAACATGGTATACACACCCGCCCGAGTGGCCTCTGTAACAAACCCAAGCAAACGCCGGTCGGTGGTGGGTTCTCCACAACCCACCAGCGCCATACTTTTTAACTTTGGCAGATCGGGGCGTAAGCTCGCGAACACTTCCATTGGCATGATAACCGGCTGCGAAGAGATATCCTCGCCGCCGAAACGCGGGCACATGGAGCAGCGTAGGTTGCAGATGGTAGTGGTTTCCAGATAAATATGCTCAAACATGGTCAGATCCATTGTGTTTTACAAACTGGCGTTACTATCAAGGTCAGTCCAGAACCTTCCCAATCGGGCATGATTCTCGCAGCGTTCCTCAGGACACCAGGCGCACATGGGTATGCTTGCACGATGATGTCGCACACGGTACCGAAATGAGCGAAAGAAATCGCTGTTCCACGCACGCCACAGGCCGTCTTTGAAGGCATTGCCCAGTAGAATTGCTTCCTCAGCATCAAAGCAACATGGCAATAACGAGCCATCCCAGATGACAACTGCTGTATTGTAGACATAGGGACATATCCCTGCTGGCATTCCCCTGATTGACCACCGACCATCTGAATTAACATCAAACCGGCTGAATTCGGGCGCGTCGGGCAGCAGAGAGCCGAATGACTCGAGATCTTCTGGACGCAAATTAATCGTCTTGCAATAGAACCGATCTGCCCCGGCGTCAGTGGCCATCGCTCGTGTCATCTCAATCTCGTCTTGGTTGTGTCGCATGACCAGAAATTGCACTTCAATCCATGGGCTTGTCTTGCCTATCGCTTTGCGAGCAGATGCAAGATTATGGATTCCTTCCAATATCTTGTCCATACTAGCACGAGGGCCACGATATTGTTGGATGCTTTTTGTAGTCGCTCCATCCATTGAAATGATCACCTGATCCAAACCAGATTCAACGACCTCCCCGGCAAATGCACGGTTTGAGAAAAAGTGACCGTTCGTGCAAATCTGAACCCAGACCGGCCATCGTTGCACATACCGCACCATGTCCATAATCCCCGGATGCAGAAATGGCTCTCCCCAGTTCCAGAATGCAATCCGGTCAAGATAAGGCCCCGCCTCGTCAATGAGATGACGGAATGCGATGATATCCATTCTCCCCTGCGGATGTTTGAGCCAACCCGCGCCTGTTGGACACAGCACACACGACAGGTTACAGGTATTGGTCGGCTCTACCATCAATGCTGATGGGTATCCCCAAGCAAAAGAGGTGCCTAACCGTTTAGACATATTCGCCAACAAACGATTTAGCGTCCGCCTATAGATCATTATGGTTCTCGCTGCCATATAAGGCGAATAAGCCGAAAGAATCTGCACCCTTCGGATTGTAGATATCCCCATTGCCACAAGATGATTGCCCCCAGTATTCCGAGCAAGAGGGGGTTCCGGAAAGACAAGGATACTGATAAGAAAACAGGCCAGAGTAGGAAATAGAATACTGATAAAGGGATGTCGTCAAATTGAATCAGAGAAAAAGTCACTTTCCCTTGCCGGTGTAGTATCAAACGAAGCCCTATTTCGCCCCAGTAAGCACCCAATAGCAACATCGCTTCAGGAGAAACAATGCCTATCAGAATGATCACCACCATCCCCAAACCGATTTCCAGAGGGAAGACCATTTGATACATTAGTGACTCGGTTTTGTCATAGCCTCTTTGACTCACAAATGTACGCACGCCCGCTTTGCGATCATTAGGTTCATCAAGTATCTGGTGTATTAAAATCCAGCGCAGCCCGATTACGGCATAGAGCGCCAGAAATGCTATAGTATCCACATTCCAATGATCATAGACAGCAAACAGCACTAAGGATGGAAGTACCCGTTGTGCGACAGCACTTGCCAGCAGTCCCAGAAAGCCGTGTTCCTTCAAGCGCACCGGCCGCAGCGAATAAGCGGCCGCCGCAGCGTAAGCAAGGGTGGCCGACCAGACCACATACAGTTGGTGGCGGAATGGAAGCAACGCAATGACACCGGCAATCAAGGTGAGCAGTAGAAAGAACCAAGCCATTGGTCTGGGCAGGTTTCCAAGTAAATTAGTTTTGCCAGCTTTCCGATCCACCTCTCGATCAGCATAGTTGTTAAGCATATAACCGAAGGCCAGGTAAAGTGTCGTGAAAATGACAATGCACCCGAAACGCACATAACTCTCTAGTGGAGCCCGTGGCTCGCTCAGCATCAGATACAAGGCCGGAGCGAAAATCAGCGGCACTTTGGTAGTGCTGTACTCGTGCCATCGGCTCATCCTGGTCAGGAAACTGAGCCTATCCCGGCTTGTCAGAACACTCACATCCATAGTAGTTTCCTCATGTTGTTACCCCAGACAAAGAATCAAGACACCCATCAGGGTAAAAGCCAAGAAGTTGCTGATCAACCAATAGGCGCTGTGATACCACTCACCAACCAACTGCCCGTCAGCATAGAGCATTGTTTGAAATACCGGGCGAATAGTTCGCCGCTGGAGCCCCTGCCAGATCAAGCCGCTCTCGAAGCATTGGTTTAGTAAGACAATAAGAGCTTGTTGAGCAAAAGTCGGCGCGGCTCTATCCATATAGCGTGATGTGAGCGCTGCAAATATCGCCAATGAAGTGAGTGCCCATACGATAGGTAATCCAAGGTGCAGGACGTTGCGCGTTAGTAGAGTCTGGATTAGGGCGATGACAATAACCAACAAGAACACAGCCAGTGGACGCGGTTGAGCAAGTGTGAGTCGGTCCGGGTGACGCTCATGCAAATAGTGTTCAGCCCTGCCCCATTGGAAAAGCCTGTCTCGCATCACTTTCAGGCTGTTCCAGGTATCTTTACTGTGCCTGACTGCTGCGTTTCGATTAGTTACAATGCGGTAGCCTTGTCGGATAACCCGCAATCCCAAGTCTACATCTTCACCCCCAGGGCGCGGAGGAAAGGTCTCATCGAATCCTCTGATTTGCCGCAAAATATGAGTGCGAAATGACAGATTGGATGACGGCCCCCATGGCACCTCACTCATAAGATCCGGGAAACTGAATGGCATCACGTAGGAAGTATGCGAGATCGTTTTCCAAAGCCAGGTATCTGGGCCAACGAAACGCGTAGGTCCCATACAACCGCCAACAGTTTCCGCCCCGTCACCCTGATAAGCCTTGGCATGTTCCACAAGTAGCTGAGGCTCTGCTTCACAATCTGAATCAACAAAGAGTGTAATATTGTATCGTGCCTCCTCAATACCTATGTTGCGTTTAGCACCCACACTGGCCGGGCCAGGGAGCATTATAGCGTCAAACTGTGCACACAGGTCTGCTAGTTCGCCCTTCTCGTCCGGTGCACTGTCGTCAATGATGATCACCTTGCTGGGACCATCGTAATGCTCGCGTGCCATTCTCAGCGAATGCAAAAGGGCACGGGTCAACGCAGTCCGTCCCTTGGTAGGTACCACGATCGAGATACCCTCGGGAAGTTCGTCAGGGGTCCCAGTTTTCATCAAGTTCCTTCTCGGTGAAACAGTCTTTAGTCAAGCCGTTTCGCCCTCGCGTTTTCTCATCTCCTCTAGGAGAACTGCTTCTGTCAGCATGAAATAACTGTAGATCTCATATTCAGACAATGTTGTTAGCCGATGCACGGGCAAAGAGAGCCTATCGTACTCGCGCCAATTTTGTGAAAGAATTGTTATTCCAAGTGCTTCTGCATCGTCGTATAACGATGTGCCAGGATAGGGTACACATACCTTGTTGTTTATCTCTGTCACCAAGTCCTCCCTTATGAGAAGACGAATCTTTTCCAGGTTCTTCTGGAGTGACTCGTGAGTAGAGCCAGGCAAACCTGTGATCCAGTAACCAGTCACAAATGGCCGTCCATTTTCCCTCAATAGGCTCAAGAGATTCAGATTATCTGCCCAAGTCGTCAGTTTAGCATTCAGTTTTAGCACAGAATCGTTACCATCTTCTAGACCAACTGTGAACCGAATGAAATTTGCCCCGCTCATTTCGTTTGCCAGGTTAGCATCCATAAACTCGTGACGCACGGCGCAGCAGAATGTGAGATGGATACGTTGTTGTTTGATCCATTGACACAATTCGACCACTCTCTGTCTGTTCATCGTGAAGATGCTGTCACTAAAATAGATAGTAGTCCCGAAAGGCAACTGAGTGTTAAGGAATGCGATCTCTCTCTCAATGTGACTAAGAGGTTCGAATCGAACTTTTCTCCCGGCTGTGCCTTCGGCGCAGAATCGGCACCTGTAAGGGCATCCTCTAGAAGTAGAAATATTGATGAAATAATCTCTTATATCTCGTGGAAGGAGATCATAGGCCGGAAGGGGTAAGTCGCCTAGATCACTTACTTCTTGGCGTGGCGGATTACGAATGACCGTACCATCTGTTCCACGATAAGTAATACCTTCCACATTTGCGAGATGATCTGATGGTGATGCTAAAATCTCACGCAAGGTATACTCGCCTTCGCCGCGCACCACAAGATCAATCTCGGGGTTTTGTTCCAAGACTTGCTTGTCAAGATGGCTGGCATGCGGTCCCCCTACTATTGTGGTCAGACCAGGTGTAGTCTGTTTTGCAATTTTACACAAGATAGCGGCATCGTCTATCGTTGCGGAATAACTCGTTACACCGAAATACCTGCTCACTTTCGCTGATTTCGTGATTTCCTCTAGATTATGGCCATTCCAAGCCACATATCTGACAGCAAAGCCTGATGCTCGGATAGCCGACGCAAGGCACAGTAGCCCGTAAGAGTAATTGAATTGTGCGGTGTGGCTTCTCGTCCCGGAGATTCTTGCTTCTCGTTCCCGCAACAGGGCCTGCTTCTGCTCGAACAAGCTCTGGTAATATTGTGAGAATCTGCTATTGAAGGACGGAATGTCAACAAGAGTTAGGTCTATCATACTTAACCTCTCTGTCTCTACAGCCAAGGTAGCAACAGGATTAAGATAGAGGTTGCCAGGACAATACTCCATAGTCGACGGACACGCAGAGGCCACTCCCCGCTCAGTTGACCGATGTGGAATAATGGACGCTGCAACATGAGCCGTGGTTGACCACGATATATGCTTTCGTAGCACAAGCCCAATTCATAACACCAGGCAACTATCTGGGCTACCAGCCGACCAGGATACCAACTCTCTACCTCTGTTGCAAGTGCGGTCAATGCCCACTCCACTGCCCACACTCCCCCGATCCAGATCCAGGGTAAGGCCAGCCATCCCCATCTGTGGGTAATCAGGACTAACAGGCAAGCCGAGACGATCAGGATACCTAGACGAACGGTCAGTTTAGGGTGATCAGTTTGTTGGAGATACTGGTGCTTGTTCAGCAAGTGAAACTCCATCCGTCCCCAACGAATTGCTCGCGAGAGTATGCCTACACCATGCGTCCAGGTGTCTCTAGCGTGATATACAATCGCGTCTGGGTTGCAGCGCAAAAGATAGCCGGATTTTGTGACACGCAGTCCCAAATCAACATCGTCACCGCCCAGTTTAAATGGAAAGTTCTCATCGAACATTCCGATTTCGAGCAGTAATTCCCGCTTATAGGAAATATTGGCTGTTGGTCCCCAGATAGCATAAGGCCATTGCGTTGCAAATGAGAAGGAATTGACGAAAGGCGTGAACCGCACAATCTCCCACGTCCAGTTCTTTGGGCCTGTAAAAACGACCTGCCCCAAGACGCCTCCTAGGTAGGGTTGCTCCTCGTAGCTCCGTAGATATTGCACAAGCAAATCGGGATGGGCCTCACAATCCGAATCTATAAAAACTACAGCCGGGTAGTGGGCAAGTTGAATACCAGCATTGCGCTTCTTTCGCACGCTGGTCGAACCCGAGACATAAATCGCATTGTGCTTTTCGCCCAACGTCCCTATGCACTCGGCTGCGTGGACCGGACTGCTGTCAACAATGAACACTTCGGTAGGAACCGGGCATTTCACGCGCGCCAGATCCAAAGACGAGAGCAAACGTTCGACATGAATGACACGCCCGTGCGTTGGCACGACAATAGAGAAACCAGACACGCCGTTTGAACCTTTGCTAACTGGGTCGATATTACCCATTACAGACGCCTTTTTATGATGGTACAGCTACTTGGTCATGTGCAGTGATCTGATCGCTGCTGGAACGAGGAGGCTTCTCTTGAGATTCGCCTTCCTTGCTCCATTTTTCCAGTCGCTCATATTTTTCTGACAGGTACTTGAGAAATGTTGTCGTCGCTTCAAGCAGGTGGGCCACCTCTTCGGCCATCTCTTGCAGTTCCTTCAGCGTAATTATGCTTGACGATCGGATTCTCTCGGTGAAACGGTAGCAGCCCGTCGTCGGATTGACTGTCCTGAGGATACCTGCCTTGAAATCGTCGTAATCCAATATAGTTCTCTCGCGAGATTCACGGAACCGCTTCTCTACGGTCTCAGTATCCCAGCCTGCCGCGCTAGTGGCCTGAGATATACGACCTACAAACTGTGGATCGGATGCCAAACCACGCCATTGAGCGAAGAAGACGTCAATCTTTGCCATTTGAGTTTTAAGGATGCGCTCGCGATCCTCGGTCTTGCGGCGGAAATCCTCAGATATCCGGAAGAAGATATTTCCGGCATCGAAGGCTATGAGATCGAAGATTCCAGTACCCAAGCCGATAATGATACTCAGCCAAGAAATGACCTTCAACGAAGAGAGAATCCAGGATGCCATTGGGGGAATCCGCAACGCAAATAACAGTCCACCGTAGATCACTACTACCAAGAGCAAGCCCCACGCCCCGAGCGATAGCCGCAGTTGCAGAAGTTTCCGCGATGGACGGGATTCGGCTCGCAGCAACTCTAACTGTTCCTGTGCAACCTTGTTCCAGTAGAGGAAGAGATTCAAGAAAAGGACAGCTGTCAGGATTACACCGACGAGGTAAGGGAAAGCAGGTTGAATTTGAGGATGCTCCTGCTCAAGGATCAAGCCGAGGGAAACCCAAAGAGGAAGTGCAAGCAGGGAAAGATCGGACAACACCGCTGCGTACATAAGCCTTGATGAGTTTTCCTGTAGCGGGTATTCCAGGTGCGCTTCCCTAATTGCCGAGCGAATGCTTTCCAGGTATATTGAGAGGCCAACAAAGACAAGCCCTACAAAGGTAGCAGAAACTTGCCCCATCGTGGACCAGAATGTGAGATCTGTCATTGTGTGTTCTCCTGCCGGTGATCGAATATGCGTCTGAGCTTAGGTGTATCGCGAGGAAGCGTCCCGGCAACAGCAGTTTCCACGGTAACTGGAATCTTTAAAAGATTGCCAAGAGCATCTCGCACTTCAGTGACAGGAACCTGCGCTCCTGGTATCTCTTCAACGATCAAATTAGCACTCTCGCCATCAGGATGGGACGCCAGGTGTAGCTGATATTCACCGCCGACCTCCGGGAATGTCAACACGGTTTCCTCAACCTGACTGGTGAACAGGCGGCATCCGTTAACCCAAGCCATGTCTAAGGGGCGGCCGAGAAATGTAATACGCGGTGAGGTCGCGCCGCAAGCGCACACATTTTGATTAATAATGACGAAGTCGTCTGACCAATAACGCAGAAGCAAAGAACCTTTAGGCCACAGGGTCGTGTAGACCGCTATGCCAGGATGACCATCAGGAACGGGGAGACGTGTGTCGGGATCAAGAACTTCGAGATGCACATAGTCGGCCAAGAAATGCATTCCTGACCGATGCGAGCATTCGCCTGCGATAGGGCCAAAGATTTCACTCATACCGAAGAAATTGTAGCACTGGACACCCCACAAGTATTCTATACGCCGACGCCGGGCTTCGGTCAAGAAATCACCACCACAGTGGAACTGACGCAATGGCCTGTTCTCAGGCCATTCGATGCCAGTACCCATCATGAATTCACGCAGACGTGTCCCGATGACAGGCAATGTCGTAATGACAGTGGCTGGAAAAGCTAGCAATGCGTCAACGACCTCAGACGGGGGCCGAGCTCCTAGTGGTATAACACCTGCTCCCAATGCATTGTACTGTTGGAACATGCAGTACCACATAATCGGCAGCCCCAGGGGTGCCAGCACAAGGGCCAAATCGTCAGCAGTGATTCCCACTCGCCTCATAGCCCTGGCACCAGCTTCACGCAGTACTTCTGTATCTTGGTGTGTCCAGTAGTACACAGTTGGCTCGCCAGAAGTGCCGCTACTGGAAAACAAGTATTCTATGTTACCAGATGAATAGGGGCTTCGTTCTGATGGATGCGTTTGGCGCAAGTCATCTTTTGTGGTAAAGGGGATGGATGATAGGTCGGACAAAGACCGAATCTGATTGAGGGTTAGACCCGCCTGTTGTAACTTGTGGTGATATAGCGGGGTTGTCCAAAACAGACTGATCACGTCTTGAAATCTCTGTTCCTGCAATGACCGAAGTTCAGTCGAGTTCATTGTATCAGGTTCAAGCATGAAAACCTCCTTGAAGCATGAGAATCTCTTTCTCTTCAGGGGCGAGGCGAGTGAATTACAGCTAACTCGCATTTCCTGCAATGGTGACGAGCGGGCTAGCGATGTAGCGATAGGTAAGACCTCCCGGTCTTTCCCCCGCTCCAAACGGAGCGTGCGACTTTCATCGCACCCCGCTTTCCAGTTGGGCTCCGATTGGACGATTATCCAGTTCGAGGCGGACAATTTCAGCCCCTCTGGCAGGCCTCTCCAGTCCATAAATGATATTTTCGAGCATGGCGGGAGGCTCATTGCCTGAGGAGCGATAGGAACGCACGGCTTGCAAGGTTTCCAAGATCAAGGGGGTCTCAACGACGACCGGCGAGTGGACCATCTCTGTAGTGTCTTCGATGGAAAAGCACTTCAACTCCAGGCAGGCTGGATCATCGGTCAATAGGGCAAGCCCGACGAAGTCCGCCCGCAGCAATTTTCTTGCATTCTCCACGATGTACAGCAGAATGTTGTCAAC
>Ga0100393_10005399_pt1 | contig 11554 bp, 11 predicted proteins | sample CryGeymeta201517_FD_81546 | JGI IMG/M metagenome (GOLD analysis project Ga0100393, IMG submission 81546) | Groundwater microbial communities from Crystal Geyser aquifers in Utah, USA - Crystal Geyser metaG 2015-17 | ecosystem: Environmental > Aquatic > Deep subsurface > Groundwater | place... | reverse complement strand
TCGCCAGTTCTTCATGGGTGACTTCCCGACCTAATTCCTGAGTCATGCGTCTGGCTGTTTGGCTTAATTTATTAATGGTCTCCACCATATGGACTGGAATCCTGATGGTTCTGGCTTGGTCGGCAATCGCCCGGGTAATGGCTTGACGAATCCACCAAGTGGCATAGGTAGAAAATTTATAGCCTCGGCGCCAATCATATTTTTCTACGGCCCGCATCAAGCCCTGATTGCCTTCTTGGATTAAATCCAAAAAACTCATGCCTCGGCCTAGATAACGCTTGGCAATGGAAACAACCAAACGAAGGTTGGATTGAATCAGTTTGGCCCGGGCTTTTTTCTCGCCTTTTTCAATTCTTTGGGCCAAATCAACTTCTTCCTCGGCCTTTAAAAGCGAAATTCGCCCGATTTCCTTGAGATACATCCGAACTGGATCGGTCAGGAGCTTATCGCCAATGGTCGCCAAAACTTCTAACTCTTTAGAAAGTTCAGAGGTTGCCTTCTCATCCTCGGCAATTTCCTCTTCGGTTACGGTTTCAAAAACATCAATTTTTTGTTCTAAAAGTTTGGCATAAAGCTCATCAACTTCCTCTAATCTTTCTTCCGCATCGGGAAAAATTTTTAAAATCTCTTCTTGGGTGACAAAACCCTGTTTTCTGCCCTTTTCCAGAAGCTTCTTAACCTCTTCTTGTTTTTTAATAGGTTTTTTGCCTGGTTTTTGTTTTTTCTTGGTCATCAAGCTATTCCTCTTCAAAAGATTTCAAGTTTGAGGATAAATCGCGAAATTCCTCATGATACTTTTTTAATTTTTTCTGCCCTTCAGAAGAAAGTTTAGCTTCCTTTTCTAACGTCTTTATTTTACCAGAAATCTCGCCTAATTTCTCCATTAAATCGATTTTTTCCAAACGCTTCAGGGTTTTGTTAAATTCTTTATCAAACTTTTCTTCATCATCAAATAAGTTCCCTAAATCAACCAAATAAAATTGGTTGAAGCTTTCCAATAATTCCGGTTCGAGCATTTTGGCTAAACGCTCGCTGTTAACTTTCTGATAATGCTGAAAATAATCCTTCAGGGTTGCCAGAATTTTTGACAGACGGTAGGTTTTAATTAAATTCGTCAGATTTCTTTTCCGTAGCAAACCCCATTGGCCTGACTGAAAAGCCAGAGACAAAAGATAGTCTTCTAAAACTTCTCTTCTCAGTTTTTCCTTGCCAGCCGCTGGTTTGGTAAAAAGAGCCTGGCCAATGCCGGTCTCCATCTGACTGGCTTTGGTTTTTTCAATCTCTTTAAGGATGGCTTCTTCGCTCACCTGGAGACGGTTAGCTAATTCACGAACATAGTGGTCACGAACAATCTCGTTGCTAATTTTAGTTAAAGCCAGGATAAACTCTCCGCTGATTTTCCTTTTGCCTTCAATGGTTTGACCATCAAAACGTTTAAAAGCCGAATCCAACAGATAATCATAAACGGGAACAGCCTTTTGAACCAGTTCTCGCCATAAAGTTGGATTTTTTTGGGCAATTTCATCAGGGTCTTTTCCCTCTTTGCTCTCGACTACCCGAATCATCATCCTTCCGGCTTCGGCCGTTTCAATCCCCCGACGCGCTGCCTGATCACCAGCCAAGTCCTGGTCTAAGGCAAAAACTAAATTCTGGGTAAAACGACTAATGAGTTTTACTTGAGGTTCGCTAAGAGCTGAACCTTTAATCGCTAAAACATTTTTTACTCCGGCCTGAAAAGAAGAAATCATGTCCAATTCGCCTTCAACCAAAACCGCCTGGTCTTTCTTTTTAATCTCCTCTTTAGCCTCTGATGAACCAAATAAAAGTTCTGATTTATGATAAATGAACGTCTCTGGCGTATTAACATATTTAGCTTCTTTGGCTTGCGGATCAAGCAGTCTTCCGGCAAAACCACGAATATTACCATGATAATCTTTTAAGGGAAACATCAAGCGACCGCGAAAGCGATCATAAAAGTCGCCTTTCTGGGTTTTTATCACCAACCCGACTCTTTCCAAGTCTTGGACTTTGTAGCCTTTTTTGCCAACCAAAAAGGCTTGCAGGCTTTGCCAAGAATCAGGGGCAAAACCGATTTTAAACAAAAGCAATGAGTCTTTTTTAATACCTCTGCCTAAAATGTAATCAAGGGCTTTTTTGCCGGAAGGATGGTTTAAAAGCAAAAAGTGATAAAATTCAGTAGCCAAGTGATTGATTTCATATAAAAGCTGTTTGTTTCTTTCATCTTCTGAGGGTTGATAACGGGTTAATTTTACGCCGGCTTTCTTGGCTAATTCTCTCACCGCTTCACCAAAATCCAAGTTTTCAATCTTCATTAAAAAACCAAAAATATCTCCTCCTTCACCACATTGGCCAAAACAATGCCAGATTTGTCTTTCCGGCGAAACCACAAAAGAAGGTGTTTTTTCAGAATGGAAAGGGCAAAGAGCTTTAAAATTACGGCCGGCTTTTTTCAGGGGAACATAACTGTTAACCAATTCAACGATATCGATTTTTCTTTTAATTTCTTCTAATTGGTCCATAATTTTCTTTTTTTAACGCATATTCTCCGCAAAATTAACGCGCTTATTGGCGGAAGGGATGGGATTCGAACCCATGATAACCTTACGGCTATACACGATTTCCAATCGTGTTCTTTCAACCACTCAGACACCCTTCCGTTTCCTCTTAAACCAACTTTATCTGCTGAATCTTTTCTGCTTCCTCCCTTATTTTTTCTGCCTTTTCCAGTAAACCAATTTCTTTTTCAAAAGCCAATCTTTTTTTCGCTTCTTCAAATTCCAACCAGTCAATCGCCTCTGTTTCGAAATTAAAACCTTGGCTGGCTTCTTGACTGTATTTCATCAGGTAAAAAACTACGGTTTTAAGAATCTTTTGTTTATCCCAAACAAAAAAGAATTTTTCATCTCCGATTTTACCTAAAACTTCGGCTTCTACTCCAGCTTCCTCCTTAACTTCTCTTTCAGCCGCAGATGCCGAACTTTCAGCTTTTTCAATTTTCCCCTTAGGTAAACGCCATTTTCCATCACTGGTCGGTTTAATTACCAACCATAAAATCCCTTCTGGTTCTGAACGAAAAACAATCCCCCCGGCCGAAAATTCTCTTTTAATCTTTTTCTTAGATTTCATGGCGCCCCTGGGAGGATTCGAACCTCCGACCTCCAGTTCCGGAAACTGATGCTCTTATCCCCTGAGCTACAGGGGCCCTAAATAATTTGGCGGTGGGAGTGAGATTCGAACTCACGTAGATCTTTCGACCTGCAAGCTTTTCGAGAGCTGCCCGTTAAACCATCTCCGGCATCCCACCAAGTTTAGCGCGGCCACCCAGAATCGAACTGGGATCGGCGGTTCCGCAAACCGCTACTCTATCCGTTAAGCTATGGCCGCAAATCATTTTTCTAAAGGAATTTGACGAGTGATCCATTCACCGGACCGGTCAATCCAGGTTTTCTCTGGTTTTTCCTCCGGCAAGTAAGAAGCAAGTAATTTTTGAACGGTTTCTTTTTTCTGCTCACCCAAAAGAAGTAATAGACGAAAAGGCATTCTTTCCAACCCATCAACTAATAAAACCGTCTGATTTTCTTCTCCCTCAAACCAAAATCTTAAAAGCTGTTCCCAAAGATAAGTTTTATTACTGGTAACAATACCCTTGTTGGTAATTTGGTGCTCAACTTCTTCTGGTTTAACCTGAGAAAGAATGTAAGAGAAAAAAGCCAAAGCCACAATGACGGCAATTAAAAACCATTCCTGAAGAAAAACTAAGATGATGCCAACTAAAAAAACAATGGCGCCAATGGTGGCAAAACGTTCACGACTTAATCTTTTAAAAAGACGCGAGGGCGAACGCCAAGTTAATAAAACCTTAAGCGGTTCCGGCTTCCCGGTTGTTAAAGAACCTTTAATCTGGGTTTCTGTTTCTTTGTTTTCGGCAGGCATCATTGATTAATTATAACATTTAAAATCATTTTTATCGAAAGGCGGTGAGGGTGGGATTCGAACCCACAAGCCCCTTGCGGGGCAAAGGTTTTCAAGACCTTCCGGATAGCCATTCCCTGCACCTCACCTCGTGCGGAGAGTGTGGGAGTCGAACCCACTCTGGACTTTCGCCCAGCAAGTTTAGCAAACTTGTGTCATACCGTCAGACTCACTCTCCAAGCGTGTTTTATTATAGCATTTTTAACGACAAATCGTTAACCCGTAGACTTTTTTAAAACCGGCTTTCTTTAAAACTTTAGCTGCCTCTTTGAGGGTTGAACCGGTTGTCCAAACATCATCAAAAAGAAACACTTGAGAATCACGAATTAAGTATTGCGAATTATGATTAATCTTAAAAGCTCCTTGAACATTTTCTTGACGCTTATCATTTTTTAAACCAACCTGAGGTTTAGTTGATTTTTGTCTAATTAAAACATCGGTTCTTAATTGCCAGCCAAAATAATCAGCCAATCTCTTGCCTAAAAGCTCTGATTGGTTAAAACCACGCCAATTAAAACGTCGATAATGAAGAGGCAAAGGAATTAAAGTAATTTCTTTCCTTTTACTCAATTTCTTAAGCCAGCAAAATTCTTTTTCTTGACTAATGGTTTTAATAATTAAATCGGTTAATTCTTCCACTAAATCGGTGACGAAACGGTATTTCAGATTGATAATCGCTTTTTTAACCAAACCACGATAAGGAAAAAAGGAAATCACTGGAAAGGTCTGAAAATTTAAAGGTTTTATTTCTTTTTGGCATTGAGGACAAAAATAATAACCTTCTTGCCCGCAACCCAAACAACGCTTTGGTAAAAATAAATCAAGCAAAAACACTCTAAATCACTAAAAAAGCCCCTCATTTAATAACCAAATGGCATCCGCTTAAAACCGGCTTGCCACGTGGCCAGAAGGGCTTTACGTGGTGGAGATGGGGAGTATTGAACTCCCGTCCGTAAAAATTATCTGAAAAACTTCTACAAGCTTAGTTAACTTTTAAATCTTACTTTAACCTGATCCTGTTAACCGGAAAGTTAAAGCCAGACTAATTAAGCTTAGTTTTAACCGACTAGTCAATCAGCCAAAATGGCATCTTGGCTTTATTCAAGCCCGAATTGCTTCACCAAGAGAAAACAAAGCGGACTCCGTTTAGGCGTAAGCGTAAACGGGAGCGTATTTATTAGATACGTTATTTATTTTTTGATACGCGTTAACGAGAAGTATCATTCTCGGCTTGCTGTTTTTCAAAGAACTTTCCGTCGATCAAAGCATCCCCTTAAACTTTTAATTCTCTTCGCCAATCTTTTTTCTTAATCGCTTCCCTTTTTTCGTGTTCCCTTTTCCCTTTAGCAATGGCTATTTCCAACTTGATTTGATGGCGTTTAGTATAACACGCCACAGGCACTAAAGTCAAACCTTTTTCTTCAGTTGCCTGTTTTAATTTTAAGAGTTCTTTTTTGTGCAACAAAAGCTTTCTGCTCCGCTGGGGGTCGATTTCTTTCTGTTTATCAGAAAGTAGGTAAGGATGAATATGGGCATTAAAAAGCCAGGCTTCACCATTTTTAATTTTAACAAAGGCCTCGCCAAGCTGAAGATGTCCCTGCCGAACTGATTTAACCTCAGGCCCGGTTAAAACCATGCCGGCTTCAAATCTTTCTAAAAGCTGGTAGCGGTAACTGACCTGGCGATTGAGAATTTTCATTAAGGCATCTCCATCAGGTAAATTTTATTGCCCAGCAGACAAAAAATCTTTTTCTCTGCCTCAATGACCACCAAATCCTGTGCCTGGTTAAGTTCTGACCAATGATATTCAGCTTGATACTCCCCATTTTTACTTAAAACAACTATCCGCGCATTGCCTTTATCCAAAACGTAAAGATTTTGGCTATCAAAATCAGTAAAAAGTGCTCTCGGTTCAAAAAAAGGTTTGTTTAGACCTGACAAAGCAAAAGAGTCTTTTTGGCCCTGAAGAAACTTCAGGATTTGGCCGTCTTGGGTTAAAACCCACAAAGAACCATCAATGGCCAAACTGACAGCTGAAGAAAAATCCGCTTTTTGCTGAAGCCATTTCTGTTTCTCGCCAAAGCCGCCTTCAATGGCCGGATATTTCCAAATCTCCCCCTGGCTATCCAGAAGATAAAGACTACCGGTAAAGCCTTCGATATCAACGATCTCTCCCCAGGTTTCATCTTTTTTAACTTTAATTTCCGGTAGTTTACCCCCCCTCAAAAGACCCTCGCTCACCAAAACATAAAGATTATCACCCGCCTGGGCGATTAATTCCGCCCCTTGAATTTTTTCTCCGCCAAAAAGAATCGTTGATTTTTGACCTGTTAAACCAATTTCGTAAACAGCAGTTTGTTTTTCGTCTAAAACAATTAATTGTTCTTCGGTTAAAAGTAAATCTTTGCCCTCGGCCCCAGCCTTAATCAACTCTAAATCAAAAAAGGGTTGACCCTCAAGCTCATGCTCCCTTAAAGAACCAACCAAAAGACGATTTAATTCTTCTTTAAATTTCAAAAAATCCTCGCTTTGGCCACCCAATGCTTCAATCTCCTTAACTAAATTTTGAGCCTCAGCCAGGAATTGCTGTGATTTAACTGGATTAAGTGTTTTTAAAGCTTCTCCCTCTTCCCTTTTAGCTTGGGCCTGATTAAGCAAAACAGCGGCCTGACCAGTTAAATCCGAACCACGTCGTTGTTTCATACCGAAAAAAACACTCACTCCCAAGATAACCAATAAAATTAAGGCGACAGTAAACAAAGTCTTCTGAGAACGAAAATTCTTTTCCTTGTTATTTCTTAGATAAATTAGTCTCTTTTTCAACCGGTCGTCAACCGAAACAATCAGGGCAATAATTTTTTCTTTCAGTTTTTTACCTAATTCAAAACTTCTTTTTTCTGTGGTTACAGAAGATTCTACTACTGAAGGGGCTTCAGTAGAAATTACTTTTTCTTTGGGGGAAATTTTAGAAACAATGGCGGCTGAACTACCATCAGCTTGGCCGTGAATGACCGGCGCTAGAATTTCAACAACCTCTTCAGGGCTAGAACTAATCAAGGCGCTCTGAATTATTTCTTGATTGACCAAACGAAAAAATTCCTCAGTTCCCAAAAGCAAAACATCTTCATTTTTTAAGTAGCCGCTGCCGGTTTCTTCCCCGCTAAAAATCGTCTGTAGTTGCCCTTGACGAAAAAGCCTCAGTTGACTCCCATGATTCATCACCGCATATAAAAGATTACCGAGGATAATCACCACGCCAAGATTTAAACTTAAATCACCGCCCTCGTTTATTTCCTGACTAACTTTGTTAACCGCGTTTTTTAATTGAGCAAAGGGTTTGTTGATTAACCCACCATAATATTCTTCCTGTAAACGAGAGATAATTTCCTTACCGATAACGGCCAAGTCCCCTTCGCCAGTAAAATTATCCAGACCGATAACCGCTAATAAATGACCTCTTTGAGAAAGCTTTTGTTCATCGGTAGGAGAAAAGGTATGAACCCAAGAACCAGATTTTCCCGTCGGTGTGCCAACAATTTTCGCAAAACGAAGGCTAAAATTTTCCATAAATCTATAAAACAATTAAAGCCAAAAGAAAAACCAAAACCGCCACGGCCAAGTGAATCCCAGCAGCCAATCTTAGGGGCCAATCAAAAATATAAAAACCCAAGATACGATCAAAAGCTTTGATTTGACGAATGACTAAAATGGGAAAAACTAAATACAAAGCCAAGCCAATCACAAAAAGAATTTTTACAACCAACCATAAAACCAGGTTGGGATTTTCTAAAAACTGTGAGACAAAGGTAAAATTTTCCATTAAATTTCTCTCCATAAATCATTTAATATCTGAGAAATTTTATTAGGACTGGGCACTGCTTCAAACTTAATTTCCGGAACCGTTCCGGCGGTTTGAACCCGGACGTCGCCAAAAGCCAGTATAGACCTCATAAAACCAGCCGTTTCCGCGGTAATGTCTTGAATTTTCCCTAAGGGGGTTTGGGTAATATCTCGAAAAAGAATATTGGGAATATTAACATCAAGAATTCTTTTATTAGTCACAATCTCCACGTTAAAAAACCAAACTAAAAATCTTTCAAAAACAAAAGCAAAAGTCAAAAGATACCAAATCAAAAGACCAACAAAACGAAAGTTAATCGGGATAAAACCAAAATTTAAAAAAATAAAGGTAAAAGGAGGAACTAAGGCCATTAAAACAGCTAGAAGAAACCATTTAAGATTAGTAATCAGATGGGGACGAGTAAAAAGAATAATTTGCTCATCAACGTCTTGATCTTCAAAGCGCAGACGAGCTGGCTTAAAAGCGACTGTTGTTAAAGAATGTAGTTTTCGCCCCCAAGCTCCAGCTTTTTCTGATTCCAACTCCCTATCTATCCCTTTTTCTTCGGTAACAAAAATATCAGGCATGGTTTGATTTTATCACTTTTTCTCAATATTAAACAATTTTGATTTTAAAGCAATCCTGCCTGGCGCCCGCAGATTAAAAACCGTATAAAATTCATCTCCAGAAACTTCGAAGCTGCCACGGTTGGTCGAAAAATTAACTTTGGCGGTTTGTCCACCAGAAGAATAGGTGGTATTAACCCCAGAAACAGAAGTAAAAGCCCCGCCGCGACTGTTGGCTTCATTTCTCATCTGCTCTTGAGACCAAGAATCCCCGGACGAACCAAAACAGGAATTATAATCAACCGGTAAAATATGTTCTGCTCCTTGCCCTGAACGGTAAACAACAATCGCATTTAGAATATCAGCCATTTCCTCCTGGGTCAACCAAGGATGAGAACGGCCGCAACTTGAACCACTGCGAGATTTATACCAACCCTTGTAAAACCAAGGGGAGTCGGCTTTTTTCTCCCAAGCTTCAGATGTCCAACAGCCTTGATTTCCACAACTGGTATCCCAAAGGCCTGGCGTCGAATAACCTTGAGCAGAATAAGAATAGGTATAACCGCCGGCGGTCGAAGCATACCAGGCGGAAAAAGGCTGACCATTAACTACTAAAACCCAGCCCGTTGTCGCATTAACCGCTTCTTCCCATTTGCCTCCTTTATTGGTTGGTTTGTAAACCTGACAAGACTCCGTCGCACAAATTGAACCAGCCCCGTTATTGGTGTAAGCTAAAGCATAAGAACGAGCGGCCACTGCCTGGGCTTTTAAGGCTTCCATCCCGCCTTCATCTCCCCAAGAACCAGGCATCTCGTAAATTCTTTTAGTATAAGTTTCAATGTCAACAGAGCCATATCCTTGAACATTGATGTTAATTGAAGTCGAATAATCTTTTTTAATCTCAATTCCTCCGCCATAGTAAGCCTTCAAAATTTCTTCAGCTGACTGGCCGGCTTTGGCCCGACCAAAAGCACCGTATTGGCTCATTCCTTTACGATGGGGAGCCCCAAAAGAAAAAGCGGCAAAAGCCGGCGAGAAACCCGGATTGTAATCCGGTCGAGAAGCCGGATCATCAGCTAAAGGAACTTCTCCAACAGTTGTTTGAAAGGTGCCGGTTTTTTCTGCTAATAAAGCCTGTTGTTTGGCGCTTAAAGCGGCAATGGTGCTTTCAACTTGGCTAAAAAAGTCTTCAACCTTCTTAACATCGCTGGCAAGATTTTTAGTATCTTGATCAAGCTTGTTTTTGGCATTATTTAATTTTAAACTGTTCGCTTCTAATTTAGCTTTATTGTCATTTAATTCCTTAAGCCCTTGAGAAACCTCGAGAATAATTCTCTTATCGTTGGCAGCAGCTGATTGTCTATAAGAAAGCTCACGAAACAAATCATTGGCCGAGGAAGAGGCTAAAAATAAAGCAAACAGTGAATATCCCCGGCTTTTTTTATAATAATCTCTGACCCGAGCCGCAAAAATTTCTTTCTGATATTCTAATTCTATTTCTTGCTGAAGAATCTCTTTTTCTAGATTATTAACCTGCAATTCTATCGCCTGAATTAATTTTTTAGTTGTGGCCAAATTTTTTTCTAATTTCGCTAAATCTTCCTTGTTTTTGTTTTGAGCTGGCATTCTGGCCTCGATGTCTTTCTGACAATCTTCTTGCGCCTGTTGAAGAAGATTAATATCATCACTGTCGATAAACTCACAAGCACTATAAGCAAACTGATGAGAATTAAAAAACATCAAGATAAAAATTATTGACAATGAAATAATGAAATAACGTAATTCTTTCCTCATTTTCCCTCCATTATTGGTAAAATTGCTTTTTTAAACCGCGCCATTTGATGAATATTTAAATTGAGCTCATCGATTTTGGTTGTTTCTTTAATAATCAGTTTAGTCTTTTTTGTCTGATGTTCTAGTGGTAATGAGGTTATGATAAAAGTCCATCGATTTTTCTTTTTAAGCTATTGACAAATTCCTTAGCATACCAATCTTCAAGATTCCAAAGATCAACAAAAGTCTGAGCTAGAGTAGTTCGTTCTCCATAATTTTCTAAAAAGGGGTCGGCCTTAAGGACAAACAAATTGGCCCTATCTTTGCCTGATTGAAATCTCTCTTTTATCTTTTTAAGGGCTGCGGGTTGAGGGTTGGAATAAACATAGACTTTATCGTAATCAGCCGAAGCTTCTTTTAAAATCTGTCTGGCGGCGGTACAACCACCAAAAACGATTCCGTTCGGCATTCTCCCCTCAATCTCAAAAATCGACAAATCTACCCGACCAGCAAAAACAATCTCCTTTTTAAGATTCCGATTGCTCGCCCAATGGTAAAGCAACTTCTCTGGATCCTCAAGAACAAAAAATCTTCCGGTTACCCGAACCGCTCCCATTTTCCGTGGTGCTTTTAAGGCCTGAAAAACCGTACTGGTAGAAAAATTAAACTTTTCTGCTAAACCTTTTTGGGTAAAGCGGCGGTTTTTTTTCTCGATGGCCTGATAAAGTAATTCTCGCCAGATGATTTCGATTTTCTTCATCTTATGTCTCCTTCTTTTCTAGGTTATTCGAAATGACAGTTCTTGTCAAGAACCAAAAGTGAAACCACTATCCCTCATCTTGCGTCTTACTTCTTGGTAGTGATAAACTGAAATCGTGCAAGACTTAACCAATAAAATCAATGATATTTTAAAATACGCCATGGGAATTGGGGGTCTTATCGCTTTCATCCTAATTATTATTGGTGGTCTTCAGATTATTCTTTCGGCCGGCAATCCAGATCGGGTAAAAGCTGGCAAAGAAATGATTACTTCCGCTATTGCCGGACTTTTGTTGATTATTTTTGCCGTTTTTATTTTAAGATTGATTGGTTATGATATCCTAAAAATACCAGGATTTGGAGGATAAAATAAAATGTTAAAAAATCTACTTGTTTTAAAACTACCAAAGATAGGGGAAGAAGAAGTAGAAATTAAAGGACCGCTCACCATCGAGGGAAAAACCTTGGAGGAAAAATTCCCTACCATTGGTAATCTTATTAGCCAACTTCTACCTTATATTTTTGTCATCGCTGGTTTGGTTCTCTTTATTTTTTTAATTATTGGTGGTTTTGGCCTGATGACTTCGGGCGGTAGTCCGGAAAAGATGAAAGCCGCCCAGGG
>Ga0100393_10005391_pt1 | contig 11565 bp, 10 predicted proteins | sample CryGeymeta201517_FD_81546 | JGI IMG/M metagenome (GOLD analysis project Ga0100393, IMG submission 81546) | Groundwater microbial communities from Crystal Geyser aquifers in Utah, USA - Crystal Geyser metaG 2015-17 | ecosystem: Environmental > Aquatic > Deep subsurface > Groundwater | place... | reverse complement strand
TTTGGACCGAAGTTTCTTTTTCGACCGAAAAATAGTGTTTTTGTTTGGTCTGTTTCGCCTAATTCAACAATATAGCCCGGGCTGCTAAGGCCTAGGCTTTTGGCGCTTTCTGTGTCAAAGAAATCAACGGCTCGAAGTTGAGACATGCTTTTTAGAATTTCATCAAGCTTCGCCGTTTTGACGTCGCCTTTGTGTAAAGTTTCAGATTTATCTTTGGCCAAGGTCCATTCTGCAGACCATTTCTGGCTCGCGTCCTTTTTGAACCTCAAGTCAAAAACATTTGGAATTTGGATGTTAATATTCTTAATGTCAGCCTGAGCGATGTCAGTAATTTTGGTTTCGCGGAATTTGATCAATCCGACATCAAAAGTATCTTTGAAGGAGGCTGCAACCTCATAGACTGACTTTCCGTCTTTTTTCCCAAGGTAGAAAGTTTTCTTTTGGTCTTTGTTGATCATGGAGAGATTCCAAGTTTCACTAAGCTCAGGATTGCCTTCTTTGACGAAGCTAAATCGCATGATCGGTGATTTGAGTCTGAATTCGTTCTGAGGATCTCCATCTTCAGAAACAAAATCTTGAACACTTAGTTTCTTGATGGAGTTAACGAAATTGGCGAGGTCGCTGCTTTTAAGGGCGATTTCTTTGTTCCCTACTTTTGAGCTCCAGTTGCCTTTTTCATCCTTGGTGAAGTCTAGATCATCTAAACTTTCGAACTCTTTCTTGGCAATGGCTTCGACGTGAAGCTTTTTGAACTCAGCGAGATTGAAGTTGAAAATCTTTTTATTGCGAAGTTCCTTGAGGGTTTTATCCACTCCAAATCTTAGTGATCGAGAGGTGAGGAAAATGTCGGGGTTGTCGTTCCAGCGAGCATATACGAGATAATCAACCGGTGTGTCTTTGCCCAGGCTAAGCATTTCTTTTTTGGCATCTTTGCCGTGAGAAATCTCAACAATGAATTTTGGAGGGGAAAGTTGGACGTCTTGGACTTTTAACCCATTAACGGTGCTTTCTTTTCGGGCCGCAAGTAACGTGGAAATGATGCCATTGATTGAGTTTGAGTCGGCATCGTAGTTTTCATCGGGCGAGTCGGAGACAGTCCAAGAGTCTTTGGCATCAGCTCTTTTTTTGATCCAGAAGGTCTGGGTGCCGTTTTGGATCTTGATTTCGAAGATCTCACTTCGATCCAATCCACTAAAAAGAAGCGTCGCTTCCTCTTTTGCTTGCTCACTAGACTCAAAATAGGGGTCCAGGACGAAATAAAGCCCGACCGTGAGGGCTGCGACAATGGTCAAAACGATGGCACCTTTGAATGGGTTCTTGCGCGACATATACTACATATGGATACTCGTAAATTTCTGAGTGTCAATGTGAGGGTGAAATGATGAAAGTCTTTAAAAATATGAATCTTCCAGCTTTGTTTTGCGGTGCATTGCTTTTTGCATCAGTTCTAGCGTTCGCTAGCGACTCTAGTGATTTCGAGGGACGCTATCTACGAGAGCGAGTTGAGGAGATTGTCATGCCTGAGTCCTGCGGCAGCCCTTATCGGGAGGCTCCAGATTTTATCCAATTTTACCATGCAACTTTGCTTGTTATGGCGGCAGGGGAGTCGAATTCCCAAGAGAGACTAACTGACTTGTTTGCGGTTCTTTCGCTACGAGAAAGAATGCGTAACATCTTCCCCAACATCGGTGAAGAGAGTCCCATCGATCGACTCATCATCGCGCAACTATGTAACTTCGAGGGTATCGAAAAAGCCAAGAGATCTTCTCCAGCATTTCGTTTTGTCATAGCTCCGACATCAAATGAGCTTCACGGACATCTCGTTCAAATCGCACCTCGTTTGTATCAAGACTCTCGCAAACTGATGGTTGAAGCCTTGGCCGCTCAGGCCAAAGAACGCAAGAAGTTTGTTGACCTGGAGCGTCAATGGGGTCGCATTCAGAAGTTGAAGTCTCTAGGAGAAGATAAGATTAAAAATCTCTTCGATGAGTCGTCTTTTTGACCCTTCTTGGTGCACTTTTTTGTTTTGATGCGAAGCAAGAACAGTTAGAGTAGTTTTGTGGTGGGGAAAAACTGGTATTTATTGCGCAAGCATCGGGTTGAGGGACCTTTAAAAGTAGAAGAGCTTAAGGCCATGGCTGCTTCTGGGCATATTAGTCCTGATGATTACGTCATTGAAAGTTCTGATTATAAGCAAGGCAATTTGGTCTACAAAAAGGTCATGGTTTTGCTTGATGTTACTGATTTTAAAAATGGACTTGAGAAACCAAACGGAGCTCCCGTTGAAGCGCCAAGATCACTAGAGAGCAAGACCGGCGATTCTAGTTCGGTCGCCTCTCAGCAAGATTCGATATCCTACAATAATGCCAATCATGAAGTGGTTTCTGATTTGGATTCTCTGACTTCAAGTATGACATTTGGAAAAGTGGCAAGTTTCTGTGTGGCTGTGATTGTGGGGATGTGGGGTTATGACAATTATATTGGCAACACAGCACGGCCGAAACGAATTCCTGCGAATTCGGCCCAGAACAGCGGTGTCAAAACCGATGCCCATAAAGTTAAGAAAAGTGTCATTCTATCTCAACCGAAAAAAGAAGAAGTAGCCAATCAACGAGTCGAGAAGTTAATGCCAACGGAACGACCTGCACCTCGCTTGGCTCCCACGAAACGCCCTGATCCCGTCGCCTCTCGGCCAGCTCCGGCAGCGACTTCCAATCCAGCAATGGTAAGGGGGGAGAGCGCCGTTCGAGATCGAGATTCGTATGACGACCGGAGCGATGATCGTGACGAAGCCAATGATCGGGGGCTAGCCAGTGAAAGAGATGATGCGGGTTGGGAACCAGACAGCCTCGAAGGTCTAGACTTACCTCCGGGTGAGATGATGCCTCCTCCTGAAGAATTTCAAGGAGCAGAAGATGCTGTTGTCGATGAATTTCGGGGCGAAGATTATTAATTCGAAGTGGAATTGAACTCTCGGATGAGTTCAAGTGTAAAGGAACAAAAATGTTAGAAGAAAAACAAGTTCTCAGCTCTAAACAGAGCCAATTCATTCAAGAGTCGCTGGCCTATGTTCGGGCTAAGCGAGTATTGCGTGAAGGAGAGCGAGTTTTGGTCGCTGTTTCTGGTGGGCTTGATAGCTCCGTTTTGCTTCATAGCTTGTCACGCATGTCGCGATTGTTAGGCATCCAGTTGGAAGTGGCCCACGTCGATCATCGCACGAGGGGGCAGGCTTCTGAACGCGAATCTGTTTGGGTGAAGGTGCTTGTTGAACGTCTCAACCTCAAGCTTCACGCTGTCCAAGTCGCTGCTCCTCTTAAATCCAACCAAGAAGAACTCCGAAATCTTCGGCGCCAGGCTCTCACTGAGCTCGCTGATGATTTGCAATGCTCCGTGATCGCAACGGCACATCATGCAGATGACAATGCTGAAACTTTTTTGATGAGAGTGATGTCTGGCACAGGGGTTAGCGCGCTTGCGGGCATGCAGCCAAGAGACGGTATCTGGGCAAAGCCTTTGCTTTGGTCAAGCCGATCCCAACTCGAAACTTATGCAAGGGACCATCGTCTCGCCTGGGTTGAGGATCCTTCGAACCTTCGAAGCACTTACCTCAGAAATCATATTCGAAATATTTTATTGCCTCAGGTCGAGCAGGCGAGACAGGGATCCATTCGCAATTTAGCTAAGATTGCTGAGAGGGTTCAGGAAGAGGAAAGCGATTGGGAAGAGTGGTTTGCTGGTCAAATGCAGGGACCTAAAGAAACCTTGTCGATTGCGTGGCTTGAGAGGTGGCCTGCACCACTTCAAAGAAGAGTGATGCGCTATTGGCTTAGGGAGCTTGGGTTGACGCCAAGCCCACATTTGATGGAAGCTTTGCTTCGCGGAGATGAGCTCATCCATCCAGCAGGCAGCTTCTTGCGTCGCTCTGATATGTTGGTTTTCAGCAAAGAAAATGACTTCTCAGAAGAATGGCAGACTCCGAAGGGGCTTGAGTTTTCTCGTAGGCTCTCATTGGGATCTTCACTAGCGTGGAGCTTCCTTCCTTCTGCTCCTGAGAGAAGCACTCCGCTCCCATTGTCGATTCTTGCGGGCTTTACACGTCCTGGCCAGAGATATGGTGCAGCTAGTCTTTTGTTCTCATGGGATCGAGCTCCGTGGCCTATGAATATTCGTTGCATTACAGCCACGGAACTTCAAAGGTTCACTTCGGTGTTCGACGCCTTTAGAATCCCAAAGCCGTATCGAAGCAAATGGCCTGTGCTTGTGAATCAAGAACGTGAACAAGAGGTGATTGCGATTTTTGGTCTCAAGGTGCTTGAGCCTTATGCTGCAGTTGGCGATGAACGCGCTGTGGCTATCCACCATTTTTACGACAATTAAACACTCCTGCACATTGATTGCTAGCCCTCGAATTGTGTTCTAAGCTCGACCCGATGAGATCGAGTAGTTTTCGTTCGTTTTTTGTTATTGCTTTGATGATCGCCTCCGTCCTGTTTGTGGCAAGTCAGATGCAAGTTGGCCCCAAGAAGCCCATTGAGGTGAGCTTTAGTGAATTCATGCAAAGCGTGGATGCGGATCGAATTGAATCTGTTACCTATCGCGGCTCGGATGAAATTATCGGAAAGTATAAGCCCGATTTCAAAAGTGGAAGCATGTTCACTACTGTTGGTGACACCTCCAGTGAATTCTACTTGAAGAAGCTGGAAGAAAAAGGCATCACTCCAAATTGGGAAAAAGAGCCTAAGCCAAGTTTCTTGGAAACAGCCTTGATCTCTTGGGTCCCTACTTTTTTAATTTTATTTATCTTCTTCTTGTTTATGAGGCAGCTTCAATCTGGGTCTTCCAAAGCGATGAGCTTTGGACAAAGCAAAGCAAAAGTTTACAATGGCTCTCATACCAATGTTCGTTTCAAAGACGTAGCGGGGATTGAAGAAGCCAAAGAAGAGCTTGTTGAGATTGTTGAGTTCCTAAAAAACCCTAAGAAATTTACAAAACTTGGTGGCCGTATTCCAAGAGGTGTTCTTTTGGTGGGGCCTCCTGGAACAGGGAAGACACTCCTTGCTAAAGCCATTGCCGGGGAAGCAGGTGCTCCTTTTCATTCGATTTCAGGATCTGACTTCGTGGAGATGTTTGTGGGTGTTGGTGCAAGCCGCGTTCGTTCACTTTTCGAGAGCGCGAAAAAATCTGCGCCTTGTTTGATTTTTATTGATGAGATCGATGCTGTTGGACGTCATCGCGGGGCTGGCCTCGGCGGTGGACATGATGAAAGAGAACAGACTTTGAACCAGCTTCTTGTGGAGATGGATGGATTCGAGGGTACAGAAGGTGTGATTTTGCTAGCGGCTACAAACCGTGTTGACGTATTGGATCCAGCCTTGCTGAGACCAGGACGTTTCGACCGTCGTATTCATGTGAACAAGCCAGACGTTCGTGGGCGCCAAGCCATCCTTGAAGTGCACACTCGTAAAACGCCTCTTGCCGGAGATGTGGACCTTAGTTTGATCGCTAGAGGAACTCCAGGGTTTGCGGGAGCGGACTTGGAAAACTTGGTGAATGAGGCGGCTCTTCATGCGGCAAGACGTGATCAAGACTCCGTTCACAATGAAGATTTTGAATCGGCAAAAGATAAGGTCATGATGGGCTCTGCGAGAAGAAGCATGAGCATCTCTGAAAAAGAAAAGAAACACACGGCTTACCACGAGGCGGGACATGCCATCGTTGGTCGTTTGATTGAAGGAAATGACCCTGTTCACAAGGTCACGATCATTCCTCGCGGACAAGCTTTGGGTCTTACAATGACTTTGCCTGAGGAAGATAGCTACACAATGACTAAGGCTAAATGCGAAGCCATGATTAGTTTCTTGATGGGCGGAAGAATCGCAGAAGAGATTACTTTTGGACACCTCACCAGCGGAGCTTCAAATGATATTGAACGAGCGACTCAGATTGCTCGTAAGATGGTGACGGAGTGGGGGATGAGCGAGAAGCTTGGGCCGCTAAACTTTGGTCATCACAATGACCATGTTTTCCTTGGCCGTGAAATGGGCTCTGCACCTGACTACGGAGTTGAAACTGGAAGACTGATAGACTCTGAAATCCAGCAGCTCGTAAAACAAAATTACGATCGCGCGCGTAAGGTTTTGGAAGAAAATAAAGATATTTTGGAAGCGATGTCTCTCGCTCTTATTGAAAGAGAAACCATTGATATGGCTGACATCAAGTTGTTGATGGAACGCAAAGCTCTTCCAGAGTTTGTTCCGACGATTCAGCCTAAGAGCTACTCTGATTCTAGAGATGAAGAAGAAAAGAAGGAAAGCGAGAAGGGATCGTCCGATATAGCGGGCAAGGCCATTGACCCTAGCGATCCAGTCAAAGCATAACTTTTCATGAATGTTCTGAGCGTTCTCAACCAACTGCTTACGCAGCTTCGATGGCAGGATATCATTGATATCCTGCTTGTTTATTTGATCGTCTACAGACTTCTTCTTCTGATTCGCGGGACTCGCGCAGTACAAATTCTCACAGGATTAGGTATTGTTTCTGTCTCTTTTCTTGTTAGTGATTATCTCAAACTTTATGTTTTCAACTATTTGTTGCAGCAGTTCTTTGATTATCTCTTCCTTATTGTGATCATTCTCTTTCAGGATGAGATCCGTCGTGCGCTGGCGAATGTTGGGCGTAACCCATTTTTGTCGGGTCCTTCCGCTCAAGAGAGAGCTTTCGCTGTTCTGGACGAAGTAGCGAAAGCTTCAAAGCTTTTAGCTGCTAAACGTGTTGGTGCGCTGATCGTGCTCGAGAGGCAGCATGGTCTTAAAAACTATTCTGAAGGTGCCAGTGAAATTGATGCCAAGGTATCAGCTGAACTACTCATCTCAATTTTCAACACGGCGTCGCCCATCCATGATGGCGCAGTGATCATTCAGGGCAATAAGATTTTGTCTGCTGGCGTGTTCTTTCCTCTGAATATCGAAACTGAGGTGGATCGTAATTTTGGAACCAGGCATAGGGCGGCTCTTGCCATCTCTGAAGAAACGGATGCCGTTGTTGTGGTTTGTAGTGAAGAGCGTGGAGAAATCTCAATTGTCGAGTATGGAGATATCACTCGCAATTTGAGTGTGAAAGATTTGAAAGAAAAGCTATACGCAGCGTTCGATCTTGTTGAAGAAGTTGACGTGCCATCGGAAGAAGTTTTGCCGGCTGCAAAAGCCGAGTCTACGTCGGAGGGACCGAAGTCATGACTTTTGATGCATCTAGTGCAGGTAAAGCAATTAAGGCTCTCAGGCGCACGCGTCGCGACGTTTGGCTTGTGCGGGCTGTGGCTTTGGTTATTTCTATTATTTTGTGGATGGCTGTTCTCGGTGGAGAACAAGTGGAAGTGACTAAGAATTTTAGTTTTGATTATCAACTGCCTGAGCACTTGATGATCGCGAATGCTGCACCTAGGGAGATGTCTTTCAGAGTTTCTGGCCCACAAGCCTTCATCAAAGACTTTGAAACCAGAAAGATCACGAGATCAATTGACCTCACGAAAGCACAGCAAGGCGAATATGAAGTTAGTATTTCAGAGGAGCTTTTGGATCTTCCTTTAGGATTGCATCTGATTTCGGCTCCACAAGAAAAGATCGTTGTGAAGCTTGGCAGGGCTGCTTGGAAGCGAGTTCCTATTCGTGCTGTTTTTGAGAATAAGTTGCCTGAAGGATTCAGGGTCACCAACATTACTTTAAGTCCAAGTACTTTGGAGATTCGTGGTCCAGAGTCTCGTTTGCGTAGCATTGATACACTAGCAACCGAGGGTATCGTTCTTGCGAGCGATTCTTTGGTCCAGGAATTTGATGTGAAATTAGGACTCAAGGATTATCCAGGTGTGATCTTGGATGAGCAAAACTCTGTGGTGCATGTGACGGTTCAAATTGAAGGTTCTCTAGCTAGAAGTTCGATCACCGACATTCCTGTTAGAGTAAGAGTTGTTGGTGGGGCGGGAGCTAGAACAGTAAATCTTCGCAAAACAGGCATCAATGTGACTCCTTCAAAAGTGAACTTTATGTTTGAGGGACCTGCTGATGTCATGAAGACCTTGAGGCGTGGAGACATTGATGTCTGGGCTGAAGTGTCTGAGTTGAAAGAAGGAATTCAAAGAGTTAGACTTGATTGGGGTTTGCCTCCGAAGGTTCGGGTTGTGAAACGCAGTACAGACTGGGTTGAACTCGAGATTCCGCGGCGATAAAACTACTGCGCTCCATCTGGCTCTCTGTTAGTGTAAACGCTGTTGGGTTTTGCCAATTCCTACCAAAGTTAAAGTGTAAAGAGAGAAGACATGAGCGAAAAATTATTTGGAACAGACGGAATTAGAGGCATTGCAAACAGGTATCCGATGACAGCGGAAGTCGCTCTCAAAACGGGTAGAGCGGTTGCCGCCTACTACAAAGGCAAAAGTCTACGTGTCGACAATAAGTCGATTGTCCTTATCGGAAAAGATACCCGAAGAAGTTCTTACATGATCGAACAAGCGCTAGCCGCTGGTGTGACTAGCATGGGAGCCTATGCACTTCTGGTTGGTCCAATGCCGACTCCTGGTGTGGCTTTCCTTACTCAGAACATGCGTGCTGATGCTGGGATTATGGTGAGCGCGTCTCACAACACTTACGAATACAACGGCATTAAGATTTTTGGACCAGACGGTTTTAAGCTGGATGACGATATCGAAGCTGATATTGAGCGAATGATCCTTAGTTCTGATCTCGAGGAAAGTCTTCCTACGGGATCGGCCCTTGGTCGGGCGAGACGAATTGATGATGCCATGGGAAGATACGTCGTTCATGTGAAATCTGCATTTCCTACGGATCTGAACTTGCGCGGGATGCGCATTGTATTGGATTGCGCAAATGGTGCTGCTTACAAAGTCGCACCAGTTATTTTTGAAGAACTTGGTGCTGAAGTTATGCTTATTGGTGTTGAGCCGAACGGAGTGAACATCAACAAAGAGTGTGGAGCCACTCACACACGCGCCTTAAGGGAATCCGTTGTGAAATACCTAGCGGATCTTGGAATCGCACTTGACGGCGATGCTGACAGATTGATCCTCGTTGATGATTCTGGTGCTGTTGTGGATGGCGACCAAGTGATGGCGATTCTTGCGATTGATTTGAAAGAATCAGGCAAGCTTTTGAAAGATACTTTAGTCGCCACTCCTATGAGCAACATGGGATTAGAAATTGCCTTGAAAAAGCATGGCATTGAACTAGTGCGTGCTCCAGTGGGAGATCGTTTCATTGTAGATCGTATGCGTAAAGATGGATTTAATTTAGGCGGTGAGCAGTCTGGTCATATCATTTATTTGGACAATGCCAATACAGGTGACGGGATCGTCGCTGCCCTTAGAGTCTTGGGTGTGATGAAACGAAAGGATAAGAACTTGTCAGACCTCAGAAATGTTATGACGACCTACCCGCAGGTGTTGAAGAACATTGTTGTGAAAAATAAGAAGCCTCTCGAAGATGTTCCTGCCATTCAGAAAAGTATGGATAGCATCACCACTAAGCTTGGTGAAAAGGGTCGATTACTCGTGCGATACTCCGGAACAGAACCTCTTTGCCGCGTGATGATTGAGGGCGAAGACGAAACTTTGATTCATAGCCTTGCTACTGAGTTGTGCGACGTTATCGCCACTCAGCTCAAGGTTTAGATTTTTTTCGAAAGAACTATCGCGTGGCTAAGTTTTATCCTAAAGAGACAGAGCTCATTCGAGATCTACTTGGCTCCAAAAAAAATCGACCGTTACTTGTATTGTTAGATGGTGATTTGGGGGTAGGTAAGACCACCTTCACGAAAGAATTGCTCTCGTCTTACGGCCTCTCTCCCGACGAGATTCAAAGTCCGACCTTCTTGAAGCTCTTGGAATACGATGTTCCTAAGCTGGGATTGTGTCTGCACATTGATGCATACCGAATGGAAGATTTTGAGGATTGCGCCAAGCTTTCACTGGAGTCGTATGAGGACTTTGAGCTTTGTCTCCTAGAATGGCCAGAGATCTTTACGGATTACTGGAAGCAGAACCCAGAACTTCTCAGGGTGCTTTCGTTTGGGGAAATTGTGAGGATTGGCTTTGTGCTTGATGCTGCAAGTGGGGAGCGGTCTTTGCAAATAGAAAAAGGGCTTATCCTTTAACGGATAAGCCCCTTGATACTTTTTAACTAGTAGAGAAAATTATTTCTTGCTGCCTAGGAGGCGACTCAAATCAGTCATTAAAAACGCAAGTTCTTGTCGTGTGGTCATGAGATCTTTCATCGCGCCTTCGATTTCGGATAGAGAATCTTCCAAAGCATGTAACTGAGGTGGAGGAGTAAAGTGATTCGTAGTTTGTGAAGGCTCAGGTTGGCCATCGGCATTGACGAGACGTTGAGCCTCTAGAACTACGACCGGATCTTCTGATGGCAAAAAAGCCTCGAGATCAATCATAGCGTTTCCGTAGTAGAATTTTACAACTTGGTCTTGGTCGAGATATGCAGACATTTAGCTTCCATCCTTTTCTTTCTACTTTATGTAAAAGCAGGTGTTGTGCCAGGATTTGGCAGGGGCTGGGTGCGTAAAAAGCTGATTAATTTCAAATACATATGGATATGCCTTGAAGCTCATTCCATGGCTCAAGGCACAGCAGAACACTTCACGCGGACAGAGTGTCTAAAAACTAGTCGATATTGTAGACCACGCGGAAGAAGCGCCTGTCTTCATTGCGAAATTTATCTCTAGACTTGAATAAAACGGACTTCAGGCCTCCAACACCATTTTTCAATGAGTAGGTGCCCTCGATCTCGCTCCAGTTTACGAGGTCAGTGGAGCTCTCAATATAATAGTGAACTTGGCTCATATCGTGGATCGCGAAGCTAAGTTCAATCTTCTCGTTGTTTTTGATTCGTTCGATCTTAAGCTTAGGGAGCCCTGAGCTGTTCACAGCTGGGTCAACTAGAAGTGAATATTCTTGGAGGAGGCTGAGGCCGTCCTTATCAAGATCGTTGCTGAGGTCTTGATTTAGATTCACGCCATATTGAGCAGCCCATGTTTCAATGCTTACGCCTTTGGCTGGCTTTTTGGCGTGGCTGGCTCCAGAAAACACGAGAAAAGTTAATAGCGCAGGGCGGATTAGTTTTGAGTATTTTGTCATCGACGGACGTTATGCCTGATTATGCCGCGCTGCGTCAATAGCTAAGTTTCATAAGGGTCTATTCTGGCATGGGTTGCATTGGCTCCCGTGCCCAATAGACTTGTATACGAGCACTTAGCGGTTTGTGGCTCGGGGGAAACTTTATGAACTTTGGGAAGCGGTTAGTGGCGACATTGGGTTTGTGTGGCATCTTGGCGATGTCCAGTCAGGCTACGGCTGGTGTTATGTTGGGCGGCTATAGTGGATATGGTTTTGGTGTCGCTGATGGATTGGATTTAGAACTTAATTACGGCGGAACTTTAGAGTTTAGGATTTTTCGAAAAATCACCCTCGGTGGATATCTAGACTTTCAAAAGATCAACACGGGATCTTCATTGCTTACGGCAAAATATATGATCTATGGAGGCACA
>Ga0100393_10005389_pt1 | contig 11569 bp, 9 predicted proteins | sample CryGeymeta201517_FD_81546 | JGI IMG/M metagenome (GOLD analysis project Ga0100393, IMG submission 81546) | Groundwater microbial communities from Crystal Geyser aquifers in Utah, USA - Crystal Geyser metaG 2015-17 | ecosystem: Environmental > Aquatic > Deep subsurface > Groundwater | place: USA... | reverse complement strand
TCCAGGACTTGCCTTCTGTCCATATTGACCCGCTTATCCCGAATAAAGTCGGGGCATTCCTCTTCAAAAGCCGCCGGAGCATTTGTTAGGGAGCATATAATTCCCTGCTTCCGATCAAACTTCCGGTGCTCACAATGCGCACAAATGGCGGTGTATTCTTGGCGGGTATACATTTTCTCGCTTCCTTTTTCTTAATGTTTCTTGTCATGGCAGTTCCTGCAAACAGAAACCAACCAATCGATAGGCTCTTTACCAATATTTCTTGCATACCGAAGGTGATGCACTTCAGTAGCCTTATTCCCACAATACACACAAGTCCAATTATCTCTTTTCATGACCACATATCGTTTTCTTTGCCAGGCATCCGACTTCAAATATCCATTACGGTAGTAGTCTTTTCGTTTAGCCTGCTTTCGTTCAAAGAAGTACTGTTTGAAAAGATAAACAATGGCCGTATAGCCAACAATAATGAGGATAATCCCAAGCATTCAAATGAAATTTTACTTGAACGAATTCAATTTACGCAACTATTCCTAGTAAGCAAAGGTACAGCCATCAAATAAACAGCAGAAGCCGTATTTTGGAAACGACTAGGTTGACTTGGGAAGGGATTTTCTAGTCTTGGGAAAAAGAGATGATTGAGGAGCGGAATATGATATATGTTCAGGAAAAACCCCCGAACCTATACAGGAAAATCCCCTTTTCTCGCTTTGGTATTCTAAATCAGAGGATAATACCCTAATTTGTCCCACGGTTTAGTTGACCTAACTCTGAAATTGATATTTTTTGAATCCCATTATACCCAACAGGAACAAACATGGTTTACTTACTCTCAACGCCCGCTGGTGCCGAATTGTTAATTTTGATAGCAATTTTGGTATTCATTCTCCTTTTCCCTATTCTAGCAATTTTTTACTACTCGAAAAGCAAAAGACTAATGAAAGAATTGGACGCTGTGACGAAAGAAAAGAATGAATTACTCAAAAGGCTTCTCGACCAAAAGTGATGTAGTCACAGATTAAAATAAGTAAACAATCACAAACCCTGCACCTTAAAAAGAATATATCTGAATGAAAAAGTATTTTATTCATAACGGCAGCGAGCAACTTGGACCGTTTGATTTGGAAGAATTAAAAACCCTATCAATAACCAAAGAAACGCCAATCTGGTATGATGGTTTAGGGGATTGGACGACAGCCTCTGAAATTGATGCGTTAAATGAACTTATTGGTGCCGCTAGTCCTCCAGTATTTAAAGATGCGACCAACAAAATGCCACCTCCAGTTTCTGGTCCTGCTGCATCAAACGATACAAATGATGCCCAGCCAAATAAAGTGAAAAGAACAAGTATGGCCATTGTGAAAGGATTGATAATAGGGGTTCTGATAGTTGGCGGTATCTTCATTTTTAGGATGCTGGGCTCAGATGGAGGCGCTGCAGTGGGCGTAGATGGATTTAGACAAGAGACGTACAAAGAAAAGGTGATGACGGTGGCTGAAATTGAAAGATCTCAGCCAACCAAGTTTTTGTCAGCCACAGGTCAGTACCGAACGACCCTATTAGGAAACAAAATCAAAGTAGATTGTACCATCACCAACAAGGCAACAGTTGCGACTTATAAGGATGCCATAGTAAGGGTGACGTATTATTCGAAAACCAAAACCGTTTTGGGAACCAATGACTACACCATTTACGAAGTATTTCCACCAACATCTTCAAAGACAGTAAGATTAAAAATTGATAATTATAAAAATGTTGCGACTATTGGTTGGGATGTTATAATGGCTTCGAATAATTAGCTGTTTGCTCATAAGTGTTTTGTTCAATTTTGTATGGGACTGTTTCTTGGCCTTTAAAGACTATTTGTGTATTCTAAATTTCAATTAGGTTTGATCGTTGATTTGTCATTAAAAAGGCGTTTTCATTTTTTAGGACAAAATGAGAAATAATGAAAATTAATTCAAATTATTATGGGTAAATTAATTAAACTTTCTTCCAATTCGTGGCGTCATCCATTCACTGATAGAAAAAAAGAATTACCCCTTTGGAATACCCATGCAGAGGTGGCAGATTTGTGCAATTTAAAAGACGGAACTAAAAGATTATTAAGAATTAAGTTTGAAGATACATTTGATATAGATGAAATAGGACTTTTTCAAATTACAAGTGGAAGGAAAATATCTTTCACCAAAGCACTTCAAGATAGAATTAGAAAGATAATATTTAGCAATCCGGATTCATACTTTACTGTGACTGTTTTAGATTATTACGATACTTTATTTGGACCTTCAGATATTATGTGGATTAAAAATGTAAAACGCGATGGTGGTGCAAATTGGGCATATGACAAAATATGCTGCGGTGAAGCTTTCTTATTAAACTGGCCATCTTCAAAAAAAGGAAGTGCTTCGACACCAAATATTGGTGATATTATTGTTCTATTTCAAAAACCAAATTATATAAACGGAAGGAAAAATTATGATGTACATTTAACTCATTTGGTTACACCTATTTCAACAGAAGTTATTATTGATGAAGATCACCCTCAACATAAATGGTGCAGAATGGTAAAGCTAATTGCAATGGCAAATCCTATTGAGTCAATTCCAAATCCAGGACATTTTAATTTTTTCCTACCGAACAGGGGACTTACTAATCCGATAGGGAATCTGAAAAATAATATTGGAATTTCAGAGGAGGAAACGAAAGAATCTGTATGGAGTTTATTTCAAAATCATGTTTGTCCCAATATTAAAAATGAACTTATTCTTCAAAAGAATTTAACTGAAGACCATGGAGAATCTGAAGGTGATAAAGTTGTTAAAGAACATATTAAACAAGAATTTGCACAAAGAAATTCAAGAGTAGTGCAATTAGCGAAGAGGAATGCTTTAATCAGAGGCAATGGAAGAATTCTTTGCGAATGTTGCAATTTTGATTTCGTCAGTGCCTACGGAATTATAGGAACCCATTTTATTGAATGCCATCATAAAGTTCCCATCTCTAAAGGACAAAGAATTACTAAATCTGAGGATTTGGCACTTTTGTGTTCGAATTGTCATAGAATGTTACATAGAAAGAACAATAAGAATGAATATTTTACAGTAGACGAATTGAAAGAAATAATTATCAATCAGAAGAATATGAAAGGTTATTATTATGAGTAATTTTAGTGCAAAAATACTAGTACTAGTTTTCAAAATGTGTTTAGACCCTTTGATGGGTTTGATTAATTATAAATTCCAATGCTAAAGTGGTTAGTTTGTTAATACTTGTGCTTTGAGTATTTAATGGCAAAGGATAATTTTAATTTTGGAATTATTTGAGGATCAGAATAAATATATAAGCTTGATATTCATCTTATGTGTCAATTTTTCTCTTAAATTCCGCATGCAATGTAGACTTAGGACTATAGACATAGCTGCATCTGGATTTGGATAAGTTTGTTTTGAAGTACAAAGAATTAATTCCCTGAATTGTTTTGACACAGGCAATTGTATGAGAAGGTCCGAGCGATTATGAATATATTCGCGGTTGAAGACAATGAATCATATTGATATCAAAAGAAATATTTAGAATAAGCTTTATATTTTATTATGATCAAAAAGGCAATAGGAAGATGATTGAATATTCTAGATTGACAATATGCCTTAGTTTAAACAGAAACAATAAGTACACAATTGTTCATGCTTATATCTGGGACAGTTTGAAGTATATGACCTATTGGTTTCCAGGTTTTTGTAAAGAAATTCGAATCAAATTATCATGTCAAAATTAGAAAGTCTAAGACCATCCAAAATACCATTTCCAACTCCAGAGAATCCTACATTTAGGTTCATTGATCTGTTTGCTGGCATTGGGGGATTTAGAATTGCACTTCAAAAATATGGTGGCAAGTGTGAGTTTTCATCAGAAATTAATAATTCAGCGAAGCAAACGTATTTAGCAAATTTTGGCGACCTACCCTTTGGCGATATTAGAGAGTTTACTGGCTCAGATATCACTGATGATGAGTTGAATTTACGTATTCCAAATCATGAAGTTCTTGCAGGTGGATTTCCATGTCAACCATTCAGCCTAGCTGGTGTTTCAGCAAGAAATTTTCTGGGACAAGTTCATGGATTTTCCGACAAAGATAAAGGCAACCTTTTTTTTGATATTGCGAGAATAATTGATGTGAAAAAACCTGAAATTGTTTTTTTGGAGAATGTGAAAAACTTCAGGACTCATGATGATGGAAATACTTTTCTCACAGTGAAAAAGACTCTTGAGGATTTGGGTTATCAAGTGTTTAGTGAGGTGATTAATGCTGAAACATGGGTTCCTCAGCAGAGACAGCGATTTTATATGGTATGCATCAAGAATAGAGGTATCAATATGGAATTGGAGTCAAATTTCATTTTCCCTAAACCAAAAGGAGAACCGAAAATTCTTTCCTCTATTCTAGAAGAAAATGTTGTCGAAAGGTTTACTATTTCTGATAAACTTTGGACAGGTCATATAAATAGAACGAAACGGAATCGGGATAGGGGCACGGGATTTACTGCAGATGTTGCAGATTTACAAAAACCATCTAAGACGCTTGTTGCTAGGTATGGCAAAGATGGAAAAGAATGCCTTATTCCCCAGAATGGAAAAAACCCCAGGAAATTAACTCCAAGGGAATGTGCAAGATTGCAAGGTTTTCCCGAAAATTTCATCTTACCTTCAAGTAATGCTGCTGCTTATCAACAATTTGGAAACTCAGTTGCAGTGCCATTAATTGAAGATATTGCTCATAATATTTTTAAAATTCTGAAAAAACGTATGGGACATGAAATTTGAGAATCAACATAAAGAATACTTTAAAGCGATAACGGGAGCTTATTCTGAAGTTACGGAACGTGAAAATCATGACTCTCAGCTAACACTTGATAAAGATGAAAAATCTCTTTTTGTCAATTTTTTTGGCAGCAGCAACATACTCCATGGTAATACTGCCGTAAATCCCGAAGCAGCGGCAAAGGAGTTTCTTGTTTATCCGGAAATGAATAGAGTCAAACTAAATCTAGTATTTCCAAAGCATAATAAACCGGAGCTCCGTCTTTATCTTTCAAAAGATCATGGGTTTAAACCAGATGGCGGTGAAATATGGTTTTCATATATAAATCAAAATAAGCAATTGGTTATTGGTTCGATGCCTTCGAATGAATGGACAATGATTGCACTCAACCAAAAAACAAAAACAATACCTAATCAGGATCTCGAGACAGCGGAATTTGATTCTGAAAAGATTAGAGTCGGAAAACATACGTTTGAACCTGGTGCAATGACCATCATTCAGATGGGGCAGGAACTAATAGGACACCCAACTACTGCGGTCAATGAGTTGGTTAAAAACGGGTACGACGCAGATGCCACTTCGGTTAAAGTATATTTCTACTTTGACCGTAAAGTAGAAAACACATTTGCTGTTATTTATGATAACGGTAGTGGTATGAATACGAATACACTATTTGGTGATTGGCTGCAGCCATCCGTAAGTTCTAAAAGATCAGGCACCAAATTAAGTGACGATTTTAAAAGAAATTTACTCGGGAGTAAGGGTGTCGGGCGGCTTGCAGCAATGGCTCTTGGAGAATCAGTCACTGTGGTAACAAAGCGGATAGAAGAGATTGAATACAATTGGATTAATGTAATCAGAGAAGATTTTAGGAAGTCATTGCTACTGTCTGAAGTAAAATTTCCAGGCGACAGAATTAATAAAGTCGATAGGATTTTTGCTAATAAGAGCCTGCTTGAAGAAAGGAAGTCAAAGAAGAACGACATACTAATAGATTTTCTTGCCGCGAATGAATTTAGTGATTTTTCAAATGGTACCTTAATAGTGGTGGAGAAGCTGGATAAAGCTGTTTTGAAAATTCTTGGTCAGGATTTTACAGTTCATTCTCAAGAAATTCAATACGAAGAATTCTCGTATAAAAACACAGAATTTTATAAAGCTCTAGCCACGCTTATTACTCCCATTTCCCTCAACGAAACAATAGAAAAGGAACTAGTTTTTAAAGGAATAATAAATAAGGAAGATAGAAGATCTTTCAAAAAGGGTGACTTTAATGTGGAACTAGGAACCAATTTGTTGCCTGATCAGGAAGTGAATGAAATTGATTGGCTTCCGGTAGCACCCATCCCAATTCATTCTGTATGTGACTATAGAGTTTATGGTAAAGTAACTACTAAAGGCGAGCTTAAAGGTTTAATTATTTATAACCGGATTCCAAATGAATTCCATGAAGAAAAATTTGAACTTCCTTCATCAGAACTGAGAAACAAAGAAGATCAAATGAATCTTTTTGAAAATAATTCTAATTCTGGTATTGGAGAATACTATTTTGATATCAGAATATATGATATAGGAGAAAATGATAATATTGAGAAACTTGCGAATCAGGCAGGGTTTGATAATAAATCAGAATTTAAGGCAGCATTTAAAAATTTTCAAGGGCTAAGAGTTTCAAAAAATGGATTTGGTGTTAAACCTTATGGTGAAGAGGTTGAGGATTGGATTGGCTTATCTCGAGAGAGAGTAATGGATCCTGGGCATAACGTAAATACAAATCAAATCCTCGGTTACGTTTTTTTCTTTTCTCCTCAAAATGATGTTCTAGAGGAAAAAACAAATCGAGAAGGCTTTCTGGAAAATACGGCATTCATCCAGGTTAGAAATGATCTTAGAAAGCTATTTAAAGCAATTGGTGTATTAAGATATAACTATCGTGTGCGTCACAATCTGGGTAGAATTCCAAAAAGCAAACATTCTAGACCTGATTTTGATCATTACCTCGACTTTGTCAATAAAAATGATAGCATAGCACAAATTAGAAAGGAATCTGAAGGATTTGTAAAAGAAGTGACCACTTCGATGGATAATTTAGAGGAGTCACTTACTTTTTCCGAAAGATTAGCCTCACTCGGTAGCGGTATAGAATTGGTTTATCATGAAATGGCACAGCCAATATCCGGATTGAGAACCGTTAAATCGTCATTAGAAATTAAAAAGAAGCGAATTACGAACGAAGTAATGGAAAGCTATACCAAGGATATTACTTCCCTTACTTACGCTACTGATGTTCTTGTTCAGTTGCGAGATTCTCTTCTCCCCGCTATTGGGAAGTCACGAAAAAGATCATTTTCACCTGTAAGTACTTTTCTTAAAGTATGTAACCTTTTTAAGTCTGATATTGATGAAAATTCCATAGAAATTATCATATCTGAAAAGGATAAAGATTATAAAATTGAGGATCTTGAATATGCTTTCTGGATATCTTTCTTAAATATTGTGAATAATGCGGTATATTGGATAAAGAAGTCAGGAAGTAAGTGTTCAATAGAATTATCAATAGATAAAAACGAAAATATAATAATAAGTAATTCTGGCCCATACATTAAATCAGATATAATCGATCATATTTTTAGCTATGGTGTTACAACCAGAACAGAAAAAAATGCAACTGGTCTTGGACTTGCATTCACTCAGAGCATTCTAAACAAAAATGATTGGGTCATTTTTGCAGAAAACAGAAAAATTGGACCAACGTTTATAATTAGAAGAAAAAAGAATGAGTAAAGGCGTATTAATTCATCTAGAGGATAAAAAAGAGTTTCTCGATGAATATCAACGAATATTTGTTGATTTAAACATCGGACTTGAATATGTGCCGTGTTTAAGTGTTGAAGAATTTAATGAGGCAACAATTAAATACGATGGGCATATTAAATCAATAATTTTCGATTTAGTAGGTAAAAAGGTGTCCGAAGAAGAATTAACTACAAATCCTGAATTTTTAGATTTAGTTCAGCAAAACTTCGCCAATTATAACTTGCCAATTTTTATATACAGTGGCCGTTTAGATGTAGTTAGAGATATGTTTAATGAAAACGGATCCGTTTTTAAACTGTCCAAAGATTATGAGATTAAAATAATTTTTGACAAAATACGGCTCTACCTTGATTCTGGGTTCATTAATGTTTTTTGCACAGGAGGATTCCTTGAAACTGAGGTGAAAAACGAATTACACAAATCATTTACTAATCAGTTTTCAGAAAATTCACAAATTGATGGGTTAATTGAGAGTATACTAGCATCTGAAAGCGATCCCGAAAAACAAATTCTAAGGATAAAAAATGTTTTTAAAAGGATAACGATAAGGGCACTCGCGACAGATCTATTGGCTCCAGTTGCCGATGGTGAAGAGAAAGTCCACCCAATAGAACATTTTTATAAACGTCAGAGTAAATTAAAAATTTGGACTGGCGACATATGGAAAAATAAAAAAGGTATTAACGTCATTGTGTTAACACCGAGATGCGATTTTGCAACTGGAAGTGCAGTTACAGTTATTTATTGTGAAATTGAACCTCTATCTAAGCCGATAGAACTAAAAGGTAATGCAAAAGACGTTAACAAAAGACTTAGAGATTATCTCAACGATAATTTGCAAGGTAAATCTCAAAGGTACATACCTGGTAATACATTTTTTCCGGAAGGAGGCATGGCAAATATGAAGCTTTACCGAACCTTGGAAATTGAAGAGTTTTTGACTAATTATGAATATGTTGTTACTTTAAGTGACGATCTTACAAATGAACTTATTGGAAAATTCGCGTATTATTTCCTCAGGACGGGAATTACTAATATAAGTGAACAAGAATTTGAAGCTATAGTTCAAGCGATGTACACGGATGACGTCAAAAAATAATTGGACTCGTGATGAACACATTTTAGCCTTTAATCTTTATTGTAAAATTCCTTTTTCTAAAATCAATTCGTCATTTGAACCGGTTAAGAAATTGGCTATGATTTTGGGCCGAACAAAGGGCTCTGTTGCCATGAAGTTGGCCAATTTTGCAAGACTGGATCCTGCATTAAGAGAAAGAAATATTAAAGGACTAAGTCAAGGGGCCAAAGGAGAAGCAGATGTTTGGAAAGAGTTTAATGGAAATTGGGAAAGTCTAGCCATACAAAGCGAGCAACTTTTAGCAACATATAAAAATGAACCACTAGAATTGTCTTCTGGCATTGCAACTGAAGATATAATTAAAGAAGGAGAAGAAAGAGAAGCTATTATAAAAGCAAGAATTGGCCAGAATTTTTTTCGATCAGGTATTCTTGCCTCATATGACGGTAAATGTTGTATTACAGGTTTGGCCGTTCCTGAATTACTCGTTGCAAGTCACATTATACCATGGTCAGATAAGAAAGAGTTTAGATTAAATTTGAATAACGGCTTGTGCCTTAATGCTCTTCACGATAAGGCTTTTGACAGGGGGTTAATGACCATAACGCCAGATTATATCATCCGATTTTCAGATATTTTATTAGAGAAGACAAAAAAAATAGAATTAGATACCCTTTTTCTTCCATACCATAACAATCGTATTACTTTGCCACAAAAATTTTTCCCATTACGAGAATTTCTTGAATATCATAATCAGAATGTTTTTCTTCTATAAAATATAAAATTCTGAAGTTGAACGAAGAGTTCGAATTACCAATTTAAGTTGTGGCATTTTGTCAATGTCGAATTGAACTTGGTCGTTTGTCATATTATTCAGCTTTGTTTCAGTTTATGATTGTCTGCAATCCAATAGCAATAGGTTATCAATCGTCAAATTATTCTAAATCGTTTTGATAATGATTGCATATTTTTCAGCTACAGTAAGTTTCGGTAAGTTTTCACGCATCAATTCTATACAAATAATATTCATTAAAACTCAAAATACTACAAATTAATCTGATATTGAATTCTCTTTGTCTTAATGATTTTCTCCAATTCCATGAGCGTTAGTAGAGCGTAGTCCTTTGAACCCTCGTGCAAGGATACGAAGCAAAACATGTACTTATCGCCTAAGCGTTGTGCAATGTCAAACTCATTTTGAGTAGCCCCAAAGAAGAAGCCTTTTGGTAAGTTTGGGAGGTGTTTTTTTGTTGTTTTAAGCTCAATCAATTGAATTTCATGGATGCTGTATTCGGCCAGCTCTTGGTTAATTTTACTCTTGACTTTAACTAAGTCAAATGCTCTTGTGAAAGTGGGAGGTAGGTTGAGTTTTTGAAGAATTTCTTTTCGCTCACTGGCTGTCGGATTAATGAATGTATCATCCTTTTCTAAAAGAAGTTGAATACCTTCTTTCTCAGATTTGTTATTGGATAGGGTAATGTTATACGATTGCTCTGACGCCATTAGATTCTCGGAATTTAACGATCGCCTAGATTCTGATCAAGATCTAAATTTATTATGGGCATTTTTAGGCCAATTCTCCACCTCCCCACCAATTCCCCCTAAGCTCCCCATCATAAAAACATTTGCTCTCCATCAATTTTCCGTGAGCTCTCCACTGATTTTCCGTGACCTCTCCATCAATTTCCCGTGCCCTCTCCACTAATTTTCCGTGCCTTCTCCACTAATTTTTGGTGACCTCTCCACTGATTTTCCGTGAGCTCTCCATTGATTTTGGGCTTCGGACAAGCACAAAAAAAATACCCCTGCTGTTCAGCAGAGGTATTAGGGTGGGAGTCTGGCTTGATCTATCCCTGCCTGGGGGATAGGATCAGGGCGTATGGCCCGCACTTATTTGACTTCCAAATTGTCGAGGATTCCTGTCCGCATAAGGGTAGAATAGCTACGGCTTCTCAATTGGAGGGTATAATTACCCGTGGCTAGGCCTGCGGGAATCTGGAAACTGATTTTCGAAGGACTCGCTTCGAGCACCGCATCGACCTTGGTTTCGGCATGGGCCGCATCGATGAAAAACAGTCCCTGGTCGGCTTCGAGGGCATCCCAGAGCAAGCGGCGGCCCTTGAGAATGGCCATACTGCCTGGGGTGATTTCTCCTTCGTTGCTTCCAGATACTTGATCGTAAAGCTTGCGCAGGATAGGCACTGCTTTAGTGGCGGTGTCCTTCACTGGAATCACGTCGCGCATCTTCTTCACTAACAGCGCACCGGCTGTGATAGAAGGACGAACTTCATGTTTTTCCGGATCGAAGACGGCCTCATCATTTTCAAATACTCCTCGAATCGATTGACGCACATGACAAAGGGGAGTGCTAAGCGAATAGCCTTCAGCCACCTCATCAGTCATCACTTCAAAGACCAGTTCAAGCACCGCCTTTAAATCTGGGCGGGTAACCAATGATCCTCTTTTCATGGCGATATCAATGATATCATCCATACTACGGTTTCCGGCTGTAAGCACCTGGGCTCTACAGTCGTTTGGGTCCGGTGTTAACGGATTGTCCAATAAGAAAAATCTCAACATAGTTGTAAAAATTAAATTGTGAGTAACTGCCGCTACTAATTCACGGCTTCGTAACTAAAACTTGAATAAGGTTGGAAGGGTTGGGCTACTTTTTTCTTTTGACACAACTGTGACAATTCTCCATTTCGGTTACTACGTATTTTCATAATTCGGAGTGGGGATTTGTCGTCGATTAGGAGTGCGTCGTCGCCAATTTTGACGCGGAGCCTCCACCTTCGCATACGCTTTGGCGGACGGGGACGGAGCCGCAATAGTGTTGCTGTCGCCGGAGT
>Ga0100393_10005385_pt1 | contig 11571 bp, 5 predicted proteins | sample CryGeymeta201517_FD_81546 | JGI IMG/M metagenome (GOLD analysis project Ga0100393, IMG submission 81546) | Groundwater microbial communities from Crystal Geyser aquifers in Utah, USA - Crystal Geyser metaG 2015-17 | ecosystem: Environmental > Aquatic > Deep subsurface > Groundwater | place: USA... | reverse complement strand
ATAAACGAAGCGGCGGAAAGGAAACTTTCGGTCGTCAAAGAGACCTTAGTCACGCCCAAAATCATCGGCTGGGCGGTGGCTAATTCTTTATTTTTTTTGGCCGCCAAGGCGTTTTCTTCTTCAAACCGGCTTCGCTCAATCACCTCGCCGGGGAAAAGATTGGTCGCGCCGGCGCTTTTGACTTTAAGCCGGGAAAACATCTGGCGAATAATCATCTCAATATGTTTGTCATTGATGTTTTCGCCGGCAAAAGTATAAATCTGCTGGACTTCCCTGATAATATATCTCTGGACCGCTTCCTGGCCAGCCACTTCGTATAATTCCCTCAGTTCAATATGTCCTTCGGCCAGTTGCTGTCCGCGAGAAACCAAATCGCCTTCTTCAACCAAAGCCGCAATTCGGGCAGGCAAAGAATACTCTAGCAGTTTCGCTTTTTCCCGACGCTTTGGTCGGGATTCCGATCTTGCATCGGGATTTTTCTCTTTGCCGCTTTCCAGCGGGATTATCTGGATGATTGTCTGTTGGCCTTTTTTAATAACGCTCTTGACTTTGCCGTCCGCCTCGGAAATGACGGTCTTTCCTTTCGGAACCCGCGCTTCAAATATCTCTTCCACGCGAGGTAAACCCTGGGTGATATCCTGTCCGCCGGAAACGCCGCCGGTATGAAAGGTTCTCAGAGTCAGCTGTGTCGCCGGCTCGCCGATCGCCTGCGCCGTAACAATACCGATAGCTTCTCCCAATTCAATCAGTTTGTTCCGCCCCAAGTCGTAGCCGTAACAATTTTGGCAAACCCCGCTCAACGACTCGCAGGCGATGACCGAACGAACGCTTACCTTATCAACGCCGGCATCGTCAATTTTCTGGGCAGTGACTTTGTCAATCAGCACGCCTTTCTTGGCCAAGACCTTTTTGCCGTCGCCGGGCTCAACCACTTTTTCCAAAACTGTCCGCCCGAAAATGCGAGAAGCCAAAGAATTGCCCATATCTTCTTCGTCGGCGCGGTAAATATAGACGCCTTTCTTCGTTCCGCAGTCGCTTTCCCGGACAACGACGTCTTGGCAGACATCCACCAGCCGGCGGGTCAGATAGCCGGCCGAAGCGGTTTTGAGCGCCGTATCGGCCAGACCCTTTCTGCCGCCATGCGTAGAAATGAAATACTCCAGGGCGTTCAACCCTTCCTTATACGAACTTTTAATCGGCAATTCAATCGTTTCTCCTGACGGATTAATGACCAAACCCTTCATTCCGCTCATCTGAATCAACTGGATCCAGGAACCCCGGGCGCCGGAATCAAAAATATTAAAAACAGAGCCAGCCGGGTCAAGGACTTCTTTTGTCCGGGCGGCAATCCGGCCCTTGACATTTTCCCAAATTTCAATCACTCTGGCCTTTCTTTCTTCGTCGGTCAAAAGGCCTTCGTCGTACTGGCTATGAACAAACTCAACTTGTTTTTGCGCCTCCTTGAGCCATTCTTTTTTCTCTGCCGGTATCTTCAGGTCGTCCATCCCCCAGCTTATACCCGAATCGGAAGCGTATTTGAATCCCATTCTTTTAATCTTGTCTAAGACCTCGGCGGTCAGATCAATGCCAAATTTGTCTATTAGAGACGAAATTAGGCGGCGCAATTCCTTGGAATTCATCGTTTTATTGATAAATCCGAGCTCTTTCGGCAGGGGTTCGTTGAAAATAAGGCGGCCAACCGATGTTTCCACCAAGCCGTCTTTGGCTTCCTCCGACCAGCGGTCGGAATTCAGCCGCACTTTTATTCTCGCCTTCAAATGGACATAGCCGAAATGCTTGGCCAAAAGAGCTTCTTCCGGGCTGGAAAATATTTTTCCCTCGCCCTTGAGGCCGTCTTCAATCCGGGTCATCCAATAACAGCCCAAGACCATATCCTGGGTCGGAATAGCCACTGGTTCGCCGGTCGCCGGCTTCAAAAGATTGAGTCGCGAAAGCATAATTTCCTTGGCTTCTTTTTGGGCTTCCTCGCTTAACGGCAAATGAACGGCCATTTGGTCGCCGTCAAAATCGGCGTTAAAGGCGCCGCAGACAATCGGATGCAGATGAATGGCGTTGCCTTCAATCAGCACCGGCTTAAACGCCTGGATTCCTAACCGGTGCAGGGTCGGCGCCCGGTTTAACAGGACATATTTCCCCCGGGTAACTTCTTCCAAAATGCCCCAAACCTCGTCAATTTCTTCTTCAATCAGCCGGCCGGCGCCGCGAACGTTATGAGCCAAACCTCTTTCAACCAGCTTATTGATGATAAACGGCTTAAACAGTTCCAGCGCCATGTATTTGGGCAAGCCGCACTGGTCAAGTTTCAAATCGGCGCCGACGACAATGACCGAACGGCCGGAATAGTCCACTCTTTTGCCTAAAAGATTCTGCCTGAACCGTCCTTGTTTGCCCTTAAGCATGTCGGCCAGCGATTTAAGGACTCTCTTTTGTCCGGTGGAAGCCGCTACGGTTATCTGGCTCCGCCGGCTGCTGTTGTCCATCAAAGCGTCAACCGCTTCCTGAAGCATTCTTTTTTCGTTGCGGGTAATCACTTCCGGCGCTTTCAATTCCAAGAGCCGTTTCAGCCGGTTGTTCCGGTTAATCACCCGCCGATAAAGGTCGTTGACGTCGGAAGTGGCGTAACGGCCGGCGTCAAGTTGGACCATCGGCCGCAAATCCGGCGGCAAAACGGGCAAAGCCGTCAAAAACATCCACTCTGGCCTGATTTTTGACTGGATCATCCCTTCCGCCAACCAGAGCCGTTTCAGAATCTTCACCTTGCTGGCCGAAGTGGCTTTTTCCGCTTTGTCCTTTAATTCGTTGGCCAACGCCTCTAAATTTACGCCTTCAAAAATTTTTCTCAAGACCTCGGCACCGGTGCCGGCCTCAAAAATTTGGCCATATTTCACGCTTAAACGCCGGTATTCAAGTTCGGGAAGAATCTGATAAAGATACAGGCCTTTAACCTCTCGAATTGTTTCATCCTGTTGCTGCTTCAAATTGATGGTCTCTTTGCCAATTTCAGCCTTTATCTTTTTGGGCTTTTTAATATTCTTCAATTTTTGCTTGAACTCTTTTTTAATCTCGTCAACTACTTTCTGCCTTTCCCCTTCGTTGATTTTAGTGATAATATAGCCGGCAAAATAGACGACTTTTTCCAAATCCTGGATGGAACGGTCCAAAATCAATCCCATTTTGGACGGAACCCCTCTTAAAAACCAGATGTGGGAAACCGGCACCGCCAGGGCGATATGCCCCATTCTTTCGCGGCGAACCGAAGCGCGCGTCACTTCCACGCCGCACTTGTCGCAAACAATCCCTTTGTACCGCACCCGGCGATACTTGCCGCAATAGCATTCAAAATCTTTTTCCGGCCCGAAAATCTTTTCGCAAAATAAGCCGTCTTTTTCCGGCCGCTGAGTCCGATAGTTGATGGTTTCGGCTTTGGTTACTTCGCCGTGAGACCAATTTAAAATATCCTCCGGCGAAGCCAGTTTTAACTTTATCGCTTTAAAATTGGAAACCTTTGTGGACATAACTCATTCCTCCACTAATTCTACATTTAACCCGAGTGCTTTCATTTCATTGACCAAAACATTAAACGACGCCGGCACATTGGGCGCCTGAATCTTTCTGCCCCTGATAATGGCGTCGTAAGCGCCGGCCCGGCCGGCGACATCATCCGACTTTATCGTCAGCATTTCCTGCAGGGTATAGGCGGCGCCGTAGCCCTCCAGCGCCCAGACCTCCATTTCGCCGAAGCGCTGGCCGCCAAACTGCGCTTTTCCGCCTAACGGCTGCTGGGTAATCAGAGAATACGGCCCAACCGACCGCATGTGGATTTTGTCCTCCACTAAATGAAGCAGTTTCAGCATATAGATGTATCCGACCGTCGTCGGCCGTTCAAACGGTTCGCCGTTGCGGCCGTCATAAAGCGTCGCCTTGCCGTCTTCCGACAATCCCGCCTTTCTTAATTCTCCTTTGATGTCTTCTTCGGTCAAACCGGCCAAAGACGGACTGATGGCGTAATAGCCAAGTTTGTTGGCCGCCCAGCCAAGATGCGTCTCTAAAATTTGGCCGATATTCATTCTGGAAGCGACTCCCAACGGGTTCAAGACAATGTCTACTGGCGTGCCGTCGGCTAAATACGGCATATCCTCTTCCGGCAAAACCTTAGCGATAATACCCTTATTGCCGTGCCGTCCGGCCAGCTTGTCTCCCACCGAAACCTTTCTCAACTGCGCCACTTCCACCTCAACGCTTTTGATTATGCCGCTTTGAAGTTTGTCTCCGTTGTCTCTTGAAAATATCTTGATGCCGACCACCCTCCCCCTCTTGCCATGCGGCATCCTTAGAGAAGTGTCTTTGACATCGCGGGCTTTCTCGCCAAAAATCGCCTGCAGCAGTCGCTCTTCGGCCGTCAGGTCGGTCTCGCCCTTAGGCGAAATTTTGCCGACTAAAATATCGTTTGGTCCGACTTCGGCGCCGATGCGGACGATTCCTTCTTCGTCCAAGTCCTTCAGCCGCTCCTCGCCAACGTTGGGAATATCGGGTGTGGTAATTTCCGGTCCCAGCTTCGTCTCGCGGACATCGCAGGGAAAACTTTCAATATGGACGGAAGTGTAACGGTCGTCTTTGACCAATTTTTCGGACAGGATAATAGCGTCCTCAAAATTATTCCCTCGCCAGGAGAGAAAAGCCACCAAGAGATTTTGCCCCAGAGCCAAACGTCCTTTCTCGGTTGACGGCCCGTCGGACAAAATATCCCCGGCTTTGACGCTTTGCCCTTTTTCCACCACCGGCCTTTGGCAAATACAGGTGTACTGGTTAGTCCGGACAAAAGAACGCAGAGGATATTCCTTGATTTTGCCGTTTTTCAGCCGCAGTTTAACACCATTGGCGTCCACTTCTTCAACCTTGCCGTTTTCCCGGGCAATAACCAAGTTGCCGGAATCACGGGCGGCTTTTTCTTCTATGCCGGTGCCGACCAAAGGCGCCTGCGGCCTGACGCAGGAAACCGCCTGCCGCTGCATGTTTGACCCCATCAAGGCGCGGTTTGAGTCGTCGTGCTCCAGAAACGGAATCAAAGAAGTCGCCACGCTGATCGGCTGCTGGGGTAAAACATCAATAAAATCAACCTTTAGCCGGTTGATGGTGTTCGGCTGGCCCTTAACCCTGGCTTCTACCTCTTTTTCAACCAAATTGCCTTTTTTATCCGCTTTGACGCTGGCATGGGCAATGTTGTATTTTTCCTCCCTAAAAGCGTCCAGATAAACAATTTCTTTGGTAATTTTTCCCTTAACCACCCGCCGGTAAGGCGTCTCAATAAATCCATATTGATTCAGGCGGGCGCAGGTGGTCAAATGCCCGATTAAGCCGATATTCGGCCCCTCCGATGTTTCAATCGGACAAATTCGGCCGTAATGGCTGGAATGAACGTCCCTGACTTCAAATCCCGCCCTTTCCCTGGTCAGTCCGCCCGGCCCCATCGCCGACAAGCGGCGTTTATGCTCCAACTCGTCCAGCGGATTGCGCTGGTCCATAAACTGGGAAAGCTGGGAAGACGAAAAAAACTCTTTAATCGCGGCGGCGAAAGGCCGAACATTGATCAATTGTCCCATCACCAAACTTTGAACATCTTGAGTTGACATTCGGTCGCGGATAACCCTTTCGGTCCGCGCCATGCCCAGCCGCAATTTGTTTTGAAGCAATTCCCCCAAAGACCGGACGCGGCGATTGCCCAAGTGGTCAATGTCATCCGGCTTGGCCCCGGGCGTATTGTTCAAACTGATAATTTCTTTAATTATCGCCGCCAGATCGTCGTAACTCAAGACCCGGTCTTCTTTTTTAATTTCTTTTTTGCGTTTAGCGACCTTGGTTTCATTTAGTCCCAGACGCTGGCTAATCTTCCAGCGTCCGACTTCTCCCAAATCATATCTTTCAAAAGAAAACATCGCCTCAATAAAACTGCGGGCGTTGTCTTCGGTCGCCAGGTCTCCCGGCCTGATTCTTTTATAGATTTCGACAAACGAATCCCCGGCCGTTTTGGACGGGTCTTTGGCGATGGTCGCTTCAATGTAGTCGTTTTCCCTGCCGCCGGCGCCGGCAAAAATCTTTTTAATCTCGTCATCGGTCGGATTGCCTCTTCCTTCCAGAGCGGCAAAAACCCGCAAAAGGGAGGTTACCGGCGTTTTTCTCTTCCGGTCTATTTTGACGCTGATGACTTTTCCCGAGTCGGTTTCAAATTCAAGCCAGGCGCCGCGGTTCGGAATCACCTTGGCGCCGAAAAACTGCTGGCCCTTTGAAAATTGAGAAACAAAAAGCACCCCGGCGGAACGAATCAACTGGGAAATGACAACCCTTTCAACCGCATTGACGAGAAAAGTCCCCCTTTCGGTCATAAGCGGAAAGTCGCCCATAAAGATTTCTTGTTCCTTTTCCTCTTTTGTTTTTTTATTGACCAGCTTAACCCGACAATATAAAGAGGCCTCGTATGACACATTACGGGCTTTCGCTTCGGTTTCGGTATATTTTGGCTCTTCCAGGCGGTAGTCCAAAAAGTAAAGTTCCAGATTGTCTTCGCTCCAGTCGCGAATCGGAGAAAATTCATCAAAAAGTTCTTTTAGCCCTTTTTGCCAGAACCAATCGTATGAATTCTTTTGGACTTCAATCAGGTTTGGTATGTCAAATTTTATCAGGCCGGCGGCAATTCCCTTCGCCCGGTATTGGGCGTAAACGGACGAAAAACCGCTTTTAAAAACGCCGGCGGCGGACTTAAACCGGCGGTCAGCCAGAAGACCCTTTTTAGACATAAAATAAACCTCCCCGCATTTTCAATCCGGGAAGAACATTATTAAAATCTAGTTATATAACTATAACTCCAAGAATCAAAGTAAGAATATAATTTAAGTATACATAAACCCCCAAAAGTGTCAACAGCGCAGTTAGAAACGGAATTTATTGCCCAGCCGGTTGCTCGGCTGGCGTTTCCCCGGCTGGCGTTCCGCTCAGTTGCTCCATCAGCGCCCTGACATTCTCGTTGTTCGGCGCCAACTGGTCAACGATTTGAAGTTGAATCAGAGCGTCTTCGTTTCTTCCTTTGCCGGCGTAAGACAGGGCTAAAGCGTAGCGGGCGTTGGCGTAACCGGGCGTGATAATCGCCGCCTGTTCAAACATCGGAACCGCCTTGTCTAAATCGTTGAGATTGAAGTGCAACCGGCCCAACTGGAAATATATCTCGGTGGCGGCACCGGCCAAAGCCGAACCCCGCTCAAAACTGACCCCTTTCAGTTTGTTAAGCAAGGATTCCATTTGTTTGACCGCTCGCTCCAATTCCCCTTTTTTCTCATAGACCAAAGCTAGCTGGATATTGGCGTCCAGATAATTGGGCTTTAAGTCAACCGCCTTCTGGCAGTATCCCAGGGTCTCGTCCAAGTCCGCCTCTTCGTCCAGCAGGCGTAGCCGGCAGATTTCGCGGTAAAAAACCGGATTAGTCGGCTCCAGTTCTTTGGCTTTGTTCATGGCCTCTATGGCAAAGGGCAATGTCCCGCCGACCAGCCCGGACGAATCGCGGTAAATCATTCCCAAATTTTCCTGAGCGCCGACCGAATTGGGAGAAAGAGCGACGGCCTCTCTGGCCTGCTGGATGGCGCCGGCCGCCAGGGCCTGAATCAAATTGATGTTCCTGTCCGCCTCCGGTTTGTTGGCTTCGTTCCAGGCGCCGGTCAAATAGGCCCGCGCCAGGCCTTGGCGGTAATTTTCCCGATAATTGTTTAAATTGACCGCCTGCTCAAAAACAGAAATTAGTTCTTCATTGCTGTCTATCGGCTGGCTCATCTTAACCTCCGCCCAATAGAACCGACCGGCCAAATAGAACAGGCCGACGGCGGCAAAAACCAAAATCAGAAAAACCACATTGAAGATCAGTCCGACTTCCGGAATTTTTTTAAACGAAAACTCAATTTTCTTGGCCGGACCGCCTTGGAGACCCTGCCAGACAATTAGCAGCAGCGCTGTAAAAAGCCAAAAGTAAAAAAGCAAAACCGTATTCTGGTAATAGAAAATCTGACCCAAAAAAAGCGACAGCCAGCCCAGCGCCAAAGGTAAGCCAAATTTGGAATAATCGCTTTCCGCCTCGCCCTTCCCCTTTGCCAAGGCCTCCATCTTTTTCCGGCTGAAGAAGACAAAAACAAGCAAAGCGAAGACAACAATAAGCATCAGATAGGACAACAGCCCCAAAACGCCGGCGGCGGCGGCCATTTCCAAGATTTGGCTGGGCGCTTTGTCAAACCGGATATTCCAAAATTCGGCGGCGTTGAAAGAAACCGGCTTAAATTTGGCGAAGTCATTTACAAATGTCCCCGGGCCGGAGCCCAAAATCGGATAGGATTTCAGTCCCTGCCAAGCGACTTTGGCGGCGGTTTCATAATCCAAAACAACCTCTCGGGAAGGATTTAACCCCTGGAAAGACAGCCCGCTCAACAGACCGATTTTTGACGGAACGCCAAACCAATAAAAAGCGGCGATAAGAATCAGGGCAATCGGCAAGGTCAGCAGATTGACCCGTTCCTTAAACATTCTCGTCCAAAGCGCGATGACAAACAAAATCAGCATTGTTACGCCTAAAATCAACCAAGCCGGAGAAAACCCCGCCACCATCAGCAAAAAGACCGCCAAGCCGCACAGCAGAATTTCAATCAAACCGGAAAACGCCCGGCTTTTGAACAGGTTTATCCGCTGTAAAAACATTCCGACCAAAAGGCCGATTATGCCGACCAAATAAATACTGAACGCCTCCAGCGACGCGCCGACGCCGTTAAACGACTTAAACGCCATCATGGGCGGCCAGCCGACGGGTATTTTTTGCCAAAGGCCGAAAACCGATAAGAGCGCGGCGGCGATGGCTAGAAACGCCGAGAGCAAAATCAGCCGGAAAATCGTTTTAAGAGAACCTTTTTCTATTTTGACGTTGTTCACGACGACAAAATAACTGATTAGAACCGCCAGCAAAACAACAACGGAATCGCTGAATCGGCCGTAAAAACCGAGCCAGGAAGAAATCTCGTCCACCGAAAAAACCGCGCTCAAAATCATTATTAGAGCGAAAACCACCACCCACAAGTCCAGCGAAGTCCGGCGGAAAACAACCTTTCGGCGGATAAAAATCATCTTGGCCAGCCAAGCCAAAAACGCCAGGCCGATTAGAGAAAACAGCAAATACTGCTTGTTAAACTCAAACACCTCCACCGCCCAAGGCAGCCAAAACAAAGGCGTCAGGAAAACCAGCGCGTAAAGCGAAAACTTGATGATGAAATTCAGTATTTTTTTTAGCATATTTTTGTCCTTTCTTTTAATGTTTTTGTTTCTTGTTTTAATTTTTTCTTGTTTTTATGTTTTCTTTGTCCCCTTGCCCGCCTGCCCGTCAGATATGCGGTGAACCAGTACATCTACTTGACATTGATTTAACTTGAATTATAATGATGATATATGCTGACAGATAAAGACATTGAAAAACTTACTGATGCGCTTGTTAGTCGCGATGAATTTCACGCATCTAATACTAAGATATTAGATGAAGTTTTTGCTACCCATAAAGATTTACAAGGTCTTAAAGATGAAATGAATCAGAAATTCTCGGGCTTACAAAATTCCATTGATGGTCTGGCTAAAGTCATAGCCGACTACACTCAAGAGTTAAAAATGCTCGCTAGTAAAGTTGATCGACATGAAAAGTGGATACTCCAAATTGCCGAAAAGTTAGACCTGAAATTAAAGACCTGACCTTAACTTAAATCTGATACCGGAGCAGGGACTTGTGCCCTGTTTTTTTTATTCTATGGAGTTATCGGTGCGGTTTTCTTGTTTCTCTCGCTATCTACCTCTTCCCCTTAGGGCAATCTCGTCATCTATATCCTGAGGGTGCCATTGTCATCCTGAGGGAGCGAAGCCCAAAGGGCCAAGGCGACCGAAGGATCTAATGGCATAGATTCTTCGCCTAACGGCTCAGAATGACAATACCTTCGGCCCAGAATGACTATTCTCCAAATTACCCCGCCGTCTCCTAACGAACACAACGGGAACCGTCGGTACCAGTCTTAGTACTGCCGTACGTGTCGCCGCCGTACAGGCTCACGAGCCAAGCACCGTGAGTGTAGGCGGATTGAGTAGTAGCTGACCAATAGGTGCCGCCGGCGTGGCTAAGATTCCCCCAAGAACCGTTAATATAAGCCTGCATCAATTCCTTTTGATGAGGGAGACGCCAATTGCCGTCTCCCAATGCTTCGCAACCGGTCTTAGAGCTTGTTAATTTAACGCATTGGCATCCCACATTTCCATTCGCCGCGCAAGCGCCCGGGTTTTCAGCCGACCCTGGTTGAGCGCAATTATTAGCCGTAAACCAGTTAACGTCTGTCCCGGTGTTCAGCCAATCCGACCAGACCAAGTTGGTACGGTTATCTTGCTCACAAATGGTATTCGCGCCGCCTGCGCAAGTGGTGGCGTCATTAGTGCCGCAGTAATTGTTCGCCGAAGCGCATTGGGTGAAATTTTCCTCAAAACTGTCCGCCGGCATTGTTTGGTTATTGTTATAATCGTCCACTCCTCCCAACGCTTTGCTGAACGATTGGGTAGTCGTAGTCATTGAACCATTTCTTTGGTCAATAGACCCGGCGGAAATGCTAACGTTATTTTTCAGAACCACTCCCGACCTAAAAATCACTGAACGGGCGTAAGCCACCAACTTATCCACTGAATAAAAAGTGGCTAAGAAACTTACCGCGATAATTGTTATGCTCATTATTATTTTTTTCATAGTCATTAGTTAATTATTAGTTAATTATTTTTATCGACTTTTTTTATTTTCCTTATAATTTTACCTTAATTTATGTTTATCCCCAAAAATTCCTTGACAAAGAATAATTAAAAAGAATATAATAGCAGTGTGTCTGCGAGACGTCAGTCTCTATCGGCATTTAAGCTGATGGCAGACACAACAAAAAACCTCCTATTTTTTGGGGGATTTTTTGTTTCTTTTATTTTTATTATCAATTTCAACGCTATCGCCCATTCGCTTAAAAAATGCTTATTTCCATTGTTCAATTGCCTTATAATAACCTTTATTGCGCAGGATTTTATCTTTTGCGCAAAAATCCAAAAATTCGCTTCTGATTCAATAAGAATTTTTTCTCCGTGTCTATTCGCTTTATACTTAATTCTTTTTACGCGCCCTATTTTTGAATACATTTCTTTGGCTTTTTTCTTGGATTTTTCGTATCCTACCCCCCAAGTCTTCATATTTTTTAAAGCGAAACCCCGTTGTCATTCTGAGAGAGCGAAGCGACCGAAGAATCTCGCGAATGGAAAAGATTCTTCACTTCGTTCAGAATGACAAAACATAGATTCTTCGCCTAAATTGTCATTCTTTTGTAAACGACATTATTCTCCACAATTTTCCTCTTGACAAGCATTCTATAATTTGCTAAATTTTAGATAGAATACATATAAAAAACACTTCTACTGGTTCCGTCCTTTAGCGGTGTTTTTTCTTTTATACTCTAACTTTTTTCTTAAATT
>Ga0100393_10005375_pt1 | contig 11577 bp, 15 predicted proteins | sample CryGeymeta201517_FD_81546 | JGI IMG/M metagenome (GOLD analysis project Ga0100393, IMG submission 81546) | Groundwater microbial communities from Crystal Geyser aquifers in Utah, USA - Crystal Geyser metaG 2015-17 | ecosystem: Environmental > Aquatic > Deep subsurface > Groundwater | place... | reverse complement strand
GGGACAAATCTATAACAAACTGGGCATTAATCGTAAATCAATTAGCTATACATTTTGAAGGGAGATTTGAGGCATAAAAACATTATGAAAAAAGCCGTTTACACAAGATTGTTGACAGACCCTAATGAGGGTTTTGGATGATCGCGGTGCGGCGGAGGTGGGGTAAAGAATAGATCCTGTATACTGCCAACCATGAATTCATTAGAGAAGCTAGGTAGGCCAGTTAATAGGTTTCTTCAGCAAATTGCGGAAAGTCGTTTTCCAGATTTAAAACAACCCGATGGTCATTCTGCTTTTTTACTTTTGCAGGCAGGGAAAAGAGAGAAGGCGGAGGCCGCAATTGCAAAAGTACTTAGGGAGAAGAACTGGTATGCGCTTAGGAATAAGAAAGAATTTCTTTTTTATGACAGCATTATAAAACTAATGCTCCTACTTGGCTTACCGATTAATCCTGAGCTATTAAAATCAGTAAAAGAAGCGATCACAAATTCATTTTCTAAAGAAAGCTTGGTACGCGTTACAACATCATCTGGGGATCTCTCTTTATTGGAGGCGATCTGCGCCATCCCGAATACCACGATATACATCTGGACTGAGGGAAATAAGGAATTTCAAGAAATAAAATTGGAAAGAACGGGAGCAGCTAACATAGTGGAAAATGCTAAGGGCAAAATCCATATTGCAAAAGATAAAGTTTTAGCTCTAGTAGAAATTCTTTCAGCTGTTTTTGATGATGAAGCAACAATCTTATTTGGAGCTGATGACAAGCTGAAGAATATAAGAGATTTAAAAAAGAATCTTTCTGATGGAATCGAAAACTTAGGTCAAATATGCTGCGTTCAAATACAATCTCCTAGAACAAATGGGGAAGAGAAAACACATTCACCACAAGCGTTCTATGATCTAGTTCTCGAATCAAGAAATGCCAACCCTGATGCCAAGATAGTTGTTGTTCTCGACTTTGATGGAGTGGTTTGTGACACCGATGGCGCTTTGCAGGGTGAGGGAACTATGAGGTTGTTAAATCTGTTGAATGTAGGCGCGGCGAAGGTGGAGTAGTAAATCTGGCACGAAAAGTGGCACGATTTTGGCATGATATAATTGGAATATGTATCAACCAAAGTTCACGATTACACCAAAAATTAACTCTCAGATCGCTGAAATAGAGCGGTTGAAGTTTGTAGTTGGGCAAGCAGCTATTTTGCCAGAATTGGCCGTGCAATTACGCTTTAGAGCCACGGTTGAGGCCGTTCATAGCTCGACATCCATCGAAGGGAATCCACTCAGCGAGCTGCAAGTGCGAAAAATGCTGCAAGGAAAAATTATTACGGCGCCAGACTATGCTATTCAGGAAGTTTTAAATTATAAGAGGGGTCTTGACTGGGTCGGTAAAAAAAACAGATTCAAGAGTGATTTGACCGCAGAAGAAATCTTGGAGTTGCATAAAATAGTCACAGATAAATTGTTGCCACAGGAAAAATCAGGGTCTTGGCGACCAGGAGACGTCTACGTCATAGATGAAATCCGAGGTCAAGAAATTATCCAGTACACCGGGCTGGAGGCGAAGCGCGTGCCGGGGCTGGTGAAAAGCTTCCTAAAATGGATTTCTGTTCAGCTCGAGGAGTCACTTCATCCAGTTTTAGCAGCCGGGTTGGCACATTTTCTGTTCGTTTCAATTCATCCGTTTTCTGATGGAAATGGCAGAGCGACTCGACTCCTGACTTATTATTTTCTCAAAAAATGGGGTTATGATTTTCGAGATTCACTCTCACTAGATGGCTACTACCTGCAGAATCGCCAAGCCTATTACGACTCTCTCAGTCTCGGAGCTACTTTTGATGATCGCATTGAGGCCGACTTAACACCTTTTCTTAGCTTCTTTGTTCGGGGTTTTCTAGAAACTGCAACTAATCTAAGCCAGTACATTAAACTTGGTAAGCCAATTAAGAATGGAGGCAAGCCAGTAAGACTAGACGCTGATGAAATGGCCATTTTAGATTATGTTTATCAGTTTGGATCTATCTCGATTGGTGAAGTGATAGAAATTTTATCTCTGCCAAAGAGAACATCTCAGCGACGAATCATGGCGTTAGTTGATAAAAATGTGTTGAGAGTCGTTGGAAAAGGGCCGGCGGTGAGGTATGAGCTTAAACGGTAATTTGTATCTTGAGTCTTTGTTCTAGTTTTTCTTTCATTAAAGCAGTTGTTTCACCAGCTACGTGAACCTCAAATACAGGAATTTTTTTATTTCTGGCTTTATTAATAGCCAGACTTAAGTCGCCAGGGCTAGATAAAGTACTACTGCTTGAGCATATAACGAGATCGTAATCTCCTGATTCGATCATCTCTTCGGCTTTTACAACTGTTGTTGGAGAACTATCCGGAGTACTTATCCCATATTTAGATATGACTTCTTTTACGACTCCTGGGTATGTGAATCAAGTCCGATAATGAGTACATTAATGGGGCGTGAGACGAGTGTCTCTTTGGGAGGGGTAGCTGGTTTAAATAGTCCCATTTCAGATCTGGGTATGCTTGCCATAATATCGAAATTATAATGAATATCGTCTTATAGTCAATACTATAAACAATTTCTGGTAGTCATATTGAAGATGATGAGAATTATTTTCATTGCTCGTAACTGTATAATCCCACCCATGTCTCAAAGACGTCGCAAAAAACTCACAAACCCTATCGCTTACTGGAATGGCAAAAAGGAGTGGAACGGTTCTTGTTGATAGGCAGGAGCTGATGATGTGGATTTTGGAGTTTGGGGGCGGGTGAACTCGCCAAACTTTCGAGTAGATTTGATTTTGCAATCTGTGTATAATTTTCCCCATAAGGAATCTGAATATGACGACACCTGAAACACAACAAAATAGGGTAGAAGATGGTGATTCCCAGAATAGAGCTAAGAAAGCGATGGGTATACTTAATCGGCTTCTTAATCCAAAATTCGATGCAGTAGAGTATGCAGAAAATGAGTATGAGGCATCCTTAGAAAGAAGTAAGCCAGAGCTTGTTGATGATCCAGAGCCTCATGACGCAGGTCAAGAGACCTTGAGTGATGACGAACTTTTTATTCGAGAGGATCAGCGAGCGTTGAATGAGTTTCTCAATTCTACTGGTAAGGTTTTAGAGGGTTCCACAGATTTTCTTATTCCCAGTGCGCGCATGCAGTACGACAGAGCGCCAGAAGCTGGAATTACTCGTTATCTTATTGCTGAAAGGCTGGATAGCGAGGGAAAAGATGGTCGACTAGAGTCTCCAGCAGATCCTATTGACTGGAGTGAGCTTCGTCTAACAGCGAGGACAGCATTAGTTCGTCGGTTGGGAGATCTTGAGCTTCATCATCTCATTAAGTCGATGCCATCGATAGACTATCACCAGATGGGTTCTGAACTACTTAAAGCCTACCCAAGCTTGGGAGCTAATTATAAAGGTCCGAGCCCAATGAACTCGCATATGTATGCGCTCAGTGGCGCGTATACAGATCGTGATGTTCCGTTAAGAGAGCTTGGCTCTGATCTAGATAACAATGAAAAGAGACAAACACTCGAAGAGACAAGAGAAGTGTTTGTGGGAGGGTTTAATTTAGTCTTTCGATACTTTTTGAATAATGGTGATATTGCCGGAGCACTTGACCATTATGATTATTACAAGAACCACATTAAGGTGGATGATATTGATACTTCACATTTGTCAGAGGAGTATTTCTTACTAGTATATTCTGGGCTTATTGAGAGATCACCTTCAAGTGCAGCTGATTTAGCAAGGTCGTTGAAAAAGAGCGGAGTTGATTTGTATACTGTCGGTTCTAAAGATCGTTCTGATGCCGTGAGATTGTGGCAATCAAGAGAGCAAGTCGGTCAGGAGGCTGAGATGCTTCAACTTTTTAGGTTTGTTAAGAGCTTTTTGGATAAAGGAGAAATTCCTGTTATAGGAACTAAGGAAAGTGCAGAGCTTGGCAGAGTTGAGTCAGGTTTACAGAGTCTCAAGTATTTCTTTGGTGGGTCTGAAAATGATTCTGAAAGACTTGACAGATCATTGCTTATTGATACATGCATTTTTGCAATTAATACTATTCGATATCATCAAGATTCTTTTAAAAACAACGACTCGTTGCTTGCTTATGTAAAAGAAATGTGGAAAGAAGGCTTGGAGCCAGCAAATAGATATATCAGAAAATATCTAAAGTAGATCTAAATTGTAGGAAACCCTCTACAAATACCTCCACCACAGCACCCCAAAAGTCACCAAACTATTAATAAGAATGATCGGCATGGCGAGTTTTAGATAATGACCGAAGCTGGTTTTGTAGCCTTCTTTTTCCGCTTGGCCAAAAATAATGACGTTGCAGGCCGCAGCGATGGGGGAGCCAGCGCCACCGATACTGGTGCCAAGATTTAGAGCCCACCATAAAGGATAGACAGAGATGCCGGCTGCTTGCATGGCCTGAATGGCGCCAACCATGGTGATGTTGTATGGGACGTTATCGATGAAAGTTGACAAGAGTGCGGAGCCGGTAGCGATCAGAAATGCCAAGACTACGTCGCTACCATGCGAGAGGGTGACCAAGCTTCTGCCCAACAGTTCAATGACTTGGGTGAACTCCAGCGCGCCAACGACGACAAAAAGACCCATAAAGAAAAAGATGATTTCCCAGTCGATTAATTGCTTAAAAACCACGTGTGGCTTGCGGTGAAATAAAAGCATAGCGAAGAATGCAGAACCGAGGGCGATGGTCGCATTGTCTAAAGTAATACCAGTTTTACTAAAAATATATTCTTTTGAGATCATCAGAATGATCGCGAGAACAAGAATTGGGGTGCCACGGTAGAGCACCCTCATATTTTTCAAAGCAGAGGCTGGCTTGTAGAGAGCGACGTCAGATTTTTTTACTTTGACTTTAGAGAGAGGTTTTCTGAAAATAATCAAAGAATAAATTGTCGTGATTACTGATAATAAAAGCACGATTAGGCCAGAATTACTGAGCACTTCCATGAAACCTAATCCCACTGTTTTCGCCTGGTAATAGGTGGTCGGGTCGGAAATTGGAGTCATAGCACCGCCTAAATTTGCCATCATAACTAGGATAAAAAGATAAGGTAGATAAGGAAGTTTCAGCGAGCGTACCAAGATTAGGACGATGGGAGTGATGATGAGGACGGCGGGAATGTTTGAGAAAAAGGCTGTCATAAATAGGGTGAGATAGCCGATGACGATGAGGAGGAGGTGGGGGTTGCCGCGGACTTTTTTGACCAGCCAAATGGCCATGGCTTCAAAGAGGCCGGAGTCGCGGACGATGCCGACCAGCATCATCATGCCGATGACGAAAAAGAGGATATCTAAATTGTGGCTGATGAAGCTGAAAGCGTTTTCTTGGGAGGTGTGGCTGGCAGTTTTAAAAACCTGCATGAGGATAAGGAAGACGGCGCCGAGCATCGAGACGATGACTTTATTGAGTTTTTCGCTGATGAGGTAGTAATAAACGATCGAGAGAACCGCGAGTGAGAGGAGGGAGAAGAAGGACAGGCCGAGGTCTAGCATAGGCAGTTAAAAGTATCCTTTGAGGCGCATGCCATAGGCAAGGGCTTTTTTAATTTCGCTTCTGGTGATGATGCCGACGAGTTTGTTTTTTTCAATGACGGGGACAATGTAGAGGTCGTTTTTTAGAAAATCAGCGGTGACGGCCATGATGTTGTCGTGAAGGCCGACGGTGACGAAGTCGCGGCGCATATGTTTCGAGACGGGGTCATTCTCAATGGCTTCGCAACTTTCGGTAAAAAAGCCGCGCCTATACATGGCGGATGCCATCTGGACGTTGTTCTTAAATTGCCTCGGGATAGTGGCACCGGCGATGTCTTGGATGGCGAGGACGCCGACGACTTTTGAGTCTTTGTCGATGACGACGAGGCCGTTAATCTTTCTGTGGATGATGGTGCTTAATGCATCGCGAATGGAAACGTCTTCGCGGATGGTGACTGGATCCGGGTGGTAGAGTTCGTGAATGAGCATGTGTTTAGTTTACTGGAAAAGGGAGAGGTGTGGCAATCGACATATTTTTATAAATTCAGCGGTTTGTAATCGACGTATTCGTGTAAATTCAGCGGTTGAAAAAATCACCTACAATGTATATACTAAGTAGTATGAACACAGTAATTAGTCTAAGAATCGATAAACAATTAAAGACCTCAGCTCAAGAGGTGGCCGAGAGCGCAGGTCTCAAACTTGGCACGCTTATCAATGCCTATCTGCGTCAAGTTGTAGCTTCTCGTCACATTTCCTTGTACGCGCCAGAACAAATGACCCCTAAGCTTGAATCACTAATCGCAGATGTTGAAAGTGAGATTGCTGATGGCAAAGTTAGCAAAGAATTTGATACTGCTGATGCATTTTTAGCTGACTTAAAAAAATAAAATAACTATGAGAATTCGTTATTCTTCTCGATTTAAGAAACAATACAAAAAACTGCCTAAAAAATTTCAAGAGCAATTTGATGAGCGCTTACAGACTTTTCTCTCTGATCCACTTAGTCCGAGACTTCGCATTCATCCACTCAAAGGAAAATTTTTGGGGTATTGGAGCATGAGTGTGAATGGAGACCTGAGGGCAATTTATCAAAGAATCGGAGATGAGCTAACTCTGTTTGTACTTATTGGAACCCATAGCGAGCTGTATGGGTGAGGTTTTTTGATATCTCCACATCTTGACTGTATAATCACAGATCTTGTTTTTTAAATAGGAATGAGTGCTGACACATTGATATGCAAGATTGGTTGGAAATACTTACTGAAGTTTTAGCTGAAATCGGGCTAGATGGGCTCGATTTAGTAGATGCAGAAAAATTAGCTGGTGGAGTTGTTTCGCTAGTTATTTCTGCAAAACGTAATGGTCAGCCTATTGTTATAAAGCACACGCTTGATAATATTCCTGTGGCCGGGCCCTTTAGTTTTCCAGATCAAACAAGTCTTCTTTCGGTGGCACCGCATACACATGCGCTTGATGGCTTGATTTTGTCTCATCTTCAGGATTTAGACATCGTTGTGCCAAGCCTGCTTCATTTTTCTCCTGAAAAAAGAGTCACTGTCATGAGTGATTTTCGAGAAAATGGCTATGGATTGCTACAAGATCAGCTTGTGAATGGAGAATTATCAAAAAAATCAGCATTAGAGATTGGTAGGGCGCTGGCAAAACTCACGATGATTTTCAGTCAGTTGCCTGAGAATATAGATCAAGTTGAAGATTCCACAATCCAAGCGAGAGAAAGATTAGAAGAACTTCATGGTTTTTTGCGACCCCAGCTGGATCTTTACAGAAAAATTGAAAGAAAATTTTTAGCAGGTAAGCATCTTATTTATACAGACGGCCATCCAAAGAATTTGGCTTTGCACGCGGAAGATGGAAGCATCATGATTTTTGATTTTGGGAGAAGTATTGTTGCTGATCCCCAGTTTGTGGCACCAAACTTTGCAGCACATATTGGCCTCGCAGTTTTGGGAGGATGTTTTAGAGATGCGAGAGATGGAATTTCGTATATTCAAGAATTTATTACTGCCTATAACAGCGAGGCGCAAGCTGAATACAAAATAGACGAAGGGTGGTTTGTGACTTATTTTATGGCTGAGATTCTTCACAGGGGACTGTCTGGAAGATGGATTGATGGTAGGATTTTCAGTACTGCTACGCAGCAGGAAGTTGAAAAAGCTGTTCACGCTTTCGCAATCGATGTTTTTAGACCACAGGGAAATGAGTCAATTACAACTATAGATGATTTGCTTAGCTCGCTTTCAAAATACTCGAAGCTAATTCAGAGTGGTTTCTTTTCTCTGAGTGTTGATGAAGCGCTTGAGATTATGAAATGAAGTTGGCTTTCTCGCATTAGAAATTTCAAGAGCAATTTGATGAGCGCTTACAGACTTTTCTCTCTGATCCACTTAGTCCGAGACTTCGCATTCATCCACTCAAAGGAAAATTTTTTGGGGTATTGGAGCATGAGTGTGAATGGAGACCTGAGGGCTATTTATCAGAGAGTTGGCGAAGAACTTGTCATTTTTGCTTTGATTGGCACTCATAGTGAATTGTATGGGTAAACAGAGAAATTCTTACAAATTAGCGCTACTCAACCATATGCATTAATACAAATACGTCTGTTTGAACACATTCAAATCATCCTCCACCTAGACAACCCGCTCTCGAGTTGGGATAGTAGAAGTCTATGACAAATACCTCTCCCAAAGAATTAGCAGCTGCCGTTCAGTTTGGTTCCCCTCGTGAAGTGCGAGAGGCGAGGCTAGAGCTCTATACACAGGCTACTCAGGCAGGAATTCGTTTGGCTTCGATTCAAGAGCTTTATATGGCTCGTGCAAGAGGAGAGCACCAGACAAAATTCAGTGTTCCAGCCCTGAATATTCGCGGGACTAGTTTTTTTATCATGCGAGCGATTTTCAGAGCTGCGAAAAGGCAAGATGCCGGCGCCTTTATTTTCGAACTCGCCAGATCAGAAATGGGCTACACAAAACAATCCCCAGAAGAGTATGTGGCTATGGTTTTAGCCGCAGCTTTAGCAGAAAAGTGGACGGGACCAGTCTTTGTTCAGGGGGATCATTTCCAGGCAAAAGCAGCGCGTTCTGGCGTTGCAAAGGTTGGCGAAATCGAATCGATTAAAAAACTCATTGATTCATCCTTGGCAGCGGGAATTCTGAATATAGATATTGATATGTCGACCTTAGTTGACTTGGAAAAGGTGACAGTAGAAGATCAACAAGTCCCGAACGTGCGCTTTACCAACGAACTTCAGGACTTTATTAGAGAGCGCGAACAAAAAGGTATCGTCACTTCAGTTGGCGGCGAGCTTGGTCACATTGGCGGTACGAACTCGACGAAGGAAGAGTGCGAAGTTTTCCTTTCCCAGGTTCCGGGTCTGAGTAAACTTAGTATCCAAACAGGCACACAGCACGGCGGGGTTGTTTCTGAAGATGGCACGGTCCAGAAGATGACGGTCGATTTTTCCCTTCACAAAGAACTATCTGGATTTATCCGTGAGAAATTTGGTCTGGCTGGCACGGTCCAGCACGGAGCCTCGACCCTGCAGGATGAGGCCTTCCACATTTTGCCAGAGTCGGAGGCGGTCGAGGTGCATCTCGCGACCGGCATCCAGAACATGATTTTCGATCACCCGGCTTTCCCAGAGAATTTGCTCTTGGCGATGTATGGTTTTGTTGATGAAAAATATGGCAATGAGCGTGGCAAAATGACTGAGGCGCAGTTCCACTACCGAATGAGAAAAAATGGCTGGGGAGAGTTTAAGAGAGAGCTTTGGGAAATGCCAGAATCTGTCTCTGAGACACTCTCAAATGTGGTCGAAGAGTGGATGACGAGAATGTTTGGCTGGCTCGAGACGACGGGAACCAAGGGATTAGTAAATAAAACGATTAGGCATCCAGCCTTTGAGCCAATGATACGCTCTGAAAAAACCGAGGTCAGTGCTGAGGAGACGAAGGGGTTGGGAGATTAATAGATTACTATATCCTTACGATCTAAAACTTTACAAGCCTCGAGCGCATTTATTTGATATCGCTTTGCAAGCGCCCTAATTCTTTTGCCATCAGAGATTGAGAGATATTCATTCTGAATACCAAGGGCAACAATATTCTCTAGAGAGGCTAGGTTCATTCTAGGTCTGAGATAATTTTCTGCATCGGAGACAATTGGTTTTATTATTTCTAATAAAACTGGGTGTGAGTCTCTCATAGTTGTATTAATTGGAAGACGAAATTCATCCTCATTGTATTCCACACCACCCAATAACCGCACTCTGTTTAGAAAACGGATTGCTCGTTGGAATTCATCATTTTTTGCATTTTCTCTTTGCTTCTTGCGCCACCACTCCTCATCTCCTGGCTCAGTACGACTCCAATCGTGGTACTTCATAAAGATTGAATTGATTCTTCTTGCTCTTTGCAAATCTGGGGAATCTGGAATGCGTTCAAGCAAAACTTTTCCACCACTTGCTGCTATAGCGTTGGGAAAGTTATTCGGCAACAATAAATGCAATATTTTATGCATGTAAAACTGAGCTTTTGAGTACTCGGGAATAGCAAGTACTTCATTTTCTTTAGAATGATACTCAACAACAACTTTATTTTCTCCTACTGCGGTTGCTGTTTTTTCTCTTCCACGGCCTATCTCGTCTCCGATGCCGCCATGAGAACTTAGGAAAAGTGAGTGTCTGTTTTCGTTTGTGCGCATCATCTCAAATAATAATAGCAGGCTTGGCAGATGGTTTGTTGGCCTTAAGAAATTTATCCTAGGTATTTACTTCTGCCAAAACATTTGGAACTAAAATTTCCTCTAGGGCAAGGTACCTATGTATATAGTTCCCTGTCTCTTGCAAAAGTTGTTTTAATTTAGCAGGTACCTTTAAATATCCTGATTTAAATTTTGTTTGATAAAAACTACTCACCTTTTCGCGGTTCTCATTCATAAATCTTGTAAAATTTTCAGGTGAATCTCGATAATGTAGTGCTTGGGCAAGTTCTTGATACATACTTCTTCTAAACTCGTTCATTATTATAAGTCTGTCGTAGATGAGTTGGTTGTGTTGTAAGTTTAACGTACGCGCCTCATCTGTTAGGAAATTAGGTATACCGTCAATGCTCGTAGACTGGGCGTGGTCTCCACACCTTGCTCTCAGACCATTATGAGAAAATGCTCGTTTATTATCAGCAAATCTGTCTACTGAAAAATCAAAATCGAAAAAATCTACTTTGTCACTTCTTTCTACTTTCCCTTCTTTTATTAAAACTCTTTGCAACCATAACATCCAGTCTTCAGAGGCTCTGCCGTTACCGTCATGTTTAATATGTAAAAAGTCTAGCCAAGTTTGAAACTCCAAGGCTTTTTCCCACACTTCTCCAGCAGAGCTATTGCCTGCCCTATAGGCATCAACCGAATCAAAAAAAGCTTTGACTATCTCGCTTTTTGTTCCTCCGAGCTCGGGAATTGTAAACAACATTGGATCTTTACCGTCGATTAGTCTAACGCTTCTAATAGTATTTAATCCCGAATTATTTGGTTGATTTATGGCACGAACAGCATGACTTTCTTCAAAAGCCAAATTTGCAATTACGGCGCTTGTGTTTCCTGAATGCAAGAGCCATATATATTCGAACGCTTCTTCTGAGGTGCAGTTATCCATACCGCCATTCTCTATTAAGCGTCTAACCTCGTTAGTACTTTGCCAAACAGCAAGGATATGACCTAGGTCAGGATGCTTTTTTTCTAGCTCAGATAGCTCTTCTGGCTCGAGAATCAAGCAACTTTCTCTATTCTCAAGAGAAGTCGCTTCTTGGCTTGCACTTTGAGTTTCTGAATCCATATTCACGAAGTTTTTTTCAAGATTTACCTCCACCCCTTCGCCAACTCACCCGCATTAGTAAACGGTGATTGGTGGACGAGTGGGTCAGCTTCTAGCTGCGGCAATTCATCCTGATAAGTCGGTCGGTCGGTTTTATAAATTATTCCCAGTGGAAACTTTTCTTCCATTGGCAAATGTGCAATTTTTAAAGCCGCATG
>Ga0100393_10005360_pt1 | contig 11591 bp, 10 predicted proteins | sample CryGeymeta201517_FD_81546 | JGI IMG/M metagenome (GOLD analysis project Ga0100393, IMG submission 81546) | Groundwater microbial communities from Crystal Geyser aquifers in Utah, USA - Crystal Geyser metaG 2015-17 | ecosystem: Environmental > Aquatic > Deep subsurface > Groundwater | place... | reverse complement strand
AGGATACCGGGAATATAGTTTACATTGAAGAGCGTAAAAACCACCTCATCCGAAAAGCCACAAACCTTTCCAAGGCCACACATATCATTGCCGCCAACATCGACCAAATGGTGGTAATTGTTTCTTTGGTAAAACCCCGTACCTCAACCGGTTTTATCGATCGGTTATTGGTTACTGCCGAAGCCTATCACATCCCGGCCACGTTGGTTTTTAATAAATTGGATTTGTATGATGCCGATATACTGGACCAGCTTAACGAATTGGTGAGCTTTTACCGTTCCATTGGTTATCCATGTTTGATTACATCCGTTGTCGACCGGTTGCATATAAATGAGTTTCAGGAGTTGTTGGCAGGCAAAGTCTCGTTGCTTTCGGGCCATTCGGGTGTAGGAAAGTCAACTCTCATCAATATGGTAGACAACACGTTGGATCTTAAAACCGGTCTGATTTCTTCGTTTCATGAAAAAGGAATGCATACTACCACTTTTGCCGAGATGTTTCCTCTACAATTTGGAGGCGCTGTAATCGACACCCCCGGACTGAAGGAATTTGGTTTGGTTGAGTTTGAACGATCGGAGCTGGGCCAGCGATTTCCTGAGTTCAGAAAGCTGATGGATGACTGCCGGTTTAATAATTGTATTCACGTGGATGAACCCGGTTGTGCCGTGAAGGCAGCTCTGGCAGAGGGGTTAGTTCTGCCATTCAGGTATGCCAACTATTTACACATGCTTGGGGAATTAACCACCTAGCGGTAATTTTATGATTGGGATTTAACTCAAAATATTAGTTTTGCATCATGATAGCCAAACAACTGATAAATGAAGATGTCTTGCCCTTGTTACTCACCGATTCGGTAGAGGAGGCCCTGAAACGCATGGACGAATACAAGGTATGGCATTATCCGGTTGTCGATGGTGGCGCATTTGTCGGTGTGGTCATCGAAAAGGAACTCTTTAGTTTAGTTGGTTTTAACAGGAAATTGGAATCGGGTCTGATCCATTTTGAAGATTTTTACGCGGAGGAAAACATCACGGTATACGACGTGTTGAACATTGTTGTAAAACGAAAACTTTCGCTAACCCCTGTTCTGGATAATGACAATCATTATTTGGGTTCCATTTTGCCAACCGACCTGCTCTTGTTTTTTTCACAAAGCCTGTCAGTATATAATCCGGGAGGAGTCATTATTCTTCTGGTGAGCGAAAACGATTATAGCTTAACGGAAATAGCCAACATCGTTGAATCGAACAACGCCAAGATACTCAGTGTTTTCCTGGAGAGCCATCCCGATTCTACGCAGCTTAAGGTGATCATAAAGGTAAGTGTATTAAATATTGGTGCCATACTCAAAACCTTCGATCGCTTTGGCTATCTGGTCGATGCTTCTTTTGGCCAGGATATTAGCCAGGAAGACCTGAAGGAAAACTACGACTCATTAATGAACTACCTTAAGCTGTAAATATGCGTGTTGTTTTAACAACATTTTCCACTTTTTTTCTCCTCTTTTCCCAGATGGTTTTGGCCAATGTGCTTACCAACGGTGGTTTGGATGGCCAGTTAACGGTTAGTACAATTACCCTTGAAGGAAACAAAATGACACGCGACAACATTGTGATGCGCGAACTGGAATTTTTCGTTGGCACATCCTACCTTCCATCACAACTCGATAGCTTGATTGTAAAAAGCCGACAAAATCTAATGAACAGGTCACTATTTAATTTTGTGACCATTACAAAAATAATTGACCGGGAATTGTGCGATATCCGGATTTCTATGATTGAACGGTGGTATATCTGGCCTATTCCAATCATTCAATTTGCCGATCGCAACCTGAATGCCTGGATCGAGAAAAACGACCTGAAGCGATTAAATTACGGAATCGATTTGCGTGTAGAAAATTTCAGGGGAAGAATGGAGAAGCTTAATTTTGTGCTGCAAACTGGTTACGATATGGTGTTTGCCGGTCATTGGACAGTTCCTTATCTGGATAAAAACCAGGTAACGGGGCTTTCTTTAAAAGGTGGTGTTCGCTTTAATCATGAAGTGCCTTATCGTACGGTGAACAACAAGCCGGTGTATTATCGTTCGCCTGATGCCTACGCGCGAGATTATATTTTTGGAGGTATAAATTTTACCTTTCGGCCCAAATACAATTATTTACATGATGTCGGATTCAGTTTTTCAAGTTACGTTTTTCAGGATACCTTGCTGAAGTTAAACCCCGATTTCTCAATCGGAACTACCAGCCAATATTTCAGCCTTACCTATACCTTTAAACTCGACTTCCGCGATTACAAGCCTTATCCTTTAAACGGGTATTATTTTGATGTACAAATACAAAAAATGGGCTTGGGATTGTTTCCGAAGGGTATTGATATACTTTGGGTTGGAACTACATTCGACCATTATTTTCCACTCATTAGTCGCTGGTATTTTGCCTATAATTTTTCAACCCGGCTCTCGGGAAATAAAAACAGGCCATATTTCTTGTCTTCGGGCCTGGGTTATAACGACCTGAATGTGCGTGGATACGATTTGTATGTTATTGATGGTCAAAACATGGGTTTAATTAAATCAAACCTGAAGTTTGAATTGATCCCTCAGAAAACTTACCAGATCAACTGGATCAAATCAAAAAAATTTAGTGAAATTTTCTTAGCCCTCTATGCTAACCTGTTTTTTGACATGGGTTATGTTAGTGATTATCAATATTTCCAACAAAACTCATTGGCCAATCAATTGATTTGGGGAACCGGGTTGGGGCTCGATTTTGTAACCTATTATGATGTGGTAATCCGATTGGAAGCTGCCATGAATAAACAGAAAAAATCCGGATTCTTCATCAGCTTTGTAGCTCCTATTTAGCAGGTCGTTGCCGTTAAAAAACGTTAATAATAAGCTGTTTCAGGCTATTAACCCTCAATCATTCTTTGGTTAGCTGGATTTTAAATTACTTTTGTCTGCTTAAAAAACACCTGAAAATGAAAATTGCACTTTTTGGTAAGGGTTATTCTAACCAACATCAGCAGTATCTGCAGCTGTTGATTGATGAGCTCCATAAAGGCCAAATAGAAGTGCTTTTTTACGAACCATATTTAAAAGCAGTTACCGGTCAGCTTCATTTTCCCACTTCACCCAAAAGTTTCAACACCTTTGATGAAGTAAAAAACGGCACCGACATGCTGTTTTCAGTTGGAGGAGACGGGACAATTCTCGATACCGTGCCATTTGTCCGAGATTCAGGTGTGCCCATTTTAGGAATCAACCTGGGCAGGATGGGTTTTCTGTCGAGCATGTCAAAAAATGAAATTGTTGAAGCCGTTAACTATGTCAAAAAAGGGAATTATTTACTCGACAAACGCTCTTTATTGCAATTAGATGCACCGGCAAATTTGTTTGGCGAAATAAATTTTGCCCTCAACGACCTGGCCATATACCGAAATGCTACGCCTACGTTGATTATGGTACATGTGTTTGTTGACGATCTTTTTTTAAATTCTTATTACGGAGATGGTTTGATTATCGCGAGTCCGACCGGATCAACGGCTTATTCATTAAGCGTTGGGGGTCCGATTGTAAGTCCCGGATCCCAAAATATGATCATTGCTCCCATTGCATCTCACAATTTGACCGTGAGACCCATCGTGATTAAAGATTCCAGTGTCATTAAAATGCGAATCGAAGGAAGAGAAGAAAAGTACCTGATGAGTATGGACTCACGCCAATCTCCCATTGGAAAAGAAGCCGAAATCATCGTAAGAAAATGCGATTTCGGGATTAATTTGGTGCAAATGCCGGGCAAGAACTTTTTTTCGACCATCAGAGATAAATTGCTTTGGGGAATGGACTACAGGAACCAACAAACGAATTATTACACATGATACTAAAATAAAAGATATAGAGTTTGATATACTGAATGCCTGTACCCTATGGCAAAATGAAACCAGGGTTTCGATGGCAGTAACTAAAAAAAGGATTATTTTTGGCGCTCAAAATCAGGATGGAAGGAATTATTTTAAAACCGAAAAGATTGAACCAATACCGTAGAGCCGTAGTTGGAGTCATCATCGTACTTTTTGCCTTTACTTCTCAGGCTCAAAACCTTGAAGTAGGGCTGTTTGGAGGAGGATCGTATTACCTTGGAGAATTCAACCCCGGATTGCCTTTCGCAAAAACACGCCCATCATACGGTATTTCAGCCCGTTACAGCGAAAATACCAGGTGGTCGTTCAGGTTGAGTTATTATAGAGGAAAAGTTACAGGAGCCGATGATAAGCTCAGTGGCGTAATCAATCGTGATCTTAGTTTCGTAACCACCCTTAACGATGTGGCTCTGGTGGCCGAGTTTAACTTTTGGGAATATTTCACCGGAAGCAAAATGGATTATTTTACACCCTATCTCTTTGGCGGAGTGGGCTTTTTTACCTACACCCCAAAATCGCTTGATGGTGTAAAACTCCGTCCACTGGGAACTGAAGGGCAAAATATAGGGTTCGAAGGAAGAAGCCCTTACAGCAAATATAGTTTCTCTGTGCCCTTTGGCTTCGGGTTTAAGTACAGTCTTTCAAAACGGCTTGGGCTCAATTTCGAATGGGGCATGCGCAAAACCTTTACCGATTATATTGATGATGTAAGTAAAACCTACTACCTCAAGGGGGAGAATATCAATCCGGACAATGGCGCTGAATTATTAAGCGATCCCACATTAAACCATCAACCCAATATGCAACGTGGGGAAGAGAAAAATTTCGATTGGGTGGCTTATGCGGGTTTAACCATCAGTTATAAGTTCGACTTGTACAGCAAAAAAAGGTGTAACTCCCTAAAATGGTAAATGAATGACAGGATGGTAAGTGCTAAAGATAAAATATGCCTGGAAAAATTGCCGCAACATGTGGCCATCATTATGGATGGTAACGGAAGGTGGGCTTTAAAGCAAGGAAAAGAGCGGCTCCTGGGTCATCACGAAGGTGTTGAATCGGTGCGTGAAATTACAGAAGCTGCTGTTGAACTTGGTATTAAATATCTAACACTCTATACGTTTTCTACAGAAAACTGGAACCGTCCCAAAGATGAAGTAGATGCCCTGATGAATTTATTTGTTGAGACCATCGTAAACGAATTGGATACCCTCAACAAAAATGATGTTAGTTTGAACGCTATTGGCGACTTGAAAAGCCTGCCACCGGAGAATTACCAACGTTTGATGGAAACCATTGAGAAAACTTCCTCCAATTCGCGCATGGTGCTTACCCTGGCCATGAGTTATAGTGCCCGTTGGGAAATTGTAGAAGCGGCCCGTAAAATTGCCGTGATGGTCAGCCAAAACCAACTTAACCCGGATGAAATTGATGAGCACCTCTTTGCAGACTGTTTGACAACTGCAGGCATTCCCGATCCCGAATTGGTTATTAGAACCAGCGGGGAACTTCGTGTCAGCAATTATCTGCTTTGGCAGGTTGCTTATGCCGAGTTTTATTTTACACCCACTTTGTGGCCCGAATTTAAAAAAGAAGATTTTTACGAAGCAATCGTAGAGTATCAAATACGCGAACGTCGGTTTGGTATGACAAGTGACCAAATAAAAGCAAAATAGTTTGATGATTAAAGTAGTTGGAAAAATAGCGGTATTTTGTTTGTTAATAGGTCTTGTACTTATTGACCAACAAGGGGTTGCCCAAATTAGCCTCGGAAGCGATTTATCAAAGATAAATTATGAAAAACCAGTTGAATATATCATCGGCGGGGTGGAGGTTACAGGGGTCGAATTCCTGGACAAAAATGTTATCATCATGCTGTCGGAAATTGAAATTGGCAAAAGGGTGAAAATTCCGGGCGATGAAATTACAAGCGCCATCCGGAAGTTGTGGGATCAGGGATTGTTTGATAACATCAGCATCACAGCCACCAGCATAAAGGGCAACAATATCTTTTTAAGTATCAACCTGAAGGAGCGTCCGCGTTTGGCCAAGTTTTCATTTGAAGGAATCAGAAAAACCGAAGCTGATGACATCAGGGAAAAAATTAACCTTACCAGGGGTGATGTAGTGACTGATCACTTGATTATCAGGACAAAAAACATTATTCAAAAATTCTATTCAGAAAAGGGTTTTTTAAATAGTGAGGTTTCGGTTGTGGAAAAATCAGAGAAAAAGAACGATAATTTTGTCGACCTGGTCATTACAATCAAGAAAAACAAAAAGGTTAAAATCAAGGAGATCAACATTTTTGGCAACGAAGCCCTGAATGATGACGCCGTGAAGTCTTCGATGAAAGAGACCAAAGCCAGGGGAGTATTTCGCCCACTCGACAGTCTGGGCCCTTTATTGGTTGATATGACAGGATCGTCATTGAAACTAAAATTCGGTCAAGCCGGAAACCAGTTTATCGATTATTTTAACCAAAACTGCCGTGTCAATCTCTTTAAAGGTTCAAAGTATATCGAATCGAATTATCATGATGACCTCCAACTGATCATCGCCAAATACAACAAAAAGGGATACAGAGATGCACAAATTGTATTCGATTCCGTTTATCGCATCGATAACGAGAACCTGGCCATAGACATCACCATTGTAGAAGGCAACAAGTACTACTTCCGGAACATTACCTGGGTAGGGAACACCGTTTACCCGTCCGCTTTTTTAAGCGCTATTCTGGGAATTCAAAAAGGGGATGTTTATAATAAAGAGCTTCTTGAAACTAACCTGCAATACAACCCCAATGGCTTTGATGTGAGTTCGCAATACATGGACAATGGTTACTTGTTTTTTAATGCGCAACCCATCGAAACCTTTGTTGATCATGACTCCATAGACATGGAAATCAGGATTTTTGAAGGAAAACAGGCCCGTATTAACGAGGTGACGGTAAAGGGCAACCTGAAAACCAACGACCATGTCATCATCCGTGAGTTGCGGACACGTCCCGGGCAGTTGTTTAGCCGTTCCGACATCATTCGTACCACACGCGAGTTAGCCAACCTGGGTTATTTTAATGCCGAATCCATCACGCCAAATATCAATCCCAATGCAGCCGAAGGAACTGTAGATATTGAATATGAAGTGGAGGAAACTTCTGCCGATCAAATCGAACTCTCCGGTGGTTGGGGCTATGGACGTATTATTGGAACCATTGGATTGAGCTTCAACAATTTTTCGTTGAATAATTTCTTCAAAAAAGACGCATGGAAACCGATTCCATCTGGTGACGGGCAAAAGCTTGCACTCAAATTCCAAACCTATGGAAAAGACTATTTAAGTTGGAATGTTTCATTTACTGAACCCTGGTTGGGTGGTAAAAAACCCAATGCCCTTACCGTTTCATATTACCATTCAATTTATTCAAATGGTTTGCCTAAATCAGATACGCTTAGGTCTTCCTTCGTTATCAATGGGGTTACCGTTGGTATTGGAAAACGACTTGAATGGCCCGATGACTTTTTTACCTTTTACCAGGGCATCAATATTCAGCTTTATAACCTGACCAATTACAGCACCATTTTTTATATTGGCGATGGAAACGGCAAATTCAATAACCTGAGTTATGAAATTATTTTAGGACGTAACTCAATCGATCAGCCTATTTATCCACGTCGTGGTTCCGATTTGTCATTGGGATTGGAGCTAACTCCTCCATACTCCGCATTTTCAAATAGGGATTATTCGACAATGGACCAAAATGAGAAGTATAAATGGATTGAGTATCATAAATGGAAGGTGAAAGCCTATTGGTATTTTGAATTTATGGATAAACTGGTGCTGGCTTCCAAGTTTAGGTTTGGATATTTAGGCGATTATAACAAAGATTTGGGAGTGACACCTTTCGAGCGTTTTTACCTTGGCGGCGATGGCCTTTCGGGATATAATAATTTCGATGGTCGTGAGGTGATCGGGATGCGTGGTTATACAAACGAATCGATAACTCCTTTTTATTACAAGAATAAAAATATAGGTGGTACAGTATTTACCCGATATTCCCTCGAAGTGCGTTATCCTTTGTCGTTGGCGCCTACCTCTACCATTTACGCGTTGACTTTTGTTGAAGCAGGAAATTCCTGGCTTGGTTCGCAAGGGTTCGACCCTTTTGATATAAAACGCTCTGCCGGAGTCGGTATCAGGGTCTTTTTGCCCATGTTTGGTATGCTGGGCCTCGATTGGGCCTACGGATTCGATCCCATCCCGGGTATTCCTACGGCCAACGGCAGCCATTTTCATTTCTCGCTTAACCAGTCACTTGATTAAACTGTTTTTGGCAACATATTTGTATTTGATTTGGAAATAAATAAATAATCTTATGAGAACAATAAAAGTAATATTTGGCGGACTGTTTTTATGCGCTTTTTTATCCGCCGGGATAAACAGTGCAAACGCGCAAAACCAGAAGTATGCATATGTGGATACAGAATACATACTCGATAACATTCCTGAATTTCAGGATGCCCAGGACGAACTTGACGAGTTGTCGAAAAATTGGCAAAAGGAAATCGAAGCCAGCTATACCCTGGTGAGCGATCTGTATAAAAAGTATCAGGCCGAATCGGTATTGCTACCTGAAGATGTAAAAAAGAAACGAGAAGACGAAATCGTTAAAAAAGAGCAGCAAGTCAAAGAACTCCAGCGTAAATATTTTGGCCCTGAGGGCGATCTTTACCAGAAACGTCAGGAACTGGTTAAGCCCATCCAGGAAAAAGTGTATAATGCCATCGAAACCATCGCGGCTACAAGGAATTATTCCTTTGTTTTTGATAAAGCCGGAGGAATGTCACTGTTGTACACAAATCCCGAATTTGATATCAGTGACGATGTGCTGGATGAAGTGGGCAATGTGATGCAAACCGTGAAGCGCGATCAGCGTGCACGTGGTGAAAAGTAGATTAAAATCGTCTTGTTAATATTTCATAATAAATCAACCCCTTAAAAATTCCATGGTGAAGGAATTGTGATTTTTTAGTATGTTTGCCGCCTGAATTTGGATTATTTTTAATCAAACTTATAGAACAAAAAATGAAATCGTTAAAAAAAACATTGGTATTATTATCGCTCATCGCACTGGTCTCCTTTACAGGAACAGCTCAAACCGGAGCAAAATTTGGTTATATCGACTCAAACGAAATTCTCTCGTTGATGCCGGAAACCGATTCCTTGCAAAAGGAATTAAAAGCTTACGCTGATTATCTTGACCAGCAAATGAGTAGCATGGGGATGGAATACCAGACAAAAGTGGCTTCCTATCAGGACAATGTGGCTACCATGTCTGATTTAATTCGTCAGACGAAAGAAAAAGAAATCACTGATTTGCAGGCTCGTATTCAGGCTTTCCAACAATCAGCCGATCAGGATTTGAGTGCTAAACAAGCAGAGCTTTTTAATCCTCTTATCGAGAAAGTTAAAAAAGCCATCTCTGATGTAGCACGCGAAAACAACTACAACTATATTTTTGATGTCGGAACAGGTGCCCTCGTTTTTTACGATAATGGCGATAACGTATTACCTTTGGTAAAGACCAAACTAGGCGTAAAGTAAGAACTACGATTTGAAGTACGCGCACTTGATTCTGTACCACTGAGAAGCGCTAAAGAATCAAAATAGAAAATTATGAAAAAGGCTGTTTCAAAATTTGAAACAGCCTTTTTCTATTTACGAAAATCACTTGTATTGACAGCAGTCACCATCAATTGCATTATCTTTGTCAATTGCCAAAAGAATTAATTTCGCATGTCAGAAACGAAGGATTTTACGACAAAACCAATTATCCTGGAGCAAGTGCTTGATGACAAGAACCCTTTGCTAAGGAAAATGATGCCGGGATTTGTTTTGTCCTACCTTAAACGCATCATCCATGTGGATGAGCTGAATGGATACCTTTCAAGGCATGGTCATTTACAGGGCGTTGATTTTATAGAGGCCGTGTTGAATGATATGAAAGTGAAGTTGGAGGTAACTGGTATTGAAAACATCCCGGTGGAAAGCGGTTGTATTATTGCATCCAATCATCCGTTAGGTGGTTTGGATGGACTTGCTTTGATGCTTGCTGTAAGCAAGGTTCGCAAGGACATTGTATTTCCGGTAAATGATATCCTAATGAACATCAACAACCTGGAGGTGCTGTTTATCCCCATCAATAAGCATGGCAGCAATGCTCAAAATATTCAGGTTATTAACGAAACATTCGCCTCCAATCAAATAATATGCTATTTCCCTTTTGGATTGGTTTCGCGCAAGCGGGGTAAAAAGATTATTGACCTTGAATGGAAAAGCACTTTTGTTACCAAAGCGCGAAGGTTTAAGCGGGATATCATCCCAACATTTATCGAGGGTAGAAACTCCAACTTTTTCTATTACTTGTCGAACATCAGAAAAAGGCTGGGCATCAAGGCCAATTTGGAGATGCTTTACCTGGTGGATGAGTTTGAAAAACAACGTGGACAAACCATCACCATTCATTTTGGGAAACCCATTTCATGGCAGGAGCTGGATAAAAAGCATTCGCCCGGCGAGTGGGCCGAATTAATACGCGAATATGTTTACACGATGGGTACAGGCAATACGGCTCCATTTATTTCAAGTTGATAATAAGTAATTAAAGTACAAACATGGTTTCAATGAAAACAATTATTCCTCCTGTTGACAAGCAACTGATGATCGATGAGCTTAATCAGGATAGGTTTTTGCGCAAAGCCAATAACGGTCAAAATGAGATTTATATTTTAAATGATAAAAATGCGCCACACGTGTTACGTGAAATAGGACGTTTACGCGAGGTCACTTTTCGTGATGCCGGTGGTGGTACCGGAAAAGAAATCGATATTGACGAGTATGATGTGGGAGAACACGCATTTGAACAAATGATCGTATGGGATTCGGCTGAAAAGGAAATTGTTGGCGGTTATCGTTACGCGCTATGCAAAAATTTATTTATTGATGAAAAGGGCTTTGTACAATCACCTGCCGCACACTTATTTAAATACACAAAAAAATTCATTAATCAATACTTTCCATACACCATTGAGCTGGGCCGTTCGTTTGTACAACCCTATTATCAGCCTACATTCAATTTGCGGCGTGGCATGTACGCACTGGATAACCTTTGGGATGGTATTGGAGCTATCCTGATTAATAATCCTGAAGTGAAGTTCTTGTTTGGAAAAGTAACCATGTACCTTGATTTTGACAAGTTTGCCCGTGATTTAATCTTGTTTTTCATGCAAAAGTATTTCCCTGATCCGGAAAATCTGATCTATCCTCACCACCCGTTACCGCTTTATACTGACTCAAAAATCCTGGATAGTATATTTACCGGTTGTAATTATGAAGAAAATTACCGGATCTTGGTTCAAAAAGTTAGAAAACTTGGTGAAAATATCCCGCCTCTTGTAAACGCATACATGAATCTGTCATCAACCATGAAGAGTTTTGGTACCGCTTTAAACGATCATTTTGGTGAGGTGGAAGAAACCGGGATATTATTGACGGTTGCGGATATTTTTCCGGTTAAAGTAGAACGTCATCTTACCACCTACAAAAAGCAATAATGTCATGATTATTCAGTATGCCGACTTTATCATGTCGAATACCGATGTAAGGTTGTGT
>Ga0100393_10005351_pt1 | contig 11603 bp, 13 predicted proteins | sample CryGeymeta201517_FD_81546 | JGI IMG/M metagenome (GOLD analysis project Ga0100393, IMG submission 81546) | Groundwater microbial communities from Crystal Geyser aquifers in Utah, USA - Crystal Geyser metaG 2015-17 | ecosystem: Environmental > Aquatic > Deep subsurface > Groundwater | place... | reverse complement strand
GAAGTCGAAACCCTGCTGGGCGACCCCAGCAAAGCCAAACAAAAACTAGGCTGGGTGCCTGAGATCACCGCGCAAGAAATGTGCGCTGAGATGGTTGCCCACGATTTGGCTCAAGCCAAACAACATGCGCTGCTCAAGCAGCATGGCTACACCGTCAATGTGAGTGTCGAGTAATTTATATAATATCATCCTCTATCCCTCGTCCAGTAAGCGCACGAAGCTACAAATAAAGTAGCATCTCATGTTGTGTTAGCCCACAGAGCGTAACCGTCGAACGCGACTGAACCAGAGACGAACTAAGAAAAAAATGGAACCACAATGCTAAGTAACTCATCCATCCTCATCACCGGCGGCACCGGCTCATTCGGCAACACCTTTGTGCCCATGACCCTGGCCAAATACAACCCGAAGAAAATCATCATCTTCTCGCGTGACGAGATGAAGCAATGGGACATGGCCAAAAAGTTCGAGGGCGACCCGCGCGTGCGTTTCTTCATCGGCGACGTGCGCGACAGAGACCGCCTGTACCGCGCCCTGGACGGTGTTGATTGCGTAGTCCACGCCGCCGCGACCAAAATCGTGCCCACGGCCGAGTACAACCCCTTTGAGTGTGTCAAGACCAACATCAATGGCGCCATGAATTTGATCGATGCCTGCATTGACAAGGGCATCAAGCGCGTGGTGGCTCTGTCCACCGACAAGGCCAGCAGCCCCATTAACCTGTATGGTGCCACCAAGCTGGCCTCCGACAAGATGTTTGTGGCTGGCAACTCCTACTCCGGCGCGCACGACACGCGCTTTGCCGTGGTGCGCTATGGCAACGTCATGGGGTCTCGTGGCTCAGTGATTCCCTTCTTCATTTCCGTCAAGGGCAAAGGTATGCTGCCGATTACTGACGAGCGCATGACCCGGTTCATGATCACGCTTGAGCAAGGGGTAGAACTGGTCTGGCACGCTTTTGAGGACATGCAGGGCGGCGAAATTTATGTCAAGAAAATCCCCTCCATGAGGGTGACCGAAGTAGCTAACGCGGTCGCGCCCGAGGCCAGGCAGGAAATCATTGGCATCCGCCCGGGCGAGAAGCTGCACGAGCAGATGATTAGTCCCGAAGATGCGATGTACACCTATGAATACCCTGAGCATTTCAAGATACTGCCTGCTATTCATGACTGGAGTTCAGACCCTTTCCGCATCAAGGATGGTAAAAAAGTAGCAGATGGCTTCGTTTACACCAGCGACAACAACAAAGAATGGATGTCTGTCAGCGAATTGCAGGCCTGGATCGACGCAAACCGCGAGAAGATCGGGAGCATCTAATGCAGAGCATTCCCTACGGCCGCCAAGACATCACGCAGTCAGACATCGACGCCGTGGTGGCGGTGCTGCAGTCGGACTATCTGACGCAAGGCCCCGTGGTGCCCAAGTTTGAACAAGCGGTGGCAAGTTACTGCGGCACAACGCACGCCCTCGCTGTAAATAGCGCCACCTCTGCGCTACATATCGCTTGCCTGGCCTTGGACCTGGGGCCGGGCGACTCGTTATGGACCTCGCCAATTACCTTTGTGGCCTCGGCCAACTGCGGCCTGTATTGCGGTGCAAAGGTTGATTTTGTGGACATCGATTCGCGAACATACAATCTGTGCCCGGTTGCACTGGAGCGCAAGCTGGAACAAGCCGAGCGCGAAGGCAAGCTACCAAAAGTGGTGGTAGCCGTACACCTGTGCGGTCAGCCTTGTGACATGCAGGCGATTCATGCGCTGGCCCAGCGCTACGGTTTCAAAATCATCGAAGACGCCTCGCACGCCATTGGCGGCCGATACCAAGGCGGCCCCGTCGGTAACTGTGAATACAGCGACATTGCCGTCTTCAGCTTTCACCCCGTCAAGATCATCACCACCGCAGAAGGCGGCATGGTATTGACCAACAGCGCTGAACTGGCCAAAAAAATGGCGCTTTTCCGCAGCCACGGCATCACCCGTGACCCCGCGCAGATGACCCACGAAGCTGACGGTCCCTGGTACTACCAGCAAATCGAGCTCGGCTTCAACTACCGCATGACCGAACTTCAGGCCGCCTTGGGCGTCAGCCAGATGGCGCGCCTGGACCAATACGTCACTCGGCGCCACCAGTTGGCCCACCGGTACGACGAGTTGCTGGCCACCCTGCCTGTGACCACGCCCTGGCAACTCCCGGACAGCTATTCCGGCTTGCACCTGTATGTGATTCGCCTGCAACTGGACAAGCTCAGTCGCCGCCATCGCGAGGTTTTTGATTCGTTGCGGGAACAAGGCATCGGCGTCAACCTGCATTACATCCCGGTATATACCCAGCCGTACTACGAGCGAATGGGCTTCAAGCCTGAAGACTTCCCGCAGGCACAAGCTTATTACCGTGAGGCCATCAGCCTGCCCATGTACCAAACCCTGACGGATGCGCAGCAAGACCAAGTCATCATCGCGCTAGGCCAAGCTCTCACTTTATGAAACTTGCCGTCATCCCTGCCCGTGGCGGCAGCAAGCGCATCCCGCGTAAAAACATCAAGTCGTTTTGCGGCAAACCTATGATTGCCTGGTCCATTGAGGCTGCGCTGCAAAGCGGTTGTTTTGATCATGTCGTGGTGTCCACCGACGATGCCGAGATTGCAGAAGTAGCTCGGCAGTGCGGCGCGCAAGTGCCCTTTATGCGGCCGACTGCACTGTCCGATGACCACACTGGCACCATCCCGGTTATTCGTCACGCCATTGAATGGTTCAGCGAACGGGGACAAGTTTCGGATCAGGTCTGCTGCATTTATGCGACCGCACCCTTTGTTAGTGCGGTTGATATTCGACGCGGGCTGGATATCCTTACCGGAGCTGGCAGCGACTACGCTTTCGCCGTTACCAAATATCCGTTCCCAATCCAGCGCGCCATCCGCATTACCGATCAGGGGCGGGTGGCCATGTTCAACCCAGAGCACTTCAACACACGTTCCCAGGATTTGGAAGAGGCCTACCACGATGCTGGTCAGTTCTACTGGGGTCGGGCCACCGCATGGCTCACGGGTAAAGCTATTTTTGGTCCACATGCCGCCGCCATTCAACTTCCACGTTATCGCGTGCAGGATATTGACACGGCAGAGGACTGGCAGATGGCCGAATACCTATTTCAGGCAGTCAATCTTAAAAACGACAGTGATCAGTCAACTAACCAACGAAAATCGAAATGACATTTAAAACTGAGCAAGAGGCTTTCTGGGCCGGCGCCTTCGGCACTGAATATATTCAACGCAACCAGGGCGATGCCTTGCTTGCATCCAACCTCGATTTTTTCGCCAAGGCGCTCCGCGCTGTGCGAGGCGTGCGGACCTGCATCGAGTTTGGTGCCAACATTGGCATGAACCTCAAGGCACTGAAATTGCTGCACCCGGCACACGAGCAGCACGGCATCGAGATCAATGCTGATGCTGCGGGCGAACTAGCGTCGGTCATCCCGCCTGATCATGTGCACAACACCTCTATTCTCGACTTCAACCCGCAGCAGACCTGGGACTTGGTTCTAATCAAGGGTGTGCTCATTCACATCAACCCGGACGTGCTACCGCAGGTGTACGACAAGTTGGTTGCATCCAGCGGACGCTATCTGCTGGTGGCCGAGTACTACAACCCCGCGCCTGTTGCCATTCCCTATCGGGGCCACACCGACCGTCTCTTCAAGCGCGACTTTGCGGGCGAGATCATGGACCGTCACCCGCAGATGCAATTGGTAGATTACGGCTTTGCCTACCGGCGCGATCCCAACTTCCCGCAAGATGACATCACCTGGTTCCTCATGGAAAAAATGGAGCTGACATGCTGACCTACTGCAAACACTGTGTAATGCCGGACACTAAGCCTGACTTGCATCTAGACGATGAAGGTGTGTGCAATGCATGCCGCAGCTATGAAAAACGCAAGGAAGTGGACTGGGATGCCCGCCACAAGGAGTTGCTTCAAGTGCTGGAAAAATACCGCAGCCGGGATGGCAGCAACTGGGACTGCATCGTGCCCGTCAGTGGTGGCAAGGACAGCACCTACCAAGTGGTGCGCATGCTGCAACTAGGTTTGAACCCACTGTGCGTAACCTCCACCACCTGCGACCTCTCAGAGTTGGGTCGCCAGAACATCGAAAACCTCAAGCACTTGGGCGTTGACTACGTCGAGATGTCCCCAAATCCGCTGGTCCGCGCCAAGCTTAACCGTGTCGGTCTAACTCAAGTGGGCGACATTTCTTGGCCTGAGCATGTTGGTATTTTTACCATCCCCGTTCGTGCGGCAGTGCAGTTCAACGTACCTCTCATTGTTTGGGGTGAGAACTCGCAGAACGAATACGGTGGCCCAGCGGCAGCGGCCGGTAACAACGTGCTCAACCGGCGCTGGCTCGAAGAGTTCGGCGGCTTACTGGGCATGCGTGTGTCGGACATGGTTGGGATGGAAGGAATCGAGGCCAAACACCTGATCTGTTATACCTATCCCAGTGACGACGATCTCGCGCGAGTGGGTGTCACGGGCCTGTTTCTCGGTCACTACCTGCCATGGGATGGCCTGTCGAATACCTTGATTGCTCAAGCCAACGGATTCAGTACCTATGACAAGGTTGTTGAGGGCTCCATGGTCAATTATGAGAACTTGGACAACCACCAGACCGGCATCCACGACTACTTCAAGTACCTGAAATTCGGATTTGGCCGCGCAACCGACCTGGCCTGCCTGCACATTCGCCGCAGCCGGCTCACTCGTCAAGATGGATTGGATGCTGTCAAGCGGCTGGACGGTCGGTTCCCCTGGGAATACCTGGGTAAGTCCCTGGCGGACATCCTGCGACCGTTAGACATGACAGTGGACGAGTTTATTCGTCTGTGTGACAAATACACTAACAAGAAGATCTTTAAACGTGATGTCACCGGGGCACTCATTAAAGACCGCGACGGCAACCTCACCAAGATCAATTACGACAACGCATGAAGGTCGGCGTCATCGATTACGGGGTAGGAAACTTGGGCTCGGTAATGCGCGCCCTGGAAGAACTGCGCGTGACTCCAACGCTAGTCACCCGAGCTTTGGACATGCACGCGATGGACTGCCTGATCTTGCCCGGCGTTGGCAATTTTTCTGACTGCGCCCAACTGCTGCAAAAAGGGGGCTGGCCTGAAGCACTAAGAGACGAGGTGCGAGGCTCAGGCAAACCCCTGCTGGGTGTTTGTGTTGGTATGCAGTTGCTTGCCTCCAGCAGCATGGAAGGCGTGGATGCTAGTGCGCCACAAGGCACGCTTGGTCTCGGCTTGATACCTGGGCGTGTGGAACACCTGCGAAGATTGGGTTGCGGTCTACGTGTGCCACACGTAGGGTGGAATTCGGTGTCGCCTATCACGTCACAAGGCGGCCTGTTTGATGGCATACCCGAAGGAACTGACTTTTATTTTGTACATAGCTATGCCTTTGTGACCGAAGACCCGGCGGACGTGCTGGCTACCGCTGACTACGGCATACCCGTGACCGCCGCCGTGCGGAGCGGCAACGTGTGGGGCACACAGTTTCACCCCGAGAAGAGTTCACGCGCGGGTTTTCGACTGCTGCGCAATTTCATTGAGGGGCCAACATGTTGAAGGTGCGCGTGATTCCCACCCTGCTTTGGAAACAGTTTGGCTTGGTAAAGGGCGTGGGCTTTGATAGTTGGCGCCGTGTGGGGCCAGTATTGCCCGCAGTCAAAGTTTATAACCAGCGTGAGGTGGATGAACTGGTGTTGGTTGACATAGTGGCGCACCTATCTTCAGACGACCCGGATTTTGAGTCTATCAATGAATTTGGTCAGGACTGTTTTGTGCCGCTTACCGTCGGTGGTGGTATCACCCGCATCGATCAAGTACAAAAGCTGTTACGCGCGGGGGCCGACAAGGTCAGCCTGAACACTTTCGCCTATACCCGGCCTGAGTTGGTGACCGAGATTGCCATGCGCCACGGTGCACAGTGTGTCGTTGCAAGCATTGATGTGCGGGCAAATGCCGATGGTGGCTGGATGTGTTTTAGCCATGCAGGGCAGCAAGCTACGGGGCGTGAAGTGCGCGAGTGGGCGCGCGAGCTAGAAAGCCGTGGTGCAGGCGAAATCCTCATTACCTCCATTGAAAGAGACGGCACGTTTCAGGGCTACGATTTGGCTTTGATTGAGGCAATTGTGGGCGCAGTCAAGATTCCGATTATTGCGTCAGGCGGAGCAGGCAACTACCAGCACATGGTGGATGCAGTCACACAGGCTGGAGCTTCAGCGGTAGCCGCCGCAAGCATGTTTCACTACACCGAACAAACCCCGGCTGGGGCCAAGGCGGCCTTGGCTGCTGCTGGTGTGCCAGTACGTAAAGCGTTTTTAGGTTCGGCAACTTCAAGATGACTTTGCGAATCGCCTTCCGCACCGATGCATCCCTGCAAATGGGCAGCGGCCATGTCATGCGTTGTCTGACGTTGGCAGATGCGCTGCGGGCGAAAGGTGCGCAATGCCACTTCATCAGCCGGGCGCACCCCGGCCATCTGCTGGACCTGATAAGTCAGCGTGGTTATAGGACAAATAGTCTTGTAGCCCCCGTGCATCAAGCTCAAGCAGCTATCAAAATTGAGACGGCCGCATCGCTGCAACCCAGCCAAACACCCGCGCACGCCGCGTGGCTAGGCTGCGACTGGCAAGCCGACGCGGCGCAAACTGTCGCCATCCTTGCCAGCCTGCAACCCGACTGGCTGGTGGTGGACCACTATGCCCTGGAACAACGCTGGGAATCTGCCCTGCAACCGCATTACAAAAAACTGATGGTCATTGACGACCTGGCAGACCGGCCCCATCGCTGCAACCTGCTGCTTGATCAAAACCTGGGCCGCCAGCCGCAAGACTATGCGGGCCTAGTGCCCACACACTGCCAAGTGCTCACCGGCCCGCACTACGCCTTGTTACGCCCTGAGTTTTCCGCACTGCGCCCGTACAGCTTGCAGCGCCGCCAGGCGCAGACCACCATTGGCAAATTGCTCATCACCATGGGCGGTGTCGATCAAGACAATGCTACCGGACAGGTGCTGCACGCCCTCAAAACCTGCGCTTTGCCTCAAGCGTGCCGCATCTCCGTGGTCATGGGTCTGACGGCGCCCTGGTTGCAAAACGTGCGTGAACTGGCGGCTCAAATTCCCTGGCCCACCGAAGTGGTGGTCAATGTCAACGACATGGCCCAGCGCATGGCCGACAGTGATCTGGCGATAGGTGCGGCAGGCAGTACGTCGTGGGAGCGGTGCTGCTTGGGCGTGCCGACTTTGATGGCGGTGCTGGCTGAAAATCAACAGCCTGGTGCCCAAGCCATAGAAGTCGCACACGCAGCCCGCTTGATTGGGGCAGTGAGCGATATCGCGACGCAACTGCCCTTGGCAGTCGCTGAACTGATCGAGTCAGAGCGCCAGAGCCGAATGAGCCTAGCCGCCAGTGCGGTTACCGATGGGCGGGGCGTCGAGAAAGTGCTGAGCGCCATGGGAGTGATCAATGCCTGAATCAACCCCTGTGCCATCGCATATTCGACCCATGGTTCCTGCCGATCTGGAGCTTGTGTTGAACTGGCGTAACCACCCCGAGGTACGACGCTACATGTACACCCAGCATGAAATCACGTTGGATGAACATCGGCGCTGGTTTGCACGCGCGTTGCCGGACCCGAAAAAACATTTGCTGATTTTTGAGGAAAACCATCAGCCTCTGGGGTTCGTCAACTTCAAGGAGGCGGGAAGCGGGGGCGTTGCCGATTGGGGTTTTTATGCGGCACCGGATGCACCCAAAGGCAGCGGTCGGCAACTTGGCCGCGCAGCGCTCAACCACGCCTTCAACCAACTCAAATTTCACAAAGTCTGTGGCCAGGCGCTGGCGTACAACCAACGCTCCATCGAGTTTCACCAATCCTTCGGTTTCCAGCAGGAAGGCATCTTGCGTGACCAACACTTCGATGGCGAGCGCTATCACCACGTCATTTGCTTTGGCTTGCTGAGTCATGAATGGCAACCCAACCCATAAGACATAAGAGAGCGCATCATGTTGAATCATCCCAGCGTCACCATCGCGGGCCGACGGATAGCCGCCGACGAAGCACCTTACGTCATCGCCGAAATGTCCGCCAACCACAACGGCAACATTGAAACCGCCTTCAAAATCATCGAGGTCGCCAAACAAGCCGGTGCCGATGCCGTCAAGCTGCAAACCTACCGCCCCGACACCATCACACTGAACTGCGACTCAGAAGACTTTCGTATTCACGGCGGTCTGTGGGACGGCCGCACGCTTTACGAACTGTATGAAGAAGCCCACATGCCGTGGGAATGGCACGCCCCGCTGTTTGCGCATGCCCGCAAACACGGCATCACCATCTTCAGCTCGCCGTTTGACAACACCGCCGTCGATCTGCTGGAAGACCTCAACGCACCGGCCTACAAGATCGCATCCTTCGAAGCCGTCGATCTGCCGCTGATCAAATACGTCGCCAGTACTGGCAAGCCCATGATCATCTCCACCGGCATGGCCAATGCCCAAGAGATACAGGAGGCCATTGACGCCGCCCGTGAAGGCGGCTGCAAAGAACTGGCCGTGCTGCATTGCGTCAGCGGCTACCCTGCGCCGGCAGAAGACTACAACCTGCGCACCATCCCCGACATGATCCAGAACTTTGGCCTGGTCACCGGTTTGTCGGATCACACCCTGGACAACACCACCGCCATCACCAGCGTGGCCATGGGCGCATCCATCATCGAAAAACATTTCACTCTTGATAGAAGTGGTGGAGGGCCAGACGACAGCTTCTCACTGGAACCTGCTGAATTGGCTGCGCTGTGCAAAGACAGCAAAACCGCCTGGGCAGCGCTGGGATGCGTGGACTATGGGCGTAAGTCAAGCGAGCAGGGGAATGTGAAATTCCGGCGGTCGCTTTATTTTGTGAAAGACATGAAGGCAGGTGAGACCATCACGCGTGATTCGATCCGCAGCGTGCGTCCCGGTTTCGGATTGCCGCCGAAGCACTACGATACGGTGCTAGGTAAGAGAATCAACCGTGACACACCAGTGGGCACGCCTCTCACTTGGGACTTGTTGGCATGAGTAAAGAAGCTGTTCCGGTGCATTTATTTCGGCTCCTATTCAAATTGATGAACGCAAAGTTCGACCTCGACGCTACATACGCTCACAGCTTCATTGAGCACGAAATGGAACCTTAATAATGCACTGGAAAATTAAGTCCTATATCTTCCGCACGTTGTCCGTGATTCCATTTGGCACACACTTGCACTTTCAACTCCAAAAACATGTAACAAAAGAATGGCCACGATCGAACTCAACGCTTGAGCAATTGCTCATTGCTGCGCGACGTGTGTATCAGTCCACCGTGGGGCATCGCAGGCATTTCCTTGAAATAGGAGCTGGCAGAGACCTCGCTGTAGCGGTCGCGCTTCGACTGATGGGGGTGGAACGTGTTACTTGCGTTGACGTGTCTCGCCTAGCTCAACCCGAACTGGTCGAGCATGCTGCCGCCTACATGGCCGAACGCTTGGGCGTTGCAGCTCCTCAGATCAATAACTGGGACGACATTGAGCGGTTCGGGATCACTTACCGCGCGCCTCTGTACCTTCAGCGCGCCACGCTTGAGCCGTCATCGTTCGATTGCTTCTTTTCGATAGACACGCTTGAGCACATCCCTCCGGAAGATCTGCGCGAGATACTAGTGGAGGCCAAGCGACTCCTAAAGCCTGGTGGCTTCTGCGTGCACTGCATCGACTATGGAGACCACTACGGGCGAGGCGACCACGGACTGTCTCGTTTCAATTTCCTGACTTACACAGAGCGGGACTGGCAGCCGTTCAACTCTCAGTATCAATACGTCAACCGATTGAGGCACAGCCAATTCCTCAGGCTCTTTGCTGAGGCGGGTATGAAGCTGCTTCGTAATGAGCCCGATGTCGTGCCCCCACAGCAGCTGATCTTGGATCGCCTGGCGCCCCAGTTCCGAGAGTTCGATGTGCCTGATCTGTTCACGATTCGCGCGATGATCGTCTCCGCCAACTGACACCTTGAGTACATTGACTCCAAACCGCATACGTCAGCTATGGTACGTGCCAGTGCTCAGCTTGGCGATGGGGCTGATACTCGTGCGCACGTTGGTGATGGCGAAGCTGCTGGATATTCCCAGTTTTGCGCAATTTAGCGGAGGGCTTCTTGTATCCAGCACGTTCTCCATGCTGGGAGGTTTGGGCTTGTATTTCCTGCTCCAGCGTGAAATGCCGGTGCAGATTATCCGAGGTCGCGAGCGTGCAGCAGCATTATTACTGATGCAATCTCTATCCGCCGCAACCGCTTGCGCGCTTGCAGGGCTGGTGTTTGTAGCCGCGGGTATAGAAGTTGGCGGACTGGGACCGAATATTTTGGCCATTGGTATCATTCACGGATTGTCGCAACAGGTATTTCTGATTGCCACTGTGGAGAGCCGTAGCCGAGGCCTACCACTTACGTTCGCCCTCCAGACACTGGTGCGAGCCGTGATTGTGCTTGCGGTCAGCATCGGTGTTGGAGTTTTGCTCAAGAATGCAGCTGCCGTCCTCATGGCAGAAGCGATCGTTTCATTGCTGTTGACCCATAAAGTTCTGAAGGGCGTGTGGCAGCGTGCCCGGGTAGGCGCAGCATTGATCTTCCGTTTGGCTGTGCGCCGCATGAGCCGGGTTCGCTGGTCTTCAGCCATGGTGTTACTGACGGTGGGATCCATAGGCTTCTTGCTAATGAATATCGACAGGTGGGTGGCAGTGCGTCTGCTACAGCCCATAGCTTTTGCTCATTACGCGTTCGCCTGGATGGTGCTGATGGTGGCACAGTCGATGCAGGCCGTGATCAATGCGTCTGTTTATCCAATGCTGGCGCGCCGGTTTGCCAGCACCGGCCGTGCTGCATCGTTTCGCATCGCAGCCGGTGCGTCGATCGGCTTGCTGTTGGCGTGTGCGATCACTTTCTGGCCCGCTTACTGGTTGCTGAATGCTGTCGTCATACGATGGTTTCCCGCCTACGCGGAATCAAAGAGCATTTTTGGCCTGTTCATGTTGGTCGCTGCGCTACGGCTTTCAGATTTCTGGTCCAGCCACCTATTGATAGTTGGCCAGGAAAGATGCTTGCTGTTGGTAAATTTCACAATGGGCGCGATTGTTTTCGCCGGTTGGTTTTATTTATTTGCCTCAGGGGTGAACGGGTCGGTTGAGATGCAAAATTTGGCTTGGCTCGCAGTGGCCTTGGCCTTGACTAGCTATTTGGCTGCCGCCGTTACAGCATGGACCGCCAGGCGGTAATATCGATGAAGTGCGGCACCTCCCTCCTTGTTCGTGACCCTGCCTGTACCATTGCTCGCTTGCGAGGTCTGGCGCGGTGCCAGCACATCGCGTTCGTGAGACCGCCCACCACGCTACTATGATAAGTGAAGGACTTGCTCTGGTTGCCAGCCCAATGGTAACCAGCGATATTCTCAATTATTTGGTTGACGCGACTGTATTCGGCAAAGTAAAAACTATTAATTAACCGTGCAAAAGCATTTTCTTGGCGTTTGG
>Ga0100393_10005342_pt1 | contig 11614 bp, 8 predicted proteins | sample CryGeymeta201517_FD_81546 | JGI IMG/M metagenome (GOLD analysis project Ga0100393, IMG submission 81546) | Groundwater microbial communities from Crystal Geyser aquifers in Utah, USA - Crystal Geyser metaG 2015-17 | ecosystem: Environmental > Aquatic > Deep subsurface > Groundwater | place: USA... | reverse complement strand
TTAGATTCTTGGCCGAGCATTGCCTTTGGTTATGATACTGCGCTCCGCGATTTGGCGAATGGGGGCAGGCAGCAGTTTTTCACCGGTTCATTTGCAGATGGCATTGCGTCTATCCATATAAATGGTTTAATATGGATGGCCAGCAAGAAAGAGATGTTGAGCCAGGTAGAGGAAAAGATTCAACAAGGCTATCGCTGCATCAAGATGAAGATTGGCGCCCTCGATTTTGATGAAGAATGCCGCCTGCTGGAGGCGATTCGTAAAAAGTATTCAGCCTTCCAGATTGAATTAAGGGTAGATGCCAATGGTGCCTTTCCCTTATCGGATGCGCTTGACATGCTTAAGGACTTAAATCGTTTCGAACTGCATAGTATAGAGCAGCCCATTCGTCAGGGCAATTGGGAGCATATGGCGGAACTCTGTGCCAAGTCTGCTTTAGATATTGCGCTCGATGAAGAACTCCTTGGCATTAACCCAGCCATGGATGGTGATAGAATGCTTCAAGTGATACAACCAAAATACCTCATCATCAAACCAGGTTTACTCGGCGCATTTAGCGTTAGCGCTGAATGGATCAAGCAAGCCGAAGCCAAGCATACTGCCTGGTGGATTACCTCGGCACTTGAATCGAACCTTGGCTTAGCTGCCATTTCCCAGTTCGCTTCACAGTATAAAAACCCCTTGCCTCAAGGCTTAGGAACCGGACAATTGTATACCAACAACATTCCATCGCCGCTACAGATCAATCAAGGAAGATTGGCCCAAGATGGTCTAGAGGTATGGAACTTCAATCTCTCCTTGCCAGAATAGCAAAAACCCCTATATTTGAGACGTATGCCTACGCAATTCATTACCGCCATGAACCGCACGGAATCAGGATTTCATCTCCTGGTAATTTTGTCGTTATCAGACGGGGGAACTTCTCACGAAGAACTCCAAGTAATCAGCGATTTCCTTGAGAATTCATTCTCCGGAAAAATTGATTTGATCAAAGAACAGGCCTTTCTCAAGATCCTGCCAAGTGAAGAGATGGAAAGCCATTTTAGTGAAGTTGCTGCACGTTTTTATTCCATCAGCAGCCAAGAAGACCGCAACCGAGTGCTCGACTTTGCCATGAAAGTTGTGATGGCCGACAATGAGATGAAGCCTGAAGAAAATCGCTTTATCAATCTCCTCTACGACGCGTGGGGGATGGACTGAAGAAGGTGAGGAGATGATGAGGTGAGGAGTGATGAGTTCCGCCTTCGCTGAATAAGCTTTGGCTGACGCGGTGAGGAGTGAGGAGATGAGGAGAAAAGCTTTCCGTAGGTGCGCGATTTATCGCGAACTTGATTCCGTTTCTTACACACGTTTACCGAAAGTCCTTTTGCTCTAACCTGTAACCTAGAACCTTTTTTTTTACTGGCATGAAACTGGTTTCAATGTCGATAGGGCTAATCTAAATACTCCTCATTCCATTCAACGGCATTTTCAAGAAGTATTTCTCGGAGCTCCTCTTTTGGGGATTTTTTGGCATGATGTTGTTCCTGATTTTCAATATAACGGCACAGTCTAGGAATGGCTTCGTTTGAGTAAGTGAATGCACCATAGCCATTTTGCCAGTATGTGAAAGAAGGAAAAAGATGTTTTTCTCGGATATAGATGCTTCCTGCATTTTTAAGCTCTTTTACCAGGTTTGATACGGATATCGTAGGATGAATATTCACCAATATGTGAACATGATCTTCCACACCATTAATTATAAGGGCTTTTGACTTTCGTTTTGAAATCAACCCCGACCAATAGGCATAGAGCTTTTGTCTGTTTTCACTTTTTGTTAATGTAGGCCTGCGGAATTTTGTAGCAAAAACGATTTGATAGAGAATCTGAGTGTATGTGGTCATAGAATAACTTTTTGGTTATGCTAATTTCGATAAACCGGCGCATACATCATAGGGTTATGGTATTGATTTACAGATTTTTACATTTCTGTGACAATTGATGCTCCAATTGTCAAGTGGTAAGGTTGGGTAGTCCCTGAAGGTTGAGGAGTCCCTTCGGGACCGGCTTTGGGCAAGATTTAGTATTTACAACGGGAAAACTGTTTTGTCCAAACCATTTTGCCCTGAAAGGGCATACCATCCTTTACACATGCTGGATCAACAAAAATTCACCCTGAAGGGGTGACCCATAACTGTTCCGCTGGGAAAAACATTCGGTGACCACAATGCGTGGGTTTTTGTATGATGAACTGGGTTAGCATACTTTTACCTGCCCTGAAAGGGCACCCCATCTATTGGCTTGTTTTGGCCCGATTAGGTCACCGTCTGAGTTTTTCTCTTACCCGAAGTGCTTCCAGCCTTGGGCTTGCAGATCAAATTGGTTATCGTTTTTGGTAACCACTACTTTACCTGCCTCTTTTTGGGTTACATGGCCGATGATGGAAACCGTTTCCATTTTCCGTACTGTCTCAAAGTCTTTTTGATCGATGGTGAAGAGTAGCTCATAATCTTCGCCTCCATTGAGGGCGCAGGTCATTGGGTCGAGGTTAAATTGCTCGGCTGCAGTGACCGTGGCTGGGTCGATGGGTGTTTTGAGTTCGTATACCGCCATGCCGACTTCTGAGGCCTCGCAGAGATGGAAGATTTCTGAGGCTAGACCGTCGCTCACATCAATCATAGATGTTGGTTTAACGCCCGCTCCTTTAAGTTCTTTCAGTACATCCAAACGCGCTTCAGGTTTGAGCTGGCGCTGGAGGATATAGTCGAAACCATCGAGGTCGGGCTGCATCTCTGGGTTGGCTAGGAACACTTGTTTCTCTCTTTCTAGCAATTGAAGCCCCATGTATGCTGCTCCAAGGTCGCCACTCACGCAGAGCAGGTCATTTTCTTTGGCCCCTTTACGGTAAACAATATCGGATTCTTCGGCGCTTCCAATGGCGGTAATTGAAATAACTAATCCTTGGCGATTTGATGAAGTATCCCCTCCAACAAGGTCTACACTATAGAGATCGCAGGCGTGACGAATTCCTTCATACAATTCTTGAATGGCTTGTACCGAGAAACGACTACTAAATGCAATGGAAACCACAATCTGTTCAGGAGTACCATTCATGGCAAGGATGTCGGATAGATTAACCACAGCAGCTTTATAGCCCAAATGTTTGAGTGGATGAAAACTGAGGTCGAAGTGAACGCCTTCTACCAACATGTCGGTGCTGATCAAAGTTTTTTTGCTTCCTTCACCAAGCACCGCAGCATCGTCGCCCACTCCGAAAATGGTGCTGGACTGCTTGTTTTGTAAAGATTCTGTCAAATTTTTGATTAAACCGAACTCTCCTAGCTCTTCTATCTCTTTTCTTTGGGTGTCTTCGAACATCTTTTTATAACTTGAGGGCAAAGGTATTGATAATGGCACTTTTGCAGGATTTTTTTCACCTCTTCTTTCCCCAATTATGTGAAGCATGCAGTTCGGCGCTGTATGAGGGGGAGGAAATGGTCTGCTTGCGCTGCCGAACCAAACTGCCCACTACCAAGCATGCAGAACATCCCGAGAATATGGTAGAGCGTCTTTTTTGGGGAAGAGTGCCGATTGAGAAGGGAGCGGCGGTATACTTCTATAACAAGGGTGCACGAATTCAGGTTCTACTCCATGCCTTGAAGTATAGGAACCGCTCGGACCTAGGCGTATTGATGGGCAAGTGGATGTACGAAGAAATAAAGTGCGGAGGCTGGTTGGATGAAGTCGATTGCCTGGTTCCAGTGCCTATCCATCCGAAGAAGAAAAAGATTCGTGGCTATAATCAGGCGGCAATCTTAGCAAGAGGCTTTGCGGAAAGTAGTGCCATTCCTTTATATGAGGAGGCCTTATTGAAACGCGAACATACTGGCTCACAAACCAAATTATCGCGTATTGCCCGTTGGGAAAATGCACAGGAATCCTTTGCCATGAACGACCTTGAATTGGTGAAAGGAAAGCATGTTTTATTGATTGATGATGTGATCACAACCGGTGCAACGTTAGAGGCTTGTGCGAACGTCTTAGTCAAAGAAGGGCAGTGCCGTGTATCGATAGTTTCTGTGGCCTGCGCTTTTCAATAGGCAATAAATCAAGTCACAAAAGGTTATAATCCTATACTTTTGCACCCAATGAAAAAAGGATCACTCGCGTTTTTCGTGCTTTTAATCGGCTTCTTGAGCATCTACTCGAGCTCCTGCCGTAAGGAAACATTTGAAGACGATCCCAACTCGAAGCTTAACTTTTCCACCGATACGATACTCTTTGATACGGTATTTACAAAACTGGGTGGCGGACCAGAACCGCGCTCAGTGAACAAACGTTTCACCTTTCATAATCCACATAATAAGACGATCAAAACCAATATCCATCTAGGAATGGGCAATGCGTCACCGTTCCGGATCAATGTGGATGGATTGCCCGTAAGTCAAATCAGCAATTTTGAAATCCGCCCAAATGACAGTGTCTACATCTTTGTGGAGGTAACTGTGGATCCCAATAATGCGAGCAATCCGCTCATCATACAGGACTCAGTGGTATTCGAAACCAATGGGAATATTCAAGATATCAAGCTGGTTGCTTGGGGACAAGATGCCTACTATTTTGCTGATGAGGTTCTTTCAGGTAATTTAGTTTGGGCAGATAAAGTGAAGCCCTATGTCATCTTCAACTCGGTACTTGTCGATGAATTTTCCAAGCTTACTATTATGGATGGGGTGAAGGTTTACTCTTCCGTGAATAGTCGGATTTTTGTGAACGGTACCCTAGAAATAAAAGGAACCAAGGAAAACCCAGTGGTGCTTCAAGGCGCCCGTTTAGAGCAGGAATACCGCAATGACCCGTCCCAATGGTTTGGTATTCGGATGCTTCCTAAGAGCAAAAATAATGTCATCAGCTATGCGGAAATTAAAAATGGGATAGTAGGGGTTGAAGTAGATTCTTTGCAAGTTGGTGGAGGGTTTAAGCTCGATATCAATCATACGAAAATTTTGAATATGTCTGCCGGAGGGTTGATTGGCTATACGGCTTGGATCAAGGCGACGAATGTGCTTTCAGCCAATTGCGGACAGTATACCTTCTTGGGTGAACTAGGCGGCAACTATGAGCTTGTTCACTGCACCTTTGCGAATTTCAATACCACCTTCCTGCGCTCAAAGCCCGCCTTCGGATTCAGTAATGCCAATTATGATGATGGTACGAATCCGCCTTCTGCGAATGACTTAGACTTTATGCTTGTAAATAGCATTGTATATGGATCGCTCAAAGAGGAACTTGTTACCTTCAAAGATGGAAAAGGGGCCTATAATATAGCTATATCCAATACCCTATTAAAAACAGAGTTGGGCGGTTTAAACGGAGTAGATGGCAATCGGGTGAATATTGATCCTAAATTCAAAGACTACCGCGAATTGAATTTTGAGCTTGACACGCTTTCCCCAGCAAAAGATATGGCACCCATACTCACTTCACCCGTGCCAGACGACCTTCGGGGCGAACTTCGCGATGCTTCACCGGATATTGGGGCCTTTGAGCGAAAAGAGTGAGATAAATCAGTTCATTTGCCTCATCGAATTGTTAACTTGCATGTCTATTTGAATGCATCATGATTCGATTCGATTATCTTGAAGAAAATAAGGACAAGTTCCGTGAAGAGTTTTTAAACAAAAAGCCCTTCCCTCATATTGGTGTAGATACCTTCTGCGAGCCAGAAAAAATTGAAGCACTTTACGCAAAAATTCCTGAGATTCAGTCGGAAAGTGCGGATTATATCTTTGCCAAAAACAAGTTTGAAAAATCCAAGTTCACCGACCTTGGTCCGGAATTTCAAGAACTATACGACGACTTCACGTCTGAACGCTTCCAAAAATGGTTGTGTTTTGTGACGGATCAAGAAGTATTCGTCGATAAAAAATTCTACGGTGGAGGCATCCATCAAGGAAAAAAAGGCAGCTTCTTAGACATGCATGCCGATTTCAACTATCATCCATTAGAAGAGACCTGGTTCAGAAACCTTAACCTTTTACTCTATCTAAACAAAGACTGGAAGAAAGAATACAAAGGCGAATTACGCCTCGAACATAAAGACACGGGTGAAGCGGCAGATGTCGACGTACCTTTTAACCGTTTGGCGATTATGCTTTGCCGCGGCTATACACTTCATGGCTATGATCCGATTAACTTCCCTGAAGGAAAATTCAGAACATCCATCGCTGCATACGCTTATACTTTGCATGATAAGCCGATGGAAGCAGCACGGACTACCGAGTGGAAAATTGAAGCAAACAAGTCGCCATTGAAGTATTTTGTATCCAAGCTTTGGGTGCCTTTGGTGCGCATCAAGAGTAAAATTTCAAAAAGCAAAACAGCAGACCACTAGGGTTCGCGTGTCATTCATACAATGAGAAAATTCTTCCTTTTAGGCTTCGTGTTCGTTTTGAGCATGAGTGCTTCGTTTGCTCAATCAAAATGGACTGCGGGTTCACAACGTCATTTTCAATCTGTGGCTCCTGGCACAAGTATTCGTATTTTGGTCAAGGTAAATGAGGTAATTGCCCAAAAGAGCTTTGCGAACCAGGCCATTTCTATCCATAGCCAAATGGGAAATATCTGGTCCATAAGTGCCACAAAGGAACAAGTTTTATGGATGTTAGATGCGCCAGAAGTGCTGAGTTTGGAGATGAGCTTCATGAGTCAGCCAAAGCAAATTTTAGACTCCGCGTCACGTCATGCATCTGCGGTGCACTTGGTACAGGAACAACCCTTTGGCGCAGGAATCGCCACTCCATTCACGGGAAAGGATGTCGTCATTGGGATTGTTGATATTGGTTTTCAAGCGGATCATCCTACGTTCTATGATAGCACAGGACAACAAAACCGAGTAGTCCGCTACTGGGATCAGCTGGATAATGCTGGAAATCCTCCCTTGGGTTTTGATTATGGAAGTTTGCATACGACCCTTGGTGATATGGTGGCGAAGCCTATTACAGATGAAACGCATGGGACCCATGTAGCGGGAATTGCAGGCGGTTCTGGGTATGGATCTGAGAATTTGAAATATGTTGGAATGGCGCCAGAATCCGACTTGATTTTTGTCAATATTAAATACTACGATGATTCACTTCCGCCAAGTGCTAAAGGTGATTTATGGGTCGCGTCACCCGCAATTATTGATGGATTAAATTATATTTTTCAATATGCCGATTCGGTAAATAAGCCAGCAGTCGTAAACCTCAGCTGGGGCATGCATTCTGGTCCGCATGACGGCACAAGTTTATTTGATTTAGCTATAGAAAACTTAACGGGGCCGGGTAAAATTTTTGTCGGTGCGGCGGGTAATTCGGGCTGGACACGCACTCATATTGGAAAGCTAGTTCAGAAGGATACGATGCGCACAATGCCCTTTAATAATAGAAATGTAAAGGCGGATATCGAAGACATGTATATCGATATGTGGGGAAGTGCCGAAACTGATTTTAATGTGTCTCTTGGGCTCGCTGATACCAATGGCTTTTTGCATGGTTCTACGGTTTTCTTTAGCACAGAGAAGGATACCATTATTCAAGGATTACTCACTGTTCCTGGTGATTTAGGCGGAACAGATAGCTTGGAGTATTTATTATCCATCGTTTCTCGTTATTCAGCGAATAAAAAGCCAAATATCCTTTTCGAGATTAAGAATTATACGCCTCAGACACGCAGAACTACACTTTTTGTTTATTCAGATTCCAGTCATGTACATGCTTGGAATTCCGGACAAATTTACGAATGGGGCGAGGGTGGTTTTGCGCCTTCTTTTTGGGGACATTCAGCTTTGCCAGGTTATACTTCTGGCGACAATAAATTTATCGTAGGAGAGAATGGCGGAACTGGGAAGCAAACGATCACCGTGGCCGCCTATAATTCAAGTGTAAATGGCCTGACTATAGATGGAGATCCATACTATGGAGGCTGGGGGAATTTGGCCCCCTTCAGCTCGCAAGGACCTACAGTCGATGGAAGAATTAAGCCCGATATTGCCGCTCCGGGCGAAAATGTGATTTCTGGCTATAATCGTCATGCCTATAATGGATTTATGCGTTATTCAATTACTGATACAGTAGTTTCCAATGGGGTAACAAACTATTGGGGCATTGCTTCTGGAACGTCGATGGCCTCACCAAATGCAGCTGGGGTGATTGCCTTATTTCTTCAGGAGAATGCAACACTCTCCCCTGATATTATTCTGGATGTTTTGACCCATACTGCCACGGTCGACGATGAAACCGGAGCGGTTCCAAACACTGCTTGGGGACGAGGGAAGATCAATGCCTATGAGGGACTGCGTTATATTCAGACCTCAGTGGGGATGGATGAGTTGGAAGACCAAGAGTGGAAAGTCTACCCGAATCCATCGAATGGAAAGATTCAAATTTGGGGAGTGTCGGTAAACGCGAAATACGCTGTCTATGACTTAAGTGGAAGAGCGGTAGCAAGCGGCAAATTTGATCAATTTGATACGCAGCTGCACCTCGATAGCGGATTGTATTTACTGCGTGTTGAAGAGGGTGAGAAGTCACAGACCTTCCGGATTCAGATTCTTCCTTAAACAGGGCAAGTTGTTCAATCGATAATATTCCCTTAACAAAGACTTTTTCCTGAGAGGAAATCGCCTAAATTTGGCGCGAATATGATGGAATTTAACCGCAGGAACCTGAGCGATGAAACCTTGCTCGACCTCTATGCACGCATACTGAAGCCAAGAATGATTGAGGAGCGCATGCTCATTTTATTGCGCCAAGGCAAGGTAAGCAAATGGTTCTCTGGAATTGGACAAGAAGCAATAGCTGTTTCTGTGGCCGCTGCGCTAGAGCCCGATGAATACATCATGCCCTTGCACCGTAATTTGGGTGTATTTACGGGTAGGGACATCCCTTTTTCCAAACTCTTTGCGCAGTGGCAGGGTAAAAAAGAAGGTTTTAGCAAAGGGCGTGAGCGCTCCTTCCATTTCGGAACAAATGAACATCATATTGTTGGGATGATTTCTCACCTTGGAGCGATGCTCGGAGTGGCAGATGGAATTGCTCTATCTCATAAAATTAAAGGAGAAAAAAAGCTCTCTTTAGCCTTTAGCGGCGATGGAGGAGCAAGTGAAGGAGATTTCCATGAAGCCCTCAATACAGCTGCTGTTTGGGAGCTTCCGGTTATTTTTCTTGTCGAAAATAATGGCTATGGATTATCTACTCCTTCTTCCGATCAGTTCCGCTGCAAACAGTTCATCGATAAAGGAATAGGCTATGGAATGGAAGCCTTTCAGGTAGATGGAAACAATATCCTTGATGTCTATACTACCCTGTGTGAAATAGCAACTTCAGTACGGGAAAATCCACGTCCCGTATTGCTTGAATGCATGACTTTCCGAATGCGGGGTCATGAAGAAGCTTCGGGAACCAAATACGTGCCTCAGGAGCTTTTTGATGAATGGGGATTAAAAGATCCGCTAGAAAATTACCGCAAGTACCTCATCGCACTGGGGCTCTTAAGCGATGAAAGGGAAGCGGAAATACGGGCTGCAATCAAGCGAGAAATCGAATGCGGACTTGATGAAGTGTTTGAACTTCCGGAAGTAACTCCAAATATTGAGGAAGAGTTAGCCGATGTGTATCAAGCATTTGAGCCAGAATCAATTGCGCCAAGTGGAGCAACAAGTAAGAAACGTTTAGTTGACGCAATTAGTGATGGTATGCGGCAAAGCATGGAACGTTATCCTCAATTGGTGCTGATGGGTCAAGATATTGGCGACTACGGTGGCGTATTTAAAATCACCCAAGGCTTTATTGAGCAATTCGGAAGAGACCGAGTGCGCAATACCCCTTTATGTGAATCGGCCATCTTAGGAGCGGCCTATGGACTATCTATCAAAGGACATAAGGCCATGGTAGAGATGCAGTTTGCAGATTTTGTGAGCTGTGGCTTCAATCAGATTGTCAATAACCTCGCGAAATCCCATTACCGCTGGGGGCAAAATGCCGATGTGGTAGTCCGAATGCCAACAGGAGCAGGAGTTGGGGCAGGTCCTTTCCATAGCCAAAGCAATGAAGCTTGGTTCTTCCATACCCCAGGATTAAAAGTGGTTTACCCAGCTACGCCAGAAGATGCCAAAGGTTTACTCTGCGCCTCTTTTGAAGATCCAAATCCGGTATTATTCTTCGAACACAAAGCCTTATACCGTTCACTAGAAGGCCAAGTACCCGATAGTTATTATACTACGCCAATTGGCAAAGCTCGTTTAGCCATGGAGGGAGATGATGTGACCATTGTTACCTATGGAATGGGCGTTCATTGGGCCATGGATTTATGTACCAAGGAGTCGGTTTCTGCGGATATTGTCGATCTAAGAACATTGCTTCCTTGGGATAAAGAAACCGTAATGGAATCGGTGAAGAAAACAGGACGTGTTCTGGTTTTGCACGAAGATTCCTTGACGGGTGGAATAGGTGCTGAAATTGCCGCTTATATTTCTGAGCATGGCTTTAAGTATTTGGATGCTCCAGTTAAACGCGTAGGTGCTTTGGATACCCCGGTGCCCTTTGCTATCAGTTTAGAGAAGGCCTTTTTGCCAGTAGCGGATTTTGCCAAGGCCTTGGATACCTTGTTGAAATTTTAAGACTTATCTTAGCGGCGTGAAGGCCCTTATCAGCAAACTTTTCAAGTTCCTAGCCATGGTGTATGGACGATTGATGAGTCGCGTCTCAATCGCACCAACCGCTATCTGGTCAAGCTTATCCGTATTATTATTCTAGCGGTTGAAGACTTTGGGGAGAAGAAACTCATTCTTCAAGCAAGTGCACTTACCTTTTATACCCTCTTGTCCGTTGTTCCGGTAGTGGCCATGGTTTTTGGGATTGCCAAGGGTTTTGGACTAGAAGAAAGGCTGCGAGAGGAACTTTTCAGATCCTTCAGTGAGCAGCCTGAATTATTAGAACAACTTCTGGGCTTTGTCAACCGACTCCTTTCAAATACACAAGGGGGACTGGTTGCTGGCTTCGGTTTTGTGATTTTAATTTGGTCGGTTTTGCAGGTATTGAGTAGCATAGAAATTAGCTTCAATAGCATTTGGCAAATTACGAATCACCGTACATGGGTGCGCAAGTTCACCGATTATTTTAGCATTCTACTTTTGGCACCCCTCTTCATAATTGCTGCAGGAAGTGCCACCCTATTTATTTCGGGCTTTATCACAGAATTTGCAGAGCAGTGGATTAAGTTCGGCTTCTTGAAGCAAATAATCATATTCAGCATCAACCTCATTCCTTATGTGCTGAATGCGTTTTTGTTTATGCTGCTTTACGTGATTATTCCAAATACACGGGTAAAGCTTAAGTCGGCTTTGGTTGCAGGTATTGTGGCGGGTTTTAGCTTTCAGCTTTTTCAATGGGGTTATCTGGAATTTCAGGTTGGCGTGAGTAGGTCGAACGCCATTTACGGAAGTTTTGCCTTCTTTCCTTTGTTTATCACCTTTCTGCAAGTCAGCTGGATCATTGTTTTGATTGGGGCAGAAGTGAGTTATTCGCTGCAAAATATTCATTTGCATGTTGATGAACGTTTGCACTTTACCCCGAGCAATAAACAGAAGTTGATA
>Ga0100393_10005336_pt1 | contig 11621 bp, 6 predicted proteins | sample CryGeymeta201517_FD_81546 | JGI IMG/M metagenome (GOLD analysis project Ga0100393, IMG submission 81546) | Groundwater microbial communities from Crystal Geyser aquifers in Utah, USA - Crystal Geyser metaG 2015-17 | ecosystem: Environmental > Aquatic > Deep subsurface > Groundwater | place: USA... | reverse complement strand
TACTCTATTAGGTCGTGTGCCTAGCCTGCTCTGTATACACACACCACTAGTTTGCTCCTACTATTATCATAATATTCAATATTTACTCTAATATTCATGAGTCTCCACACTAGCTTTTTACGAATCTACTCGAGACAACGGTTTCTTGCCGCCCTCTGTCCACCCACTTAACCCTACTGAAAAGAAAAGAACTCCTTCCGTTGTCAAAATTTCCCCAACTAGATACAGTAGCTGGTACCTGGTACTCCAATTAGACTACTGGATGGATGGCCTCTTGCATAGCAAACTTCTTTTCAATACCATTGCTAGTCTACTAGTATTCACAAGCAAGCAAGCAACCACACACACGCATGCCTGCTACAAGCGTATCCCTTCGGCAAGCCCTTCACCTTCTCAACTTTCAAAACTACAAAGGTGAACCGCCATCGCGGAGAAAGATACAGCAGAACTTTGTGGCTGCCGCCAAACGATTTCATCCCGATGCTCGACATGATCTTAGGGCTGCACCATGTGCCGAATCCTTTCGACAATGTCACGAAGCTAGAGCCGTTTTACTAGAGCATTATCATGGCATACATAGAAAAGGTGGTACTAGGAAATGGAAACCACGGGCGGAACAATGGTCTGCTGCTGCTGCTGCTGCTGCGCAGGGATTCCCGTACAACACCTTACGAATTCTGAGCCTCAAACAGAGTTTGGCTTTGCGAGGAATGGTAGCGGGCCTATTGATCATTGGGTTAGCCTGCGACAAACTAAGGATTCAGATGGCACGTGAAAATGCAAATGCCGAGTTGAGCGCGAGTGCGAGCGCAAGCGAGTAGGACGGAGCGAGTCTATGCAGAAAGAGGTTCGAGTTTAAGGTTTTGGTGGAAGCTTTTAAGAGAGCAAGCAGATAAAGACGTAAACCGTTTAGGAAACTGATTTTGCTTGGCGTTCAACAATAAAAACTGTATAACAAAAGCAGCAGCAGCAGCACATATTTGAAGCATGCCGAAAACTGCGGACTCGTTTCCTAATTCAATGGCGGGTTCCAAAACACCAAAGGACTTGCAGTCCAATAGGAATATCTCTCAAACCGAACGAACGACAGCTGTACGACTCTGGGTTGGAAATGAAGGAAGTATCGATTTCGACGCAGACCGCGAGGATAGTACTTTTGAACCAACAAATATTGTTGCCAAGAAGACATGTATTGATGATCCGATGCGCTCTTTTCGGAAGTCAACTCCAGCATCTATGCCTCTTGCAGATGCACGAAAGCGAAGAGACCAATATGAACGGTTTATCCAAAAATCTCTCCAGCAGCTATCGTATCAAGCGCATGTCTTTCGTCAGAATGAGGTCGGTTAGTTGTTTTGCAATGAAACCAGCTCCGAGGAAAACTCTTCGAGAATGGTCATGAAAGGCAACATTGATTGGGAAACGATATCGTTTGCCAAGCTTTGAGCACTATCAAAATGAGTATTAAACTCTAGAGAACGAGGCAGACAAAGAACAGAGAAAAAGTAATAATAGCATGATGTCTTACAAGACACTTTTCTGCATCAAGTAGTCTTGGTGCTGGCGATGTCTCTTACAGTTTGTATTTGTTACAAAAATGGTTTTAGTCTAACTGGAAATTACAGGAGCTGGCTCAATTCCAATGCGCTTTCTCAATTCCACCAATGGAGTATCGAATTCTTGTTCGTAATAGACCGTCATCAAGGATCCATTTGGATCACAGGCTTGCTGTTGCCGATTAACTCGAATAGCCCAAGGTACATAGTGCTGCCACAAGATGGTTTGTTCTTGGGCCGTCAACCCCAACGATCCCACAGTCCCACTGAGAGCCGCAACGGGCAATCCAGTTTGGAATAGCTCCAACCATTTCAATCCTAGTTCTCCTAACACTGTGGGTGGTAATCCCGTCAAGGTATGCCAATAATCGTGACACTGACGATAACGTAGCATAATGTATGCCAACTCAGGATCCAAAGATTCGTCCATGACGGGCTTGCGACCATCAGGATCAAAACCATGTCCCAACAAGAATCTTCCATAGGCTTGACCAAACGTCAATTCTGATTCCGGTTTATCTTGCGTATCCTTTGCTTGCTGTAAGAAGCGCTCGTACGGAATGGTCGCCTTGCTAATGATCGGCTTTTCCTTCAAGATCAATTGTCCGGTGGGATGAGCTTTCATTTGTTGGGCAAGATGGTGCAAGGCAAAAGTCCCCGTAACTTCCCCCAAAGCGGCCACAGCATCGTCACGCGTAGGATCCCGAAAAGCAGTCGAGGCGGATTTTAGAGCCGTGATAAAACGTTGAGGAAAGGATGATGGATCGCGCGACGATGGTGGCCGGGGAGCTCCGTAAAAGGGAGTAGAAGTTGAATTGGAGCAGCCGGAAGAAGAGGAAGAAAAATGTCTGACAGCAAATTTCCGGTTGATGCTGCCGGGACTGGTAGAATCAGAGTTGGTAATTCGACCGCTGTTTTTATCAAAATGGAGCAGATTCTTGACGCTCTCCGACATGGCGATCTGAGAAAAGTGGGAAGATTCGAAAGCCGCCTTGTTTCGTTCTATACAATCCAATTGGTAGCGATAATTCGCCATAACTCCGAAACTACGCAACAAGCCTTTTCGTGACAAATCCGCAGCAAAGTTGACGCGGTAAACTTCTGCGCCATTGCTGACGTGAAATCCAGTGACAGGGTCGACTGGTTTGCCCGATCGCCGGCTCTTTGCCACCACCAAATAGTTTGCTGCCAGCTTTGTAAGCAGTGGTTTCAACTTTTCGAGTTGTTCTTGGATCGTTGAATCATTGGCACCCGCGGAAGTCTCAGCTTTTTTTGTGGATTGCAATAGTTCATAGAGCGGACGGCGGGCATCTTTCAAGGCTTCAATCATGTGTGTATCCAAACTACTGTATTGTTCAGCGATGCCATGGGCCCATTCTGAGTCGCTAAGCCCATGCTCGGGATTGTCCCCAACCAATCCTTCGACCCAAGTTCGAAATCCGGGCATTGGTGACAACGTTACGAAGGTGTGGAGTTGAGTAGGGAACTCGAGTTTCAATAGTTGTACCGCATGTTTGATGAGAAATTCTCCCAAACCCAATCCTCTTGTCAATCCGGGTTGAGTGTTGGATATTGAATAGAATGTGGCAATGCGCGGAGGTGTGAGGCGATGCAGCTCCCTATCGCAGCTCCCAGTACTCACATCGTCTTCTGTCAACACGTGGCTCATACTGCCTGGCACATTGTCAGCATTGCCTTCCAAGTGAACATGTAGAATCACCAAGGGCTCTGCTGGTAACAATGGATGGAACAACCCGAAAACACGCCGCTTCGGACCCAATCGTCGTCGCAAGTCATCAAGGCTTTTCATGGGATGGACAGCCTCCTTGAGAGCAATTTTTTCTATAATCCCGGCTGAAGTTGTATTAAACGTGATTCTTTGTATGTCTTAAAAATAAATAGTTTGAGGGGGAAATAATAAAACATACCAAGTTAGTGACAATCTCCTTTTCCAAATCATCGAATATAATTCAAGACGCAATCAACCTACCCAACAGTCCAGGACTGAACCACGTCGAGAGTAGCTTCCTCAAATGATCTTCCATCGGACGTAACAAGGCACGTGCCGGATTCTCGGTCATTGAACCATCAGCACTGGTAATCGTTTTGGGCAAGGCCCTCAAAAGTCGCAACAAATCACCTCGTAGCTCAACGAGCACGGGCAAGGTATGCCCGGAACTTTGTTCTAACAGACATTGAATAAAGTCTTGGTAAACGGGAGGAGACTGAGAGAGAGTGATCTTTTGCAGGGATTGTAGGACAATATCAGGTAGATCGCCGGTTTGTTGCGCTTCTTGAATCCATTTGTTCAAGACTTCACTACTACTACTGTCGGACAGACCAGCTCTCGAAGGTTCTGCCAGGTAACAGATCATGGCCGAACGGGGACACTCCCAATCGTGCCACGACTTCATTCGTTCTTCCGATACTAGATCCGAAATATGGGTAGCGATCCATCCCAATTTCAGTGGTGGAAGACCCGAATAACCTTGACAAATGATGCGGGCATATTCTTCGATAGATTTGGATTTGGAAGAGGCACCATCATATGTTGAGGTAGGTGCAGGAGTGGGGGTGCTCATATGGGTATTAACGACAGTGTTGCCATTACTATCGATACCATCTCCTTCAATGACGGAGGATGGTGCTACCAGAGTGGACTCCCAAGAATCATCTAATCGATTCACGAGCTCTTTCACTGCCGATAGAACCACTGCCGATTCTTCTCTTGCTTGTGTGGCCAGAGGTCGTCTTCTCTTAAAGTAGTCGAAGGAAAGATCGCCACCAAGGAATCCTCGTCGACTGGCAAAGGAGGAAGAAGGACAAACGGTTGTAAAAGTCCGAGATGGGTCCATAGAACGACAGGAAGACGAAGGGAACATCTGCATGTAGTACAAGGCTGTCTGGCAGAGCCAACGTCGACCGATATTAGTACTAGAACTAGTACTAGCAGTAGAAATAGTCCGCCGCGTGTTGTTGGCTCTCTTGTTGACAGGTATTACTTGCATCATCATCTTTTTCACTGCATTTTTGGCAGATCGACAGATATGATGATTTCCTCTCGCGAGGACTGGAGGAGATGCCATTACAAAAATCAGGTCTTCAATTTACTTTTTTTTATCTCGTAGGCGGAAAAAGTTGTAGAGTACAGTAGTAGGGAGGGAGGAATGCCTCTACGTTAACAATCGTTGCTGGGATGCTCACGACGAGATCTTTCTTTTAGATATTATTATTATGGTGATGCTGTGAACCTGCAAAAGACAACTGGAGATATGCTGCCGCACGAATGCGAAGCTCTTATCTGGGGGTCAAGAAGAATACAGTAGACTAGCTAGTAGTACCATCAACCCTAACAACAACGCATACCCTCTACTACTAGTAGAGAAGAGAATGTGGTGTACCCCAAAAGATTGTACGTAGATGATGATGATTTTCGGAAACTAGTCTACTCGGAGTAGTAGTCTAGGAGCTACCAGTAGTAACGAGGTACGGTACTAATATTAAGTAGTAGTAGGAATTGCTGCTATTCGAGTATCGCTCCCCTACCACACTTGCTTGCTTGCTATTCACAATAACTAGATCTATCTATCGTACCTACTCTAGCTAGTTGCTAGTTACTCGGATTACCCCGAAGTAATAATCTTGACTTGCCTCGACTCCAGTAGAGCAGCAATTTTAAAAATCTCCTTCGCTACTTCTTGGCCTGCACAACATTTTACACGCAAGTGCAAGGCGATTATTTGCTCATGCAAGTCATCAGCAATCTAACTGTATTCAGTAGTAGCTATCAGGTTACGACAGTGACATTCCGAGCCAGAGCTGGGCCATGATGTGAACCTGCTTACCGTCTAGAAACTAGCCAGGCCAACACGAACCGTACTCGCTTTTGTTCGTTTGCTGCCTTTACAACATGTGCTGACTCTTTAGCGCGCCTTTTCTTGGTGAGATTTCGTTGCTGCTGGTTCTTTGACCTACAAGTAAAGATTCTTGGCGCATTTGTTCCTTCACTAACTCTGTAAGGCGTGCCAGGTCAACAGCGGGCTTGCTTGATCCACTGTTGTCTGGTGAGCCTCCAGTTCTTTTCGTCCTTAGCTTTGTGAACAAGGATTCTTCCTTGCCAAACTCTTCGTCGCTACCAGACTCAATGCCTGTCGAACGTTTGTAAAGGCGCTCGACAGCTGTAAAATGTCTTGGTTCAGTCTCTTCCCTCTTCCGAAATACGGCATTGCTGTTTTTATTCGAGAGTTCATTATGGGAGCGGCTTCTTGCCGTTCTACGTTTTGAATGATGCGAAGAGCTTTCAAGATTTGAGAGCCCACTTTTGGATCGGCTTCGCGCCTTTTTAGGGTCCAACTGGTCTGACTGATGTGAAGAGCTGTCGCGATCCGAAATTCCACTTCGGGATCCACTTCTTTCTGGGACCCTGGTTCGAGATTGGCTTCTTATTTGACCACGTTGCCGATTGGAAGAAGGGCTGTTATTCCCCCCCTCAAGGCGACTCCGGGAACCGGTTCTTGCCTTTCTACGTTGTCGATGTAGGGAAGAAGTGTTAAGAGACATAAGGTCGTTGTCGTTTTTGCTCTCTGCTATCAAGGTTCTTCGCGTTGGAATTTGTCTAGGCCCTGATAATAATGTGTCAGTATCTCCGTGATGACTTCGAGTTGGATTTTTTCTTCGCCCTGATACTATGTCAGTATCTCCGTGATGATTGATTCTCCTTCGGCGAGGTTTTGACGATTCCTTGGCAAGTACAGCAAAAAGATCAGTGTCGCTTTGGCTTCCTAGTTTGTTCGTCCTTTGCAGCGATGGAACATCTTTGGTTGTAGACTGAAGAGCGTTTGAGCTGCTGCGTTTACCCTCGCGGTCAGTCAAACTGCCACTACTCTTCCCACCGACGGAACTTCGCCTTTCGCGGACAGATCCGCTGCGAGATTTATATTTGTCGACGCATAATCGTGCCAATGCTTCTACGACAGCTTCTTGATTAGCCGTCGGCCGATACTCCAACTCTTCAGCTTTGATTTCTTTGGTGAATAGCTCTGGTGTCAATGCGACGGTTCCGGGTGGTTTCGTGATTCGGTCCGTGTTCTGCTGATTGTCGCTGCTAAAATGGGGTACCGTTGTCTTCCAATTTCCGAATCGCTTTTCTTCCTTAAATAATGCTTTGCTCGTCAATGAGAAGGTTGCATTTGCAATGTTGGCAGGTGCTAGAGCTTTCAAGCCATGATGAAAAAGCAGCGAGGGATCGGAGTGAGATTTCTTCTTTTTGAAGAGAGTCATGGCATCGTACTGTTGGACATATTCTTCGAGTGCTTCATTGTCAACAAATTTATGTTTTCTATATTTGGCCCCGATAAAATCAGCCTGCGCGTCTTCATCTTGAGGGGAAGGCTTGCAGCCCAAATCTGGCAGGTGCTTTTCAAAAATGGAATTCACCAGAGAATTACCACTGGATTCTAGGGCATCAACCTCGGTTTCAGACCATTCGACTAAATTCTTAATATTCTTTACGACAACAACCTCATAGTCTGCTTGAAGCTGGCTGTGATAGCTGCAGCACTTCCGACAAATAAAGATTCCCATCTTGGGATCATTGTTGTGTTGTTGCTTTCTTCTTTTCTCTTTTCCTGTCATTTCAGTATGTTCGGGAATAACGATCAAGGAGGCCCATGTAGGATCTGCAATCATTTCGCCGCAATCTGAGCATAGTTTGTTTTCTTCGCGCTGAAGACAAATACTCAAACGGAAGCCAAGCTCCGTTTGTTTCTTGCTGGTCTTGCTGCTGCTACTGCTCATTTTTTTTAGGGGAGTCGGGTGGGGTTAAGGGATTAACGCACTGTTTGAAAATAAGAGTACGTCGTAACGGGGGATGATCCAAAATCGTGAGAATTGAGCTGGGGTGTGTTTTCAGACAATTGTGATAGTGAAAGTCGTCTTTAGTCTTGATGTCAAAATTATTGTTTTCTCTTTTGTGAGAATTTGGCTTCGGTCTGAAGTCTGAACCTTGCACCGGAGAAAGTCACTAGTAGGTGAAAAAATGTTAATTTATGCCTTTCCATACGAGCAGAATTATCAAATTTACGGTACCACGTTGTACACTCATCATTGACTATGGCTCTTGACCATCGATTGAAAAAATAACACGTTAAAATGACTTCGGAGACTTCCCAGTACCGTACTCCAGAGAGTCATTTCATTCATGAACGAGCTCTTTTCTACGGTGGTGGTACCACGTACTAGTAATAGTACCAGGTACCAGGTAGTACCGCTCTAGTACCATGATATCATTCTTACTACTACTACTAACGGTAGCTACTAATCCTCCTGGTACGGTTAAAAAAAGACTCGGCGAACCTGCTTCGCATTTCTTATTGATGATACAAGAATAGTACCATAGTACTGGTACTACTAGCACGTACGTTGGTCAATCCGAATCATCATCGAAGGGAAGATATCTTTGATGAATTTCTCCAGCCACAAAAGACCACCCCAAGAAAGGGTTCGAGTTTACAATATCGCATAAGTTCATCCTTGTTGAAAACAAGCACACACAAAGCATTCCGGCATCGTATTTCCAAGAATAATGGGGCCTACAATTATTAATCGAATACTGTGCGGGTACGGAGTACCGTAGCTAGAACTCCTGCCAGCTACATCAGTAGTAGTAGTACTTTAGTTCTACCAGTAGTAGTAGCTGGGATGTTGTAGTTAGTTACTGTTGTATTCTGGATTACAAAAGCTAAATGCTGCTACTAGCTGAACACTAAATCATTTTCGACAAGGACGCACACAGTTTTCAGCGACGACTCGACCAATAATTTTTTAATTTCTTATTATTAATTACTCTACACAGTAATAATTTATTTGAATATCCATAAAACTCGTAACTTGTAGTGGGAGTATCAAGGTATTTTTGGAATAATGCGATTGTACTTCAAACTTCAATAAATAGCTAACATGGCGGCGGGTGCAACAATATTCTTTTGTCCACTGCTGCTCCTGGCGTTCAGTCTACGAAGAGAGCTTATAGTCGATAGTCGATACCCTTTCAAGTGCATTGGGGACAGCATTTATCAGCGGCAACTTGCGGTTACCTGCTAGTAGTACAAGTAGTAGGGATTCCCATACGGAAAACCTTGCGCGGGGAGCCAGCAAAAGCGCTGCAACACGAGCTGGATCACTTGGATGGGATTCTGATTCTCGACCATGCCGATCTCAGTAAGCTTCCGAAAGAGGTCGCCAGTTTAGAGGCACTGTATCATACAGCTCGACAAAAACAAGCGTTCGAACGACGCATCTACCAGGGTAATAGTCCGTTGTACTGGTAGTTTGTTGTTTTTAGCTAGTCTAGTAGTACGGGTATTATTAAACGGATGCTGAACGGTAGCTATTAGCTACTAGTAGCTAGGAGTATATTCACGAAGCACTCTGAGCTTGTGTTGTCACACTCGTGTTTCAGTTTACTTCTGTTATTCGTGTTTGCACAGAATGTGAACGAATTTTTCGTTTTGTCACCACGTTATTATTAGGGGATACGAGTTGTTGTGACAGTGACACCATGAAACATATAACACTGAGGATAAATCAGCCTAAAATACTGTAGTCAACATCTTTGTCACCAGAAAAAGTAAACAAGCAATCTTACAATTCGCGCAGCAGTATTCATCAGTACTCTAATTGTAAACCAATGGGTTGCGGCGCCTCAACCCCTGCGAATAATGGGGCCGAAGCTCGAGATAAAAAAGCAACCAGTCCCGATACCCCGAAGAAAATGGACAACCAGTTGGACAAAACGGAGGAGGAGCAGTTATCTACTGAAAAGAAGACTGACATCAAACAGACACTTGCTGCAGCACCGCCAGATAAGGACCACGTAAGATTAGTGCTGGGGGATAATACTACGATTCGATATGCTGTCGTCAGTCGGAAAGGAAAAGATCCCGACGACAAATCCAAATGCAACCAAGATTCGTACAGCGTCAACGAAAACTTTGTGGGAGAAGGATCCGCGTTGTTTGGTGTGTATGATGGGCACGGACCTGATGGAGCTCCCTGTGCCCAGTTTGTTAGAAAGCGTCTTCCCGAATTGATACGAACGAATACGAAATTCATGATGAAACAAAAGCAGAAAGCCACGACAAACAGCAGAGATCAAATTCACTTTGCCCTGCAACAAGCCCACGTGGACTGCAATGATGAATTGCACGCAGAACAAGATATCAATGACAAATATTCGGGAACCACCGCGATTTCTGTCTTTTTTCACGACGAAGGAGAATCCATCACAATTTCCAATGTCGGCGATAGTCGGTTGGTCTTGGGGACGGAAGTGACACCGGGCCAAATCACGGCCGTGCCTCTGTCGAAGGACCAAACACCTCACCGTTCCGAGGAGGCCGGAAGGTGCATTCAAGCTGGTGCGAGAATTTTATCCCTCGGACAAATCGATCCACAAAATCATCAGCAGGACGACGATGGAAGTGTCCTGGATGAAGATCCACCACGGGTCTGGTCCAAAAAGGGAACGTATCCCGGCACAGCCTTTACACGATCGTTGGGAGATTCTATTGCCGAATCACTCGGTGTCTATGCTGAGCCAGAATTACTCACGGTGAGCCTTACTCACAAGGAAAAAGTAATCGTCTTGGCATCTGATGGTATCTTTGATGTCATGAACAATCAGCAAGTGGTGGATTTATGCCACACTTATTATCACGACGCTAAGTTGGCTTGCCAAGCTTTGATTGAAGAATGTCATAAACAATGGCTTTTGAATGAAGATTGTTTTGAACATGAGGATGCTGCGAGTTACGATGACATGACGGCTATTTGTATATTTCTAGGAGACGTGCCTATTACAACTGCCACTACTGTTGAAATAGGTGACTCTGGAGAGCCTGTAGGGGCCACTACAAATGAAGATGATAACAGACAAGCAGAGGCATCTTCTACTCAAGACACTCGCCACCCGAGACGAAGACGTCAAAAAACGCTCCACAATCTGGAGGAATGGGCATCCGAAACGGCAGAGCACGACGCAAAGCTGTCTTGTTAAACGACGGCTATGCTTTACCAATACTAATATGTGTCTCGTCCTTGCTATCGATTGAGGCTGCATCCTCTTGACTGGTTACAGCTACTCTACTCGTCAGAGATATTCTGGAACCACGTGGAACATCTCGTCTGCAACAACACATTTCGTTCTATCCGTTTAAAGACTTCTTGTATATTATTTGCGATTATCATCGATACCGATTTTCGATTTTCAACCATGTAGTAGTGAGTGCCATCCGCTTTGTGTTAGAACTGGCGCCTTCTTTTCAACTTGGAACAGCCGTCTAACAATGTCCTTTCTTTATTGGTACGATCATTATCGATGTGGGCGTGTTCGCTTGACTGAATCGGAAATTTCAAAAAAGCATCCTACCGCCAATGAATGATTCTTGATAACACGTTGGTGGACGAGAAACGAAAGTTTTCCACGTATTTTGGGAACATTAACTAAATACTAAATCATGAAAATCCGATTTGAGTAGTTGCGATGCTGACAAGTAGCGAGTGGTGTATTTGGAGCAGAGATTTGGAGTGTGGAGTCTGAAGTCTGAATGAGAGATAGGAGATCAGATCAAATTACTAGTAGAAAATAAAGCCAAGATGGACAGATATGGGACTAATAACAGCATTCGCCTGGAGAAATGGCCAATGTTATTTTATTACTCCATCGCATCTTGATAATATTGCCATCCAAGATGAAGTAGTTCCAGGCAGACCTAGGTAAAAATGGACGATATGGATAATTCTTTTTGTTACTAGAATTAATTCTATGGCCATTGTCAAGTCTTTATATGGTAATTAATTAATTGTTTGTTGCCATAATTATGGAATTAATTCCACGGCATCATCATGGAGGTGCCGTGTGCTTCATGATGGCTCCTCACTCCTCATGCTCTTCCTCGTAGTAGATATCATCATCTCGCTCCTCGTCTTCATTGTCTGCTTCATCAGAGGACGTGGCAATGGCCTTCATAGCCTGACCAACAGTCTGTACGTTCCAAAACTTGATAT
>Ga0100393_10005322_pt1 | contig 11636 bp, 6 predicted proteins | sample CryGeymeta201517_FD_81546 | JGI IMG/M metagenome (GOLD analysis project Ga0100393, IMG submission 81546) | Groundwater microbial communities from Crystal Geyser aquifers in Utah, USA - Crystal Geyser metaG 2015-17 | ecosystem: Environmental > Aquatic > Deep subsurface > Groundwater | place: USA... | reverse complement strand
TCCTACTTAAAAAGGGAGTCTGGCACGATCCCAAATTTGAGTGGTATAGGTAACCCTACAGTTTTACTATAGGGTTTTCACACCTATACCTTGAAAAAGAGACCTTGGTCTCATTTTGCATATTAGACAAGTAATGCTGGTGAAAATGTTGGCGGAACAAGGGCGCGAATGCACCGGTCACACACAGCATTGGATTCTATGATTAGTGACGCACACAATTTCCCAAGATGACCGAAATTCAATGAATTTTAATTTCATTTGTCGATTTTGATGAATTCCAAATTCCAATCAATACGAATTCAATCAGGAAGCAATTTGGCTTTTAAAAATTATTGGATGATGACGGTACCGTAATCGCAGATCGCAGATCGCAGTACCAGTACCAGTACCAGTACCAGTAGCGAGCAGCCAACAACAACAACAGCAGCAGCAGCAGCAGCAGCAGCAGCAGAGTAAGCATGTCCTTTCCTTCTGACATCCCCAACAGCACTGTCACTACTACTACAGAGTCCAAGTACCAAGGAGATCCTGCGTTATGTCGCCCGTCATGTCCTGACTTTGTCTGTCGTGAACGGTTGGTCTCCCAAGACGACCTCATTGAATTTAACGACGACGGCAGTCAAGAAGATGATGACAGTGTGGAATATTATGGTAGAGTTGTAGCGTTTGAATGTACTTATCCTTTGAGATGTTTGAGATGGAGCAAAAGCAGCAGTAGTGCCAGCAGCAGCAGCAGTATCCGCAATAGTAATAACACTGGTAGTTGTACACATTGCACTAGTACTAGTACTAGTAGCAGTAGTAATATTACTAGTAGAAGTCTGAATTGGTTGACATTTTGGTGTCGCGAGCCGTCTTGTGGTGTGCTGCTGCTGCAAGACAATGAGACCCATGTCGCTTCCGCAGAAAATGGAAATGAAAACAAAAAAAATAGCAGCAACCAAAATAGCACAGATTTGGAAGGCTACGCCGATCCAAACTTTTTTGATGCTGGCTACACGGCGGCAGGCAAGACGGGCTTTCAAGTCTGGCCTGGTTCGCGACTCATTGTGGAAACCTTACTGTTTCCAATTCGAAACACCGATGGTGGATATAGAGACTGTCTTGCTCTGCAAAAATTGCAACGAGCATTGCTAGAACAAGAACTGCGCATTGTGGAATTGGGAGCTGGTGTGGGAGTGGTGGGATGTACTCTCGCCGCAGCTTCTCCTGGCGTACAAGTGCTCATGACAGACCTTCCTACGTTAGTCCATGATTCATTGTGGCCGAACCTCCGACGAAATGCAAATTTTACTTCAGCAAACACGACGACATCGACCAATGATACCCCAGACTGGCTATTGTCAATCTCTGCAAGACCTTTGCAAATCAATCGTGGTTGGGTGGCATCGACGTCGTTGGATTGGAGCACACCTACTCAGGAACAGTTGAGCAACGAACAGCTGACGAGGATCGATTGGATTATTGCGAGTGATTGTGTCTGGCTTACTACAATGTTGAATTCTCTTTTGGATTCAGTACAAGCAATGTTTAACACATCGCCTCAGTCCACTTTATTAATGAGTTTTCAGCGGCGTGATCCGAAACCGGGGGAGGCGGCACATATGTTTACCACCGTGGATCAAATCATTCGGACCATAAAAGACGAACGCAAATGGGACATTCAGTGTTTGGCATGGCAACCTGTCGTTTACACACACAGCGAGGACGGTCAAGACAACGAAGAGGCCATCAGAGAAGTTTTTTTGTTTCAAATTACGCCACCGAGGCACGAAACATAAAAGTTCCTTTGTCATGGAAAATTAAAACACTTCTCTTGATGTATAATATTTTTCAAATTGCATTAAATATTATAAATTACTCGAGGGACACTTCATCCGCATCCTTTTTTAAACCTGCCAGAGCGTCTTCGCGATTGTTGCCACCTTCCAAGGCGTCGGCAATGGAAAACCAAGTGGCAGTCTTACCATCCGGTGTTTTTAGTGGGGCCGGTTTCGCTTCATCGTTGTGAACTGGTAATTCTAGGGGCGCAGGGACGCTGTATTTGTCGTCCATGTCCTCTTCATCTTCATCTATACTATGAGTTAACACTGAATCGTCGACAGCTTGCTCTTTTTGGGATCGATCAATTTCGTTCAAAAAACGTTCACTCCCTTCCTGGAGTCCAGCCAATTCTTTTTGGAGCTCCTCCAGACCTTGTTGCAGTTTCACTACGCTTTCGTCGTCGTCCACGGATTCTAAAAGATTCTCAGAAGACCGAGTTTCAAAGAATTCGTCTTCCTCGTCATTTGGTATTAAGGATACGTCGGCCATGAGGACGTCAGTGCCAGTTGGAGCGTCTTTGCGACTTTCATCCTTCCATTCTGCACTCTCTAATACTGCTTTATTTCCTGCATCATGATCATCTACGACAGATGCAGGTGCAGCCTCAAACACATGTTCATCAGCAACAAAAGAATTTTCTTCGGATTCGTTCCACTGCTCTTCCGATTCAGCCATGTCAATGTCTTCTTTCTTTAATTCATCTTGAAAAGTATCTGCTCTCTGACCGAGTTTGCTGGTTTCTCTTTCATCTGGATCCTCCCAAGCATCGAACTCGGCCGAGTACTCATCTCTCAAATCGCCCTTATTGTCGTCCCAAGAGCCTTCAATTTCTCCACTTTCACTTTCAATAATTGCCACTGGATCCAATTTTTGTTCCTCTTCGTCCTTCCAAGACTCAACACCATCTTCCCAAACATCTGGGTTTTCAATGTCAAAAGACTTATCCGGGAAGACACTAGCAACTTCAAATTCGTGACTTTGGTCCACCATGGAGCGTACTTTGGCGTGATCGAGTGATCTAGAGCTCTCATCCGTTTCGTTGCCAAGCAGAGGAACTGACACGCCAGCCATTGGAGCTCCTTCGACATCACGTACTGTCGAGTGCTCCCGATCCGAAGCTGATTTGCCCTTGCGGCGACCCGCAAAATATGCACCAATGCAGCAACACCCAGCAACACCGCAGACGCAGCCAAGAACAATACATAACATCACCCACCATTCCATGCCGTCATTAGAACCACTAGAAGCTCGATTTAGATTGCTGCTATTTCCATCGTGGTTCGAAGCATCGCTGGAAATTCGAAATGGATAGCTGGAATTCGTTTCATCTAGCTTGGACTGTAGCACTCCGTCAGCAATGCTGTCGGCTGTAGCGGTAATGTAAGCCTCGACTACGGCTTGGGGGGAGTCGGATTGTATGAGTAGTTCATAGTAACCGTAAACTGTCAAACAAGATGCATCGAATGGTATGTCGTCAACAAGAGGACAGCCACTCATTGGTGCGACACCAGTAATGGTGCCGCTGTCGGGGCGTAACGATGTCGAAGTTGCTTGTAAGTTTCGTCGACTTCCCTCCCTCTGAGATACCAGTTCCTCCACAAACACCAAGAATGAGGTCCTCATGATTCGAGCATTTTCCGGAAGGGCAAAATCTTCTGCTTTCAAGTTAGCTTGGTTAAACACCACAAAGCTAATGTTTACTCCAAATGAGGGAATTTCACAACACCTCTCGGATGACTCTTTGACACTTGCGCACACACTTTCGTCGCTTAGATAAATGACGACCTCACTGAGCTCCTTGCAATTATATCTGGTCTCACCTTGCGGTACCAAACTTTCCTGCAGAACTGTATACCTGGGACAAAAATTTCCGCAAACTCTTTGGGGAGTCTCAGATGCATAGCATTCACAATATTTCATACCAATGGCTCGCTCTATAAGGCACGCTTGCGAGTCAGCCTCGAGAAGAGACACTCTGAAAAACCAATCGGAGCACACGATACCTCCAGGGATTTCACTATTTGGGTCCAGTCCGTCATCACAGACGGAACACGATTCGGTCGATATTGGAGAGTCTGAGGGTGTCTGAGATGGGCTAGCTGTGCCGGTTACTTGAGTCGAAGGCGCTGCAGTTGAGAAGTAAGCACCGTTTGAGGAGAAAAGCGAATCGACAAAATGGACGACACCATTTCGAAACAGATTGTCTGTGTCAACAACAGCAGCAATCGTGTCGCCCTGCTGACTACTAAGCAAAACACTTTCCCCAGGTAGGACCTCAACTAACCACTCTGTTCCATTCAGCGAAGTGATGACTTCTCCATCCATCTCCAACAGTACGTCAGAGTACAAGTTCCCGGGAAAAATGTGACAATTAACAAAGTTCTCCACTTCCTCAAGACTGTTGTTTACAAGTTTCGACTTCGCACCAACAAAAGCTGTATCCAGCGGAGCAAATACAGTAGAACCATCGTCAATGACAATTTCCGATACGATTACATAACGCGCGAACTCTTCAGTAGGGTTTCCAGCAACAATATCGCCGAGAGATGACGACAACGAAGCTGGCAACGTGAAGTTGTCGAGGATAAAGAGATCACTACCATAAAAAACAAAAATGCATAGGTTGGTATAAACAAAACACAAAGCATCGAATATCTTTCAAAGCGTAGCAAATCTTACCCGTCTTTTGCTACAGTGGAAGGATTGATAATTTTTCCAGTTCCAATGGTCAGTTGTGGACTTTCTGACACAGAATAAGTCGTTCCCAAATAGGACTGCATTGTCTGTTCGATGACGTTTGACTCCGGAATCATCAGGTCGAAGAGCAGTTGTTCCAAGTGAAGTATCCATGCTGGTTCTAGACGCCGTTCAACATCAGGCATGTACAATTCAAAATTGGAATCGACTGGCACTAGCAAGTTGACCCGCTCGCCTAAAATAGTAGATACATCATCAGTCCTCAAATCTGAAGCCCTGAACAGGTTAAGTAACACGGAGAGACTCAAACCAGCAAAGTTTTCGAACAACTGCACCATTTCAAGAGTCCCCGGCTCTGTAAGAACCTCCTGTATTTGGTGCACGACCCTGAAGAGATTTAGGTGTGAGCTAACAACATCGCAAGCAATGAATTTACAAAAATAAAGAAAGCGAAAAGATCGTTCTCTTACCCGTTTTCCGCCAAGCTTTCATCGAGGACGCTAACACCGTTGTATCTCAGCTCTCCACTTTCTTCCACGGTGACAAGTATGTTTGACGTTGCCTTTGTTTCAATTAATGAGTACGATCCTGGGATCTGCGAATTGATGTAGATATTTTTCGGAATGGTATGATACAGAAGAAGTCGATCGGAGACAATATTTGTTGGCAGAAGAACAGTGGCGCTTGCGTCAGTTGGTACGACTATGGTAGCTCCTTCGCTGCCCAGTTCACCAGTATTCACGTTTTCCTTGATCAAATCCTCCCAGATATCAAACACAGAAAAATTACCAGAGGCTTTGCGCATAATATCAAAGATCGACTTTCCTGTCCAACTTGAAGTAAATGTTCCCTCTGCTTTGTGTACAATACCGTTGACTGCAAGGCTATTTTCTTCTAAAATTGCCTGTCCACCAATGCGCTGATTTTCTTGGTCCACAGTAATCTCTGAATCCGTCAAAGACATCAATGATTCTTCTCCTTCTCCGCTCCAAAGCTTCTCCCTTGTCCAGACGACACCATTGACATCATAAACGATGTGTTGCTGAAGAACATGAGAAAGGTGACCTACCCAGGCATCAATTGATGCAACGTAGGCACTGACCAAAGCATTGCTTTGAATGGCCTCATTTGAAGGAGCGAAGACAGTATATGTCATGTTCAAATCTTGTAACAGTTTGTCCAAATTCACTTGTTGCAACAGACGTGCAAAAAAGGTTAATGTCGATTCAAAGATCGGATCATCGATAGCTTGCCAAACATTTTCGTACAGAACATTATCATCATCATCATCATCCTCATCCTCCATTGGAGTTGGCATTTCGGTTTGTGTCAATATTGTTGCCGTTGTTGGTTCTTCAGTGACTTCGATAGTAGTTGGCGAATCCGTTGGTTGAATGGTAGTAGCAGCATTTGTTGGCGTTAAAGTTGGTTCATTTGTCGGCAACATTGTTGGTTCAATTGTGGTTGGCGACAAAGTTGGTTGCGGGGTAGACGTCACTGGCAACGTTGGTGCGGGTGTAGCATTTTCGTCTGGCACCAAGACAGCGTCAATGATATGAATGACACCATTTTTGACCAACAGATCTGCTTCAATGATGCTTGCTTGATTAATCTGAGGATTAGGGGTGATATAAATGGTGGCTGTTTTTCCATTCAGCATGGTAATTGTCATTCCATCTTGTAATTGGCTTGAAACAATCACTCCTGGTGCGACATGGTAGCTCAATATATCATTCAATTGATCACTATTTTCAGGATCTGTAAGCGCTTGAATATCCGAACTGCTCGACGCTGCAAATGCAGAATCGGTGGGAGCAAAAAGCGTCACAGTTTGAGTTTGCAGTATATCTAGCAAATCTGGGAGAACTTGCACTAATGCTAACAGTGTCGACAATTCTGGGGTGGTAATGATCCTCGAGACAGCTTCCTCCGTGAGACTGCTTGGCAACAATAGTTTGTCGATAAAGTGTACCAGGCCATTGTCAGTAATCAAGTCTAGAGTAGTTGCTAGTGCGTCATTGTTGAATTGAGGTGGATTGAAGCTGGTTATTTCGACGGTGTTGTCGCGACCACTGCTGAGTGTTTCCATTGGCTCGTTTTGAATAAAACTGCTGGAAGGGTAAACACCGTCCAGCACATGATAGGAGATCAAATCGATGAGATGCGGTCGAAATTCTTCGGTGTCCAGTCGCTCCGGATATACGTCTCCCTCTTGAAAGGCAGCATTTAGAGGTACCAGAAGTGTAAAGGGTCCTTCTCCATTCAGCACAGTCAAAAGACCAGTTGCTTCCAGCTTTTCCAACAGCACACTTGCATCGTCGTAGAGGGGTAGAATGTCCGTAACACTCGTACCAATGTCTGTCGACGTGTCTTGAAGCTGTCGCTTTTCACTACTTGCAGTGCTTTTTGTAGCTGCAGGAGGTAGTTTTCTTGTTCTTGTTGTTGTTGTTGTTGTTGTTGTTATTGTTGTTATTGTTGTTGTTGTTGTTGTTGTTGTTGTTGTTCTACCAGCAGCTTCACATGTACCACTAGTACTACTCTTAAAGAAAGCCAGACACGTCAGCAACAAGAGCACAACCAACGTTCTCGAAACCCTGTACTGTCTCTGTCTTGTAGTGGTGGTGGTAGTAGTAGTAGAGGTAGTAGTATTGCTAGTAGTAGTATACTTTTTCTGTGGGTATTTTGCGCTGATTTTCTGCATTTGTATGCTTCTTTCTTCTTCTTTCTTCAGCAGTTGTTCTCTAATATGGCTGGTTTTGTTTTTCCCTCTCTCTCTCTCTCTCTCTCTCTCTCTCTTTGTTTGAAATCTTTGATTCCGTTGTTGTTACCAGGTAAGGTATGGCGAAGTATGGTGTGGTTGCTGTTGTTGCAGTTGCTTCTTATTTTAATAGCTTGTTAGCAACTTGGGTGATCCGAATCTGCCATTTCGTATTGCGGGTTGCTCTGGTGGTAGCTGGTTAGCCCCACTACACGACACTACTGTAGACTAGCTAGACTACTACTAGACTACTGGTACTCTCTTTCAACTTCCATTGATCAGTACCACATGACCATTACTACCTGGTACTGTACGACACAGAAAAAATTAAGAAAAGTCATTTTGGAATAGACTTTTCACTCTGTAAGAATTGTAATTGTAAGAACAACAGAGTCATCCTTGACCGGACTTTTCACTCTGCTGTACCAGGTACCAGGTACCACTACCAGGTACTGGTAACCGATAGCTACTAATGGTCATTCCACATTGAACGAGCTCGATGAAAATTTCCAACGTAAAAACTTATACAGTAAATAATTTTGTGACAGCAGTTCATTTAAGCCTGCTTCATGCTTCCTGCTTTTACGATCATACGATCATACGATCATACGATCATACGATCATACGATCATACGATCATACGATCATACGATCATACGATTGATTTGGTTTCTACTACTACAACTGCGTATAACCTGAAACCAGAATACATCATTGTAATCCAACTCAAAACCAGATAATAACTACTGCTCCTGCACCAAACTTCAGCACACTGGCTGAGAGCTGAGAGCTGAGAGCTGAGACCACCACCGTCCACCATAGTAGCCCATGGCAACGACGGTTACCACGCACACGCCGCCGTACTGAAAGTAAAAGATCATGCCGAATGACGACGACAGCAGTAACAAACATGTCACACAATTGTTGCTACCTGACGAGAGTCACCTTTGTCTCCCGTCCACCATTGGATTTGCTGTAAGCAGCAATTATTTGGCCACCATTCCCTCTATACAAGCTGCCAATGCTACTTTGTTAAAACGTGCTGTCGTTTCCTATTCAGCCTCCTCGAATTCGAATTCGAATTCGCCATCACATTCGCCATCACAACTACCAGTACAGTCGCATTCGCAATCGCATTCGCAATCGCACACTTTCTCGAAACCTTCGCCAGCATTGGTGTATGTGCATCAAGGAGAAGTTGCTCACGCCTTGTCCACGCAAGATTGCGACTTGCTGGTCAGTGACAAAGCCACGACGTGCCACATTATGGCATTGCACAGCTTTGACACCAACACCAAAAGCACCAGCACCAGCACCAGCACGAACAGCAGCAGCACCAACAGGAGAATGACGTCATTGACACACTTGGATTCAACCGACTACGAAAAGTGTGTGCGACAAATGATTCAAAAACATCAATGGCATCCTTCTCCTGATAGTACGACGGATCCTAATTTTTCCGCTGCAGCATCAAGAACACTGCAAGTAAACATTGTGGGTGGTTTTGACGATGCACAACACTCCAGTGAACGAATATCTCAATGGCTGCTCGCCTTATTGGTCGACATTGCGCAAGAGCAAGACAGGCAAAAAGAGTGTACACGGTCACGTGCTGGCAGGAAGGTACACCTTCAACTCCAAGCATGTGTCATTTCGGCAATGAACACAAATACTTGGACTTGCACTTGTACGAGCAGTAGTAAAAGTAGTAAACGTAGTAAAATGAGGAAGGAGCCCATGGCACGAGGTTTGGCCATTTGTACACGAACAGGCAAGGTACACCTCGCGCATGTCGATTCCATGAAACTCATGGGACCACACGCTCTTTTGAAAAATGCCAGGTTGTGGGCATCATTGTTCCATCAAGAACAAAAACAAGATCCAATCCAGACAGCAGCACAGACAAACAGATCCAGAATATTACACTGCATTCATTCGACCGATTCAAACAACATTACAATCACACCCTTTTATTTTCAACCATTGCAACCCAAAGACTTTCATCGAATCATGTCATTACCTGACCATTTGCTCTTAAAGGAAACTTCAAGTAGTCCAGAAGTGGAGGACGAACATTTTTGTCAACGAGTGAGAGACACGTTTGTCTTTATGCAGCAACACGATTGTCACGAACTATTCTTTGGCAAGGATTGTAGTAGCGATAATGACGACAATCATTTCAAATTTCATTCTACAACAACAAATCAAACGTATGCCCTACAAGTTCCGGTGCGCGATGGACCTGCAACTGTGGAGGCAGTTGTACGACAACAACAGCATTTCACTACCAAGCGTCGACGAACTATGCGGCATTGACAATAGTTGTAGAGTAACATTGAATTTAAAAGTCCAGCTGTACAAAGAATACTGATGTGAACAAAGAATACAGATGTACTCTACTCATTTCGAAAATAAAATAAAATACTGCAGCTAGGAAGCAATGTGTTACTCGATATAGCAGTTTTCATTTCGTCCATGATGTGATTCTATTATACTATAATGATATATCCATTGAAAGACATCGTTCAAACCAATGCTGGCATGGTGTTGTGAGCGGTCGAGCCTTTTCCAGTGACAAAAGAAGAAGAAAAATAGCAAACTAATAGCAAACTAATTAATTCCAAAGTAATTGAAAGGAAAATGCAGTCAGTCGGTCCATGATATCCAGGCCTGTCATTTCTCCCTTGGTTTGGTCCGACTTCCTATCGTCCACAACGAACCAGTGGAGCTGCAGCCAACTCTAAAAAAAAAAGTTCATACAAATAAAATATATTTAGATTGGATTATTTACGCATTTACGCACTGCACTGACTGAACGACCATGATGAAGACGCACGATTTTCCACGTCAACTTGATAACTTTATTACATGCAGAATAAGAGGGTAAACCGCACAACCCCATCAAACAGAGAAGGGCTGCACACTGCACATGCTGCACAGTGATTTACTTCTTTTCCTGACCATGACCGAATGGGTGTTCCCAGGCTTCGTGGATTTCCTTCTCTGCCTCCTTAACGGATGGGCGATTTTTGTGTGGAAGTCCCAGATTTTCTTCCGTAGGAACTTCGAGGAAAAAGTCGTGCAACTTCTCGGTGAAAGACTTTCTGGGACCAGCATCACGAGGGTCCTTCTGGGCCTCTTCGTGAGCTTTCTCATCTTCGTGATGATGATTGAACGGATGTTCCCAGGCTTCATCCAACGCCTTGACGGCTTCTTCTTTGGTCACGTGTTTTCCTTTGGGCAATCCCAACGACTCGCCGGTCGGCACTTCAAAGAAGAACTGGCGCATAGCTTCGCCAAGAGTGCGCTGAGGACGATCTTCGTGAGCAACAGCCGCATTCGACGACGTGGACGTCGTAGACGACTTCAACTTATTCGGATCTTGATATGTGAGGGGATGTTCCCAAGCTTCGTGGATTGCCTTCAGGGCTTCCTCTTTCGACATCTTATGAGTTGCCAAACCAAAGTCTTTTTCAGTGGGGGCCTTGAACAGGAATTCCATCACGTGATGGCCGAATGTTTCGTGCTCTTCGGGCATGGTTGGATATTAGAGTAGGTATTACTGTATTAGCTACTGAAAGAGGTACTGAGGTAGTAGGAGTGCTCGCTTGAGGTTGTTATAGCTGTGAGATTTTTTATGGTGATTTGAATACGACTGCGAACGTCGTTCCGTTTACCATATCTACTACTAGTAGAAAGAATATCTTGTCTTCGTTCATTACTAGTAGTACGATGATTGGATTCAATTTAATTTTTAAAAGAATCTTCAAAGATTCATAGGTAATAAAAAATAATAATATCTTTTGCTTTCTTCTAACATCGTCGTCTCACAAAAACAAATTCAGCCCAGGTGGACTATGACAGTTTACCTTGTCTCCTATTAGGCGATATGATGGGACTCAGGAGTTAGACCTTACTCTATTAGGTCGTGTTGCCTAGCCTGCTTTGTATTACATACACAACCACTACTTTATCCATAATATTCATATTTACTCTAATATCTAATAGTCTCCAAACTAGCTTTTTACGTGTTATCAGACACCATGGTGGCGCTCAAACTACTAGCCGGCTTGTTCAGTACGGCTGGCTAGCACTGGTTGAGAAGCACTACAGACCGTCTGTAAACATGGGACCCTTTGAATCAGAGTTTTCAAAATCTGGAGTATCTGTTTCTCTTAAGATTCCGAATTATTTTATTCTTTGATTCCTTTCAACCGAAAGTATCATTCTTTTAAACGTCTAAAAGGCACTGTATGTGTAATTTTGTTTTTGCAGTCAAAATTTAAAGCTGCCTTTCTCTAACTTAGCCAAGAGATACTACAATGTTAGCTTGCTATTAGCTGCTTTTCCTTTATCT
>Ga0100393_10005316_pt1 | contig 11647 bp, 9 predicted proteins | sample CryGeymeta201517_FD_81546 | JGI IMG/M metagenome (GOLD analysis project Ga0100393, IMG submission 81546) | Groundwater microbial communities from Crystal Geyser aquifers in Utah, USA - Crystal Geyser metaG 2015-17 | ecosystem: Environmental > Aquatic > Deep subsurface > Groundwater | place: USA... | reverse complement strand
GGATACCATATGTCCGAATCCATCCCTGTTGTCGTCGGGTCATCAGGAGGACGAAGAAGCACGCTGTTGCCTTCCGCCAGCCTACGTCCGATGGATCGAAGCCGATGTTACAGCATTAACGGATCCCTTTTATGAACGACGACAATTACAACGGTTTCCTCTGCTAAAGTACGCTCATCCCATTCACCAGGTCCGTGTCCAGGCGGGAGAATTACTCTATTTGCCAGCATTGTGGTTCCATCATGTTACGCAATCACGGGAAACAATAGGATTAAATTATTGGTACAATATGAATTTTTCCAATCCACACTGGACCTACTTTCAATTGCTCAACCAGATGCAACTGATGCAACAACAAGTCAAACCAAATCATGAGTCGTCTTTGCAGCAGCAGCAACAAGATCAAGAGCATTATCGTCGCAGCAGGAACAACAACAGAAACAACAGAAATCAATACAACAGGAGGTCTGATGCTGTGTCTGATTGACGAGTTTGTTTTTCGCTGTGAACAGCATAAGTTCATGTATTTTAAGCACTGATCTTGTGATCCTTACAACCTACACAAAATCAACCACTGTGATGTGAGAGTATGTGAGAGCAAATAAGTAAGAATGACAATATGATGATGATGAGTGGTGATGAAAAGATTTTTTATTTTCAAATTTTGGCCAGGTCCTCATCACAAAATATGCCCGGCAGACTTTTTCATATCCTACTCGTGGACTACCTGGTATTGTTTGCACACCAGATGGTTGTTCAGTGAACAAGTTGACATGCCAGATTCTCGATCTTTTCATCCTTGCACTCCAGTTCTCTAGCACACTCTACACTTTGTTGCTCACTGCCACAGCTTATCATCGAGCTATCAGTACTCTTAATAAGTCGCTACTACCTGGTATGGGTGAAAACTTGTTCCAAATAATAATAAGACCTGGTGAAAGGCTTATCGAAAGGGTTATCATTTATCTTGCCAGATGATTGACTCCTGAAACCTCAACTCACTTTTTCACCAGATAGTTTGCAGCTTTTGGTCGATCAACAAAAAAGATCGCAAGCTTGCAAAAAAGCCACAGCAACAAAATTCAGTTACCAAGATATTGCTTTTTTCTTTTCATCCATTATTTCTTGGCACCAATAGCAAACGCAAAATCAAGCAGCCAAGTAATTCGTACATCTCATCGGTCGAACGAACGAACGAACGAACTAACTAATTTTGTTAACTTATTCCAACAATGAAGATATCAAACGTGGCCGCCTTCTTGACGGCGGTGATGATCTATGTCACGACGGCTACTGCAACAATTGTCAGTGCCGAAAGGGTAAGGCGTACAGAGTACAGTACTTTGATTTCTTTTGTCGTCAATGCATTATTCCAGGAGTTCCTCGGTCCTTTTTTTAACGTATGTCCCATCGTCGTCATCGTTGACATCTTGCCTTCTCACTCTTCCTCATTTCTCTATCTCGTTTCTATCCGAACTTGCGTGACCTGCAGCAGCTTTGGGCTACCAGCGCATGGGATCCTAAAAGCGAAAGCATCCTGGACCAGGAAAAATACTTGGACGGAACCTCTGCGTTGCAGCTTCGCCGTCTCTCAGTTACTCCCAAAAAACCATTTGAGCTTTACGATGGCAAGGAATGTGTCAGCTTTGGAAAAGAAAATAAGTATACCATTCGGGTACCAAAAAAGAATGACGTTGTCAAGCCCTGGACTGAATGCAAGAATGAGAAGGTTTGGAGATTCTGTAAAAAGGACAAAAACGGATACAAGAAGACTGGATTAAAGAAATGGAACAAGAGGCCTGCAAATGCTGTTGACGTAAAGCTTGAGGCGTGCAAGAGTCCACCCAAGCCTCGGTAAGCTCCTTTTGGTAGCGCTATGAATGCGATGTAGAGTAGTTGCTAGTGATTGTTTTCTCATCTCATGTTTTCCACGAACCAGCTACTGCATCCAAAAGAAGAACGGCAAATACAAGTTTGAAAGGCTTGAAGTGAAACCCAGTGATGATGACATCTTCGACGACAAGCTCTGTCAGTCGGTCCAAAAGAAACGGTAAGTACTGTGGATTGATTAAAATAACCTGTCTTAAAAGACATCTCGTCACGTGGTAAAGTCATTTAACAGTGCCAAATTCCTTCCAAGCGTTGTACAGGTACTGCACTATGGTGAATGGTAAAAAGAAATTCAGAAAACTATCTGAGCCACCACAGGATATCTTTCCCGTGGAGGATTGCAAAATGGTCAAGAGATGTATCAAGGAAGGGGATGACTTCAAGATGAAGAAGTTCACACCTGACGAGGCGCCAGAAGTGTCTTTTCCCTTCAATGAATGTAACAAGAATAAAGAAAAAAAGAATCGCGACGAGAGCAAAAGACAAAAGCTTCCGGGTAAGAACCTGTTATATTCATTTGCCCCCCCCCCCGGCATCCATTTCTTGCAGCTTACTCACATTCCTTATGCATGGCTATCTATGCCCACGCCCCAACTGCTACAGAAACCTGTGAACTTGTTGAATCCCAGCAGGAAGTGGAGTGCCCTAAACCCCCACCTGTGCCATTGCCAGTAAAGTGTGCTGGTGCCAGTGCCAGCTGGAGCGGGGATCCACACATGGTTACATTTGACAAAGTGAAGTATGATTGCCAAGGACAAGGAGAGTTTCACGTTGTCAAGAGTTTGGATTCTGGCTTTAGCTTGCAGGGACGGTTTATCAAGTATCGACAGAATAGATTTCCAACAGTCACAAGATCTCTTGCATTCAACTCAGGTGAAGACAATGAGAAAACAATCCAAGTGAACGTTCCAGACACTGCCTCTGATGGAATATGCACCCCTACCTTCCTCATGGATGGAGTTGCAGAGCAGATGCAGGAAGATGAAGTAACAATTGGTGACCTGCGCATTAAGAGGACCACCACCTCCAACTCAAGGGGGTTCATTTTCTATTATGAATCAACAGGAGTCCAACTCAAGGTAACGGCAAAGTTTTGGAATGGCTGCTACCTTGCCGCTGATCTTTGCCTCCCTGATTGCTACAAACGGCGTGGTGAGTCCTTTGTTGGGCTATTGGGAACACCAGATGGTGATAATTCCAATGACTGGATGGACAGCTCTGGATACAATCTTCCCTTCAACAGCAACAGAAAAGCGCAAACAAATTACTGTACTGCAAACTGGTGCATTGAAAATCAAGCTGAGTCTATCTTCCATTACAATGACAATGGCCAGGATGAAAAAGGCAAGTCTTTTGATGATTATAATAATTGCAATCTTGGACCCGACTCTGAGACCGAAGCATGCATGAGCAACCCAGACAGAGTTGTACCTGGCCTGACTGACATTTGCAAGAAAGATGAGGCATGCCTCCTGGATGGTTGCGTTGGTGGAATTGAAGCAGCTAAGCTATACGTTCACACTGTGTTGGGCATGGTTGACAAGAACTGCGGAAAAGAGCTTCTTTACGAAGATTTCGAAGACCCCGACGATGAAGGCTGGGGAACGATTGCAAAAATGTCGGAAGGGGATGGAGCTTCCTTCCTTCGTTTGAGCAAGGGAGCCAACTCTGCCTCAAAGTCGCTTGATATTCCAGGTGATGCATCATTGGTGGAGATAGAGTAAGTTCATTGCCTGTCTGATTATAAAGGCGTCTTCCATTCATTTCTGATACCTGCTTCTTGCGGTTTGCCCATCTTCTCACGCCTGTCTCTTCAGATTCCTTTTTTATGAGATTGGTGGCTGGGATGCTAGTGGTACTTCTAAAGACTCCATTACACTCACCATTGAAGAAACCAAGATTGATTTTGGTGCTTTCTCTGGCATGGCTGATGATGCAGACAAATCTGGCATTGCTGAGGGCATGGAGTTCACAGTCCATGCTCTCACTAATGCTGCATCTCTTGGGGTTGAAGGTGGCGACGACAATGATCAAATTCACCAAATTTCCATCAAAATCCCAATTGAGAAGCTGACGGGCAAACTTGATCTTCTCTTTGAAGTGAACATTGATGAAGAAAACGACAACACAAGTGCTGGTATTGACGAACTCAGAATCATTAGCTACAGGGGATCATGTACAGTTGACTGTGATGGAACCATGGTTGTCTTTGAAGACTTTAATGGCTCTGAAGATGAGTCCAGTTGGGGAAAAGTAACCAAATTTGGAGATGGTCATGTCATTTTAGGCCCTCTCCAAGGAGGTGAAAAAAAGATCGAAAAGGTCTTTCCGATGTCACCAGTTGTTGCCAGTGCTCAGATCGAGTTTGTCTTGTATGAGATAGATAATTGGGAGGGCGAAGGAGACGATGCAAACAAGTTTGAGATTCAAATAGGATCTTTGACCTTTGACTTAGCCTTGACTTTGTTTGCTGATGAGGACGAAGAAGTTGGTGGTTATGCAAGTGGAGATGTTGGTGCGAACGGAGAAATTCACTGGGATCGCGTTCTAAAAGCAAAAGATGCCGATCTTGGGATTGGCACTGATAGAACAGACAAGATTCACAAGGTAACAATTGATGTTGATAGCTCTCTCTTTGTTGATGAAAGCATTTACATTTCATTCAATGTTATTGGAGATAGCCAAGCTGCTGCGGGCATTGATGACTACAAGATTTTTGTTTTTCCTGATAAGGAGGCATGTGCAGCAGTAAAAGAGGAGAAGGAGGAGTTGGTGAGTTCTTGCGCTTTGTACATGTAGTCGAACTTGATGTATCATCCTGCAGAAAAGTGCCTCCCTATAAAACGTAATGAATTTTCTCTTTCTTCTTCCTCTCATTCTTCTTTCCTTTCTTCTTTTGTTTTGCCATAGCAATACTGCCCGATTGATGCTGATCCCAACCCATTTGGTGAAAAGAAATGCTACAAAAATGTAATGGAAAAGAACTGCAAAGACACCAAAAAGTGGTATTGCATCAAGGATGGCGAAGGCGGATTCAAGAAGACTGAACCACTGGCACCTGAAAATAAACCAGATCCAGAGACTATCACTAAGAAAAAAAATTGCAACACTAGGAAATATTGCATCCCTGATGGCAATAATGGCTTCAAGAAAACCGCTTCATTACCCATTGAAAATGCACCAAAAGACAATGTTGATATGTCCAAGTGCAACAGCAGCAGGAAGAGCTACTGTATTGAGAATGAAGATGGCACCTTTACCAAGCGTGAAAAGGTTGAGAAGGAACCAGAGGGTGTCACTGTTGTTAAAATGTCCAAGTGCAATCAAAGCAAGTCACTTCCATCTCCCAGTCCAACGAAATCTCCTACTTTTATCACTGGTGACCCTGTACGTGCATGCCGCAATCTTTTTTTCTTTTGGCCCCGAAGTTACTTTTCATACTTACTATTTTTCCTTTTTCCCCTTTCCATAGCACATCCGACGATGGGACGGGGTTACGTATGACTTTCATGGAGGTTGCGATCTTGTTCTACTTTCCGATCCAGCGTTCAATAGCGGACAGGGTCTCTTTATTCATGTGCGGACCGTTATCACTCGTTGGTGGTCTTCCATTCAAAGCGCCGCGGTTCGCATCGGCGATGATGTCTTTGAGGTAAAGGCCGGGATCCAAGACAGACCATACTGGATTAATGGCGAAGAGGGCCGTTTTATGACTAGTATGCCTTTCCCATTTACCCTTGGTGGTTTCGAAGGTCGTTACCGTTACATCAGTGACCGTGTTATTCAGTATAAAATTTTCTTGAATGACCATCAGAACATTACAATTCGTTCAGTGAAGGATATGCTCCGCATCGAGATGGAAGGAAGTGATCTCGACGACTACGGTGAGAGTCTTGGGCTCATGGGATCCTTTAATGGCGATCTTGTTGGACGCGATGGAACCACAATCTTCACTGATACCAATGAATTTGGACTTCACTGGCAGGTCAATCCCAGTGTCGATGGACAGCTCTTCCTTCAGCCAGAAGGACGTCAGTTCCCCGAGAAATGCGCTATGCCTTCAACGACAGCCACTTCGACCAGTCGTCGTCTTCGTGGTACCATCTCGAAAGAAGCTGCCGAGCGTGCTTGTGCCGGTGTTCCTGGAGATCAGGAAGCCAACTGTGTATTCGACGTTATGGCCATGGATGATGTTGACGCAGCTTTGAATTACTAGTTTCTTTTGGTGTTGTGCTACAAACGAGCATTTGCATGACATTTCACGGTGCACTGATCTTGACTCTTAGCAATGGACAGCTCTCGTGTCGTTGAATGGCTCATTATAAGTTTGTGGCGTATATAAGTGTGGACGATTAATATTCATATAAAGAATAATTTACGAGTATCGTTTGGGTCCACATTTCTTAGTTTGAGCACTACTTTATCAACTACTCTCAGAGTACTGTACGATCGAGAACGCTACGGAGTGTAGGAAGAAACCATTAATAGCAATACTACTTAGAAAAACTTTGTGCCGCCGACTGCGGGAGCATGAATCGTTACTGCAACAATTGAATGCACCAAACTAATTAAATTTCGAGGATCGATAAAAGATCGCCCATGGGACCGTGTGAACGCAAATGAGGCCATGTAGTTTTCGACAAAGGTGAAAGGGCAAATTAAGTAAGATAAATAATACAGTTTTACTTTTTTGAGTTTGCGACGGCAACAACAACGATGAAAACACCAACCTCAGACAAACGACAATAACGACGACAACGACAAAAGAGAAATTAAAGGAGTGTCAAAACTAATAATACAACGTTGATTCTCCCTAGAGCTAGTATAAAATAATCCTACCACTAGACGTGACGTACTGCTTAGAGAGTAGAACCTACCACTGTACTAGCTAGACTAGCTAGTAGTACTACTCGAGAACATGCAGTTTTGCGAATATTAGACTCTAGTATTTTCTTATAGTATCCGAATAAATAGATTACCGGTACCTGGTACTCAATAAAATAATAATACGTCACCATCAGTTACTCGTTTTCACAACGGCATCATCTTTCGTTCCGACTGTGGGATGTGAGTTGGAGCTGTCCCAAAATAGTGATACATTCTTTAATAGGGATAATGCTAAGTACTAGGAGGTTTTTCATTTAGACGTTGGCGAGATTTTAAAACAAGTTCAACTGAAAGAGCATCCCACCAAAACAAAGTAAAGAAACCAATACACAATAAAACACCACCACGACAAACAAAAACAAGCCGTAATACTAGTAAGCCAACAAACACAACAACTTGACTTGAGAGGAATAATAAGACAAAGATAAAACAGCGCATATATTGTCAAACGCCTTGACAAAGAAGTCATAGAGCTGTTTGCCGTTGTCTTTTAGAACACCAAAGTATCAAAAGAATCAAGAGCGCAAAACGTATTTTTTCTCCATTTTGACAGAGCACCACCAAACCATAAAATAATTAGAACGCCAACGCATTTCCCAAAAAGCACACCTTCATTTCGTACTCGCACCCGCCCCCATGATGACGACAGAAACCAGAATGGCTCCTGCTGGTGCACTGGATTCTCTCTCCCAACCACCACCACCACCACCACCACAACAACAACAGCATAGTAATACCAATAGCAACGTTTGGAGCAAAACTGGACGTCACAACAACAGTAACAACAGCAAGCAGTCAGGCAATCGACGTTTCTATTACCATCAACATCAAGTCAACAGTCCTTTGTCAACAAAACCATTATTGTCATCTCCAGTTGCATCACCGTTTGCGATATCTCCTCTGGCTACTACAACTACTGTCGATCAAGGACCGGCGAAAACAAGAGCAACAGCAACAACAAGCATGATGAGCAGTAGCGGCAGCAGTCATCGTGATCGTCGTCATGGTGGTGGTGGTGGTGGTAATGGTTCTTCTTCCAACCTGGTTACACCCGAAAAGAAACGATACCATTCAATATCTCATCCTTCGCATTCTCTTCCATTCAAAACCCCACCAAGATCAGGATCAGAACTGCAAAAACAACAGCACAAACCATCCATGGTTACAAAAGCATCGCACAGTATGACTCGTAGCAGTCCTATCACGACGACGACGGCGACGGCGACGATTCAAAACACCACCAACAGCAACAAAAAGAGCAACAAGAACAACAACCAGAATACGACTTCGCTGACACCATCAACGACTTTAGTGACTCTACCTTCTCCACCCCGTCATGTTATTATTGCATCGCCCTCTCGTCGTCGTCGTCCTATCAGTTCTGAAATAGTTTCGAGTCCCGCTGACGCCACGACTGTTACCACCAACAATAACAACAACACTACTAGTGCTGTTGCTGTTGCTCCCAACAGTCCATGTGCCATTGCTTTGGATTATTCGGCACAAGCAAGTGAATGTCTGGAACAACAAGAATTGGAAGTAGCACTGCAATGGTATCAACGTGCATTGCTCGTTTATCAAACAACCTTGTTGCACATGGAAGAACAAAATGATCGCAATGATGATGATGATGACGACGGTACTGTCATTGCAGAATTGAGTATTGTGGATACGTGTAATGCAGCAGCAACATTACATAATATGGGAGCCGTGTACACTGCACTCGAACAAGCAGATGCTGCATTACAATGTTACAGTGATGCGGAATCTCTTTATCGAGAGTGTCGCGAACGTCTTCTTATTTTGGAACAAGACAATCACGACCACGACGACGATAATGATAATGTCCACCAACAATACCGTTACGACAACATTGTAAAAACTAACAACAACAAGACCTACGCTACCAATGATACTAATAAACAAGAAGAAGAAACTGTTTGTTTGACGGCTTTGATTGCAGAAACACTCCACCACCGAGCATCCATTTACGAATCTAGTATTTGGGACAGCGTGGCAGCATTGGAATGTCACGAAGCCTGTGTTGAATTATTGACTACGGAAGAAATTATTGACGACGATGGCAATGACGACGATGGTACTACGCCGAAACAACAACAACAACGAGTTGTATGTATCGATGATGTTTATTTTGAATTGTACTGTCCCACTCAGGACAAGATTCAATGGTTGACCACAAGCTATAAGGCTCTTTCCAAATTGTACAAGAACAGTGATACGCCCACTGATGGATTGGTGGCGCTACAATCGTGGCAACATTTGTTGACCGTGCATTTGAATCATCAGCAGCAGCAACAACAACAACGGCAAGCGACTAAAGGTACAACCGCGACTCGTGCAGCAACAACAACTACAGTAACGGCAGAATGGAGAGCCTCGTTGACGGAATGTTATCAACAATTGGCGGAGTACTATTTTGATCAAAATCAAGTCGTTCAGGGTGTAGATGCACTGCAAAAAGCCATGGAATTGCAGATCCAACGAAGGCAGGAAAAAAGCTCAAGCTATGTCCGAGACAGTACTACAACGATAACAACGAATACCAGCAGCACCGATGCATCATCACATGCTTCGAGTAGTAAATCTTCGTCACTGCAATCGGTTGCAGCTATGAGTCATGCACTCATTCAGCAAATGAATACCATGGCATTGCAACAAGAGGACCAGGGTGACTACAACGCGGCATTGGTATGTTATGAAAAGGTATTGCTATGCATATCCAAGTATTTGGGAGACAATCATATGGAAGTTGCAGAAGCCTTGGTAAATATTGGACGTGTCATGGAATTACTGGGTAATTCTGCTGGTGGTTTGGATTTGTACCAGGCAGCTCACACAATATATCAGGCGGCACAAAAGGATGTTGGCGATGAAGCTATAATTGCAAAAAATCATAAAAACAAGAGCAGTATAGTACCAACGTCGCCCGTTTCGATGATGGATGCTGAAAACGACGACAATGACAAGACGGACGAAGATGATCAAGCATTATCGAATCGTGCTGCCACGGCAAGTGTTGTTCGCATTGCAAATGTACTTATGAGTCAAAAACGTTGGCAGGAAGCTGTCGACTTTTTGCGAGAACTGCCACAAGCCAAGGAATGGTTGTCATGGTTGGGCGATGACGAAACATCGTCGTCGTCGTCGTTTGGGCACGATAGTCTTCCGGCCTCTCCGTCTCGAAAATCGCCACCCAGTGTCGATCAAGCGATTGTGTTTCGAGAATTAGGACGTGCCTATATGGGCATGGGATCCTTGGGAAAGGCCAAGCAGTGTCTTTTGGAATCGGCACGACGGTTGGAAGGCACCGATCACGAAGAAGATGTTTTTGAGCTCCTAATGCACGTGGAGTTTTGTCAAAAACAAGAACAGAAGGCATCCTTGGCGAGCAGAGGAAAAAATCGATGCGAGCAGAGATCGCAAAGCAAGAGTCGTACCAGAACTCATGGTCAATCAAACCGATCTGGTCATAGCCGGAGTAACAGCAACGGGAACAGCAGCCTGACTCGAATAACAAAGGATGCCGTGGCAGCAGTGTTGTCGCCTACTTCATTGGCATTGTCAGAAAGTCGCAGTTCACCACCCAAAATGACACGCTATGACATGATACAAGTGGACTCGCCGAAGAGTCCTGCCATCAAAACCTCATCATTGCCTCTAAAGCCACCACCAGCTTCTCCGCAATGGATCGAGGATAATCAAAGTGCAGACACACGATCATTAGGCAGTCTTGCAACTCAAAGCAGCGTTAGCAGCCAGCGTCAAACACCCGTCAAGCCGACGTCCAGAAATGCTCCGCTAGGCGGTGATGCCACACTCTCGCCGAATGACTCCTTTCAAGTGGCACGTGCCAAGGATATTATCATGAAACGCTTTGGTAGTTCTCCCACTACCCTCTTGCAAGAGGACGGCAGCAAGTCTGAATCAGACGTTGTCTCGTCTGTCTTGTTGGGATTGGATATCGATATTGATCTTCCGCCCAATTCACCATCGCCAAGACGTCCTGAAAAGTCGCAAGGCGCTGCCAGGTCCACGCAGCATCATTTTGACGGGGCATCGCTATCGCAGGCTTCGAGCGTTGACCGTCCGTTTGATGAAGGCTCTCGGAGGAGTTCAACCAGCTCCCCGGTCGAAGGACGAAGCGGCGGAGGCTATCCGATGTTACCTGTCTACAGGACGCAACTTGACAGTTCCAACGAGTCAGATTTGACCCCTTCCCTTGGACGATCATCGTCGTCATCCTTGACGAATGCTTCTGCTACCTACAAGAAGGCAAAACAACTTCCATCTTTGCTTCAGCAAACGTACGACGAGCATGATACCGATCAAGCAGCGCTATTACCACCACCACCAATACAGGACCAGACTCAGATGCTTCCAAGGTTGTCATGTCGGCTCTCGCCTACTTCTGCATCGACTTCATCGTCAACTTCGCCCTTTCCTGTGCAGTGCTTGTCAAGTGCCTCGCCAGAAGGGCAGGAGTTGAAAGATGGAGTTAACACCAATGGGTTGTTATTGAAAGACAACAGAATGCCATCTGGAGAAAATGATGACGCCAGCTCTGATCCCTTTGAAGGCTACGATGAGTTTGAAGAGGATGCCTTGAGCGAAGGGAATAAGTCGCCATCTTACAGTGGTGATTCAGAATCAGGAGGTTACACGCGGTTCGCGGAAGAGGACATTCTTACATCAGATGAAGAAGACTCTGTGGAGTCGTACGGCAAAGGTGCTTTCTATCCTCTGGGACCAGGCATGCACCATGTTGCTCAACAGCATCATGAACTTGTCGCTCGAAAGGACTTTGTCACTACCAGCAATCCGCACCAACAGGACAAATTATGCGAGGATG
>Ga0100393_10005315_pt1 | contig 11648 bp, 13 predicted proteins | sample CryGeymeta201517_FD_81546 | JGI IMG/M metagenome (GOLD analysis project Ga0100393, IMG submission 81546) | Groundwater microbial communities from Crystal Geyser aquifers in Utah, USA - Crystal Geyser metaG 2015-17 | ecosystem: Environmental > Aquatic > Deep subsurface > Groundwater | place... | reverse complement strand
TGGCAAAGATTAAACTCCGAATCCCCGAGTGGGAGTCTGGCTTGCTGGCAGAGCACAAGGCTGCCTGCAAGTATCACAAGGTCCCGGAAAAGTCTGCTGGGTATGATCTTGTTTCCAGCCATACTCTGTGCCAGTACGCGGGTATTGACGCGGAGGTCACCTGGAGGTTGGCGAAGCTGTTTGCTGCCCGCCTCAAGAAATCTCCAGCAACGTGGCGGCTGTTCGAGAATTGGTCCATGCCCGTGCAGCAAGCGCTACAGTCCCTTGAGGAGTATGGAGTGCTAGTATGCCCTTGGACGTGTGACTCTGCTGCTGAGCAACTTTCTGCATTGGAGCAGGAGGCACAGCGGGCGGTGGTCTCTGCCTTCGGGCGTGAGGTGTCCCCCACCAACCCAAACGACCGCCGGAAGTTGCTGATAAACGAGTGTGGGCTGCCCGTGTTGGAATGCACGGACGGGGGAGCACCCTGCGTAAGCAAGGAGGTGCTTGCCACCCTACGCAATCCTGATTCAAGTTTGCTGGCGTATCAGTATTCCTCGGAACTGAAGCGTTGGAATGCCCTCCCGCAATGCCCCGTGTCAGCAGAGCAGTTCGCGAGTTGGCGGCAGTATGCACCTGCTATCTTGGAACTACAGATTGTGTCGCGTTGCCGCAAATGGGCTAATGACTACGTGCGAAAGACGCAAAGCCTCGTGTCCCCGTATGATGGGCGTGTTCACACGCGCTACAACATGGCACGTGATGACCGTCGCTCAGGTAGTTCTGAACTGTCTGGCTCCGGCGCGCGGTCCGGCAGAATCTCCTCGTCTGGCCCAAACCTTCAGCAGGTGCCCGAGGAGGTGCGAGCGATCTGCATAGCTCCACCCGGATGCCACGTGTTCGCGGCGGACTACTCGCAGGCAGAGGTGCGCGTGCTGGCGGCATACTGCCGGGACCCCTACCTGCTCGCCGTCTGCGAATCCGGGGAGGATATTCACACACTCATGGCAGCGAACATGCACGGTATTGCTTTGACTGAGGTGACGAAAGCACAGCGCAGTGCAGCTAAGAGAGTTACGTTTGGGATTATGTACGGAGACGTAGTTGAACCACATCTCATGGAGCTGTTCTTTCGACGATTCCCCGGCGTCATGCCATGGGTAGACTCCACGCTTGAGTTTGCAAGAGAGCACGGCTACGTTGAATCCATGTTCGGGCGCAGGCGCAGGCTGCCGGATATCAACCACTCGGAGCAGACGCGGCGGCGCCACGCGGAGAATCAGGCACGTAACTTTCCAATTCAGGAGACTGCCTCTACCATCACTCTTGCAGGGCTGGTCAACCTGGTCAACGCGAGCAAACGGCTACCCTGGCACTTCCGCCCAATGCTAACCGTGCACGACGAAAACGTAGGAGAGTACGACGTGGACCACCACGACGAAATGCTGGCAGTGGTTCATGAGTGCATGACTGATCCCTTAGGGCCCATTGGGGTAGACATGCCTCTTGACGTAGAGACTTGGCCTTGTTGGGAAGGAGAACTCCAGATTAGTCGGGAGAAGGTCATCGAGGATTTGGAGGTTGCTCCGGATGATTGATGCATTGACGGAGGAGCGGGCACACGCGGATGCAGTATGCCGGGTACTGTTGTACACGTTGGAAACAGTTATCCGTACACCTCCCAGGAGTCCTGGGCAACTTAGCAAGCTTAGCCAGCGTGTGCACAGAGCCCATTTAGGCTATCTAGAGCTGGCAGCCCTACGGGATGCGACAGACAAACAGCTTGGAAGTGTGCCATGCAACATTTCGACGCCTTCGTGAGGTACCACATGAGTCAACACAGTACGCACCAGATGAGAGGGTTTGGGCAGGTGCCCAGCCTGTCTGCTCAAGTGGAGCCCCCGCCGTTGACGGAGCAGGAGGTGCGTAGCTTAGAGTATCTGCATTCGCTGTCTTCACAGAAGCGCGATGCAGCACAGTCCGCAGGGTTGGCTGGGTTGAAGATGAAAGCACGTGACCGGGCATTCTGGGAGATTGAGGCACTGGCACAGCAGGCCACTATGCTGTACCCAGCAAGCTGTGCTCCTGACTTTGCAATGCTAAGCAATGAGCTTGTAGGGTATGCTGACTGCATTCGGTTGCGTCATGAAAACCCTCTGATGCCTGAAGAGGTGGGGCTTGCAAGCGCACTGTACGATCTGCAAGCTTATGCTACTCGGTGCGCAGCCATTCTCGCGGACCTTGATGCCTGGGTCTCCGGTATTAAGGCGTGTCGTGAACTGGTAGAGGACGAACTGCGTGCTGCCAACCCCTACGACTCAGAGAGTCAGATACGTGCTTGGGCTTCCCGCCGCTTGCGTCCACTGGTACTGCTTCAGACGCAGGCAGTCCCTGTGCTGGTGCGTGCTAGAACCACATTGCTTGGTCTTCAGATAGCCAAGGAGTGCGCCAACCAGATTCGCGACTTGATGAGTCAGCAACGACTTATTGGGCAGCCGCCCTGATATTTTTTTATTGGCCACGCAAATGAAGTCGCCATTCACGGTTGTATAGAATAGAGCGTTCTGGGAGGTGAGGTCTTCACACGAAACGTCAAGTCTAATCACGCAGCACAATCGCAAGGACAAGGAAAGGATACGAGAACATGCAAACAATGAAAGCAGAATATGGTAACAGACAGACCGGGTTCACTGGAAAACTTGAGGTGGGCGAGATTATGCACTTTCAGGTAATGGCCCTGCCTACGTGGGTTGATGCTGACGGTAATCACGAACCACGCTATGAGGCGTTCGACGTGCACTGGGCACCGAGAAGCGACGGTAAGGGGGACATCCCCGTTATCTGCACGGAGACGCTGGAGGGCATTTCCAATGATCTCAGGTTCGTCTGTAGAAATGTCATCCTCTCTAATGGGCAACCGTTGCACGCGCTGAAGGCAGACATGCGGTTCCGTGTTCCCGTCATGCATATGAGCACAACTAAGGCTGATAAGACCGTTGTTCACGTAGGTCAATTTGAGATCTACGAGATGGGCCGCGGGATTATGCAGGGGACACCTAATAGCAAGGGGATGGTAGGCTACCTGGGTACAGATGGCTGGGGGGATTTCACTGCTATTGGCAATGAGTACATGTTCCAACTGGAGTGCAGCAAAGGCTCCGGGGGCTTCAGTAAAACGTACCTGCTTACCCCTTGTGCCAAACAGCCGCTGCTCTCTGAGGTACACGCTGCGTTTGCACAGGCTTGGGAGACCTGGATGCGTGAGTTGATTGCACCTACTCCCTCGCTTGTCAGTATCCTCGAACGTCTCGGGCTATCCGACACGCTTCCGGCTGTGCAGGTCAGAATTGCCAGTGAACTATCACAGATACCTGTGCAAAGTGCTGTGCCTTCGATACCCACTGCGGCAGTAGCCTCTCCGCCTTCTTCTGCCCCGCAAATTCCCGGAGCCGCTTATGGTGTGGCGGCTCCTCCGCCTCCTCCGTATCCGGCCCCCTCTAGCCCAGCGGCACCCTCTGCTGTTACGGTACCTTCAGTAGTAGCTCCTTGGAAAGGTCTTCCGACAGGTAGTCTGTGATGCGGAAAACAACGGTAGAAGCTATTGCCAACCTTAACAAGGACGTAGGAATCACGGGGGAGAAGGGCAAGTCCCTTCCGTTTGTGCAGCTTGGGCGTGCCGTGCGCCCGGACAACGTTGTTGTTGGCACGGGCATGGCGGATTTTGACTATGGCATTCTAACGCTGGGAGGCTTTCCTTTGGGGACGCTTGTCACGTTGGAGGGTGAACCTTCAAGCGGAAAGTCCCTCATTTCTGCTATGCTCGTTGCTTCCGCGCAGGAGGCGTTTGGAACTCGGCTTTGCGGCTGGTGCGATGCAGAGCAACGTCTGAACGCGATGGGGGTAGATTTTCTGCAATCTCGGCGCGTGGATTATGAGGCACTGGTGCTCATAGGTTCTGTACCGCAGGAGGCAGACCCCTGGGACCACTATCCTGTAGCCGAGCGCGTGCTATATTCCGTTGAGCAGCTTTGCCACTCCGGGGATTTCTCAGTTATCGTAGTGGACTCACTAGCCTCACTCATACCTATGGACTTATGGGAGAAGGCTAAAGCACACGGTAAGTCAGCAGGCCCTGGTAAGAAGCACAATGTTATCTCTGACGAGGAGCGCGTTGCTGCCCTCCCGAGAATCTACAGCAAGTGGCTAAAGATGCTCAAGCCTGCTGCCGAGTATGGCAACACGTTGGTAATCTGCACTACGCAGATGCGTGCCAACATTCGCGCTCGTCGTATGGTGTCCGAGTTGATTGCTCGGCAGGAGGATGACGATAAGGCTGTTGGCGGAAATGCCTTGCGATTTGAGGCTAGCCAGCGTGTGCGGTTCGCTATCGAGGGGGACATTGAGGAAAACGGCAAGGTACTGGGAGAGAAGGTGTGTGCAAAGCTCATCAAGAGCACTGTCAGTCCTCCGCGCACTGTTACCTACAAGAATACACCAGGGCCAATTCTGCTATACCACGATGGACGCACTGTGTCTGCTACGGAGTCCTTAGTGTGGTTGGCAGCAGAGCAGGGAATGGTGCAGAAGTCCGGTTCCTGGTACGAGTGGAAAGGAGTTAAGAAGCAGGGTCTTCGGCAGTGGGCGGAGTATCTGGATGCCAACGTAGCGCTACGCGACGAAATCGAAGCACAGGTGCGGGCGAAGGTCACGCTTACGAACACAACTCCAGAACCACGCCGTGCAGCTATAGGGTTCGGCAAAATTGGAGGGAGGTGAGACGTGTACAAGGGTACGGCAGACTTGTCACATCAGAAGCTAAAGCAGCCAGGCAGAGAGTTTGTCTGGGCATATCTTTCCTCTCGTGGAGTAACTTCTGCTGACGTTGATATGTGGCAGCTCGGGTTTGCTGTCCCCTCTGATGACCTGTCACGGGGATTGTGGCACCGCGTCACAATCCCCGTGCAGTCATTGCATGGGCAGGTTCTTTCTGTCTCCGGGCGTGCCATTCCCGGCTACGCTACAGAGTACCCAGATCCCTACTGGCATATCCCCTTTCGCAAGTCCTCCGTGTTGTTCGGTTTGCATCAAGCAGTCGACTACATTGTAGGCAGAGGCTATGCCATTCTTGTCGAGGGGCAATTCGACGTGATCTCCATGCACCGATCAGGCTATCAAAATACCGTTGGGTGCTTGGGGATTGAGTTGGACCATGCAGGGCAGCAGGCACGTTTGCTGACACGCTACACAGAGCGCGTATTGATTCTGCCAGACCCCGGGCCGAAAGCTTGGGAGAAGGCAAAGGGCAGTGCACGAACGCTGGCACGCAATTTTGTCCAAGCAGCTCTTCCGCAAAATGCTCTTTGGTTTGACCCGGATGAAGCCTGCCGTCGCCAGCCTGGAGCAATACGTGTTGCTGTGCAGCACTTTGAGAAAGCAGTGGCACCTTCAATCTTGGAGTCAAAATGGAGAAGGCGGCATGATTCCTGAGATGACCTCCATTAGGTTAGTCAATGTTGGTTCCTGGGTAGACCAGACGTTTGAGCTGTCGTCAGGTGTTACGCTGATTGTGGGGGACACTGATGCAGGCAAGAGCAACCTTAGGAGAGCGTTGGAGTGGTTCCTGTATGACGACGCTCATTGGGATTCCCTACTGCGCAATGGGGAAAAGCAAGCGCTTGTGCAGGTGACATTCTCTGATGGAGTGTGCTGGTCCCGGGAGCGTGGCCCTAGGTTCAACGGCTGGGGGGTAGTAGGGGGGCAGTTTACCAAGGAGCAAAGATATGTTGCCAGAGATGGGACACCGGCAGGATTGGTTGCCAGGTTTGGAGCGCTGCTGATTCCCGTTGAGGGCAACCCTAACCCACTCAAGCTGCATGTACACCCGCAGGATGACCCTAAGTGGTTCTTGTCACTGTCGCCGGCACAGCGCACGCGCACCCTGGCTATGCTTTGTGGATTTGACGTATTTGAGCGTGTCCAACGTGATATTGCCCGAGGTATCACGGCAGCTACACAGGAAGTGTCCCAGTATGAAGCGCAGACGGCAGAGTTGCAATTGCAAGTGCAGACATTCACTTGGATAGATAAGGCAGAAGTGTTACTAAGCAATGTAGAGAGAGCCTCCACGCAGTTTGAGGCAACAGCACGCTTGCTAACGCTTTGCCAGGAGCAAGGCAACGAGATTACTCGGCAACGTATCGCTCGACATGATGCAACGCAGCTTGCGGATAAATTGGAGCAGCGACTGGTAGAGGTAGACCAGATGCAGGCTCGCTGGCAGCGTGTAGAACGGGCGCTTGTAGCCGTCGGGGTATATCGTCATGCTCTTGGGGTCGAACGTAGCGCACGGGGCAACCTGGAGCGTCTGGAGCAAAGCTACTCACTCATTCAGGATGCCCACCGTGCCGTTGAGACCCTGCTCACGACGCTTGTTCCCAGGGAGCACGTGCTGACGCAGTGCTTGGGGGTCCTCACCCACCTTCGAGGCTGGCAGGAGGCACAGCAGCAGGCGCAGGAGTCTTTTGAGCGGACGGAGCGTGAGGTGGAGGTTGGTTTGACTGCTCTGGATGTAGAATTGCAAGGGGTGCTGCAGACCATCGGCAAATGCTGGACCTGTGGGGCAGCGACCGCCAGTGCACCGGCAGGATTGTGAGGAGAGGACATGCTCTACTTCGTGACGGACTGGCATTTCCGGGAACGCAACCCGGAGCGCAGGCTGGGAAACTACCTAGGGGACATGACGGACAAGCTCCAGCAGTTCTGTCTCAAGCTGACTGAGGCTGACGTGGTGCTTTGCGGAGGGGATTTGTTTGACGCCCCAAACGTAGGCGATAGGGTGCTTGCCTTGGTAGTTGAGATTCTCGCTGAGTGCCCCGCGAGATGGGGCTTTGTTGCTGGGCAGCATGATGTTATTGGGCACAATCTGGGAACGGTTAATCGCTGCTCGCTTGGCGTAGTTCTGGCACTTCCAAACTGCCGTCTGCTAACTGCAGCCTCTTGGTCGTTGCCAGAGTATCAGGTATCCGGCAGGAATTGGGGCTGCTGGGGGGATGAGCCAATGTGGTTCGAGGATTCCCGCAAGCGTATTCTTGTCGCTCACGCCCCAATCACTGCCTCTCCTCAGGTATTTACCTCGCTGGTCGCTGGCACGCTCGACGTGGACGCGGATCTCGTGCTCTGCGGGGACATTCACCAGGGCTTGCCGTTTGGTACACATACTCGAAATGGCATTCTGCTGGTCAACCCCGGCTCCACTGCTCGCAAGTCTATCATTGACGCGAACCGCGTCCCTAAAGCACTTTCGCTCTGGTACGAGGACAAGGCAAGCTGGCAGTTTCAGGAGCATCCCCTGTCACAGCGCATCGGGCAGGAGGTGTTCGACTTGCAGACGGCTGCAATAGACAAGCAGGCCGAGCGGCAACGAGACGCTTGGGTAACCAGCGTGCAGGCCGTGTCAGAGCGCACAGGGCTACCAGAAGATCCTGCACAGCTTGTCGAAAAGGTGGGGATGGAACTAGGTAAGTCACAAGCTGTAATCGACCATATGAAGGAGCGGGTGCAATGAGCAAAGGCTACAGAGCAATGAAGGACTATGACGAGACCTGTTATCTGGATGGGGAGCTCAGGGTGGAGCGCAGCGGTTACGAATTTCAGGTGCGGCAGGTGCAGACTGATAGACTCGTAGCCGTCTGCCTTTCGCGGAAGCTAGCTGACGAGGTTGCATTGCGTCTGCAAATGTATGAGAAGCTATCAGAGGAGAATGAAGGACTATTGCAGCAAGGCGAAGAATTGTCAAAGCAGTACATGGAATTCTTGGATGGGAATGAAAAGCTGTCTAAGCAGAACAAAGAACTGTCAGAGCAGAACAAAGAACTGTCAGAGCAGAACGAAGAAATGTCAAAGCAGAGCGTAGAACTGTCAGAGCAGTATGATGCACTGTTAGACCAGAATGATGTACTGTCAGAGCAAAACGAAGCACTCCTAAAAACTCTCAAGGAGGTCCCCCAGTTATGACCGTTGAAGAGGCTCGCCGACGTGAGCAGGATATTAACCATCGTAAGCAGCAACTGCTACAACAGCTTGGCGCGCAGCGTCAGCTTGCAGAGAGTGCCCAGGAGAATCTCACCCGTGCCCGAGCAGCCTATGTGGAGGCAGGGCTTGATCCGGAGAATCTTGACGGAGAGGAGCAGCGCCTCACGCAGGCACATGCACAATCCCTCGCCGATCTGGAGCAAAAGATTCTGGAGGCAGAGCAATTGGTTAGCGGGGTGCAAGCGTGACTCCCTTAGAGCTGGCTGACCGTAGAATGCGTCTACAGATGCAGGTGGAGCACAGCAAGGGCTCCCGTGCTCTTGTGCTGCATACTCAGCAGGAGACGGCCAACAGTCTTCGTGTTGCAAAGGAAAGTCTTGAGTTCCTGCAACATGAGGATGATCTTGCCAGAGCCTGCGCCCAACGGGGCCGTGAACACGTGCGTACCAGCCTTGTTCCCTTCGTCACGCAGGCACTTCAAATGGTCAAGGGGCAAGGGTATGAGTTTGACTTTGACTTCACTTTTCGGCGCGACAGTTTCGAGACAGATTTGCGTGCCAGTAATGGTGCCCGTTGGGGTGACCCACGCCGAAGCTTTGGAGGCGGTGTTTGCGACCTCGTGGCAAACAGCCTGCTGCTGGCATATCTGCTGGCATACCGGCCAGGCCTGCGCAGGTTTGCCTTGCTGGACGAACGCTGGCCCAATCTTGGCAAGCACGATGTGCCCGCCGTTGCTAAGTTCCTGCGGTACCTCGTTCGGCAGCAGGGGTTTCAACTGGTCCTTATCTCGCATCAGGACGAGTTCTATGGGTGCGCTGACCTCGTGCATCATATCAGTCAGGCAAATGGACAGAGCTACGCGCTTTCCGAGCACGCAGAGCAGGAGCCTGCGGTTGCTATCCTGCCCAGGGGATTGTGATGGGTACCAATCCTTCTCCAATCAAGCCGTCTGGAAAGTTGCTGGAGCACACTCGGCAATTGCGCATACTGGACCGCGAATTGCAGGAGCGGCATAACGCAAAACTGCTGCGTTGCGTCTATCCATTTCTAAGCTGGCCTGAGGAGAGCACATACCTGACTCCAGACGGTAGGCATTGGATGCAGCGTCCAGGGCCCCCCTTTGCTCCACCGCCGGAATGCTCGCAGCAGAAGAAGGTAACATGCTCCGCAAGTTCAGATACCAGAAGCTGTAGACTACCATGCAGTTGAGGAGTTAGAAGAGATGAATGCCCTTTGCACCAACTGCCACCGGCCGCACACTATAGACCACTACCCTGAGAAGTGGCTGGTAGGCGGTGTAGCACACACAATTTGCGCTAAGTGTGCCCCTGCCGGATTGTTAAAGAGCACACCGGCAACACCGCAGAAGCCAGTCCAGCACCGCCACAACTTTCAGGCACTTCGCAGACGCCTGCAAGCAGCAGTGAATACCGCCCTGGAAGACCTCGAACTGTATGACTCAATCCTGGATTGATAAAATGTAGTATAGTCAATAGTATGCAAGCAGGTAGCTTATCATGATTGTCCTTGCGCTTGATTTGTCGTTGACCAGTACCGGATACGTTCTGGGGGAAGTGTGCCCCACATTCGGCGGGCCGCGGATTGATGCCTATGGCACAATCCGGCCCAAGCCCAAGCAGCCCTTAGAGGACCGTCTGCTGTACCTCTATGACGAGTTAGCACGCCTCTGCCTGCGGTATGAACCACTGCAAGCAGTAGCCGAGCGGTTCACTCCCTCTGGCAGAACAATGAGCGGGGAGTCCATCGTGAAGCTTGCCGGCCCACATGCTATCACACACCTCGCCCTCGCCCGGGCTGACTTGCTACGTCCAGTCATCCTATACCTTACCAATTCACACGCCAAGAAGGTCATCATCGGTGACGGGCGCGCAGATGTAGGCGCCGTGCGCGTCTTCGTCCGGCGTGCCTTTCCACAACTTCCCTGGCCAGAAAAGTGGGCCAGCAAGAAGAATAAGTATGATGATATTGCCGATGCCGCTATCATCTGGGCTTGCTATGCCGTTGAGCACTATAGGGCAGACCTGAGCAAGTTGCGCATACCACCTCAAAGCCTCTAACCACTCCAGCATTGTAAATATAATCTGGGAACAGGATATTTCTCATACTATGCCAGCCAAACTTACAGCAGCTACTATAGAAGAATCCCCCACTCCAGAGGAGCGGCAAGCCTCCGAGCGTCGCCGTGCAGACCTCGTAGAGCAGGTTACACTCTTACAGAAAGCGATTACTGAAACTCCGAAGTTGCTGAATGGAGAGCCCAATCCAACTCGTCAAAATCTTGTTGAGCAGCAGCGCGGTCTCTACGCGCAACTGCAAGCATTTGCCCTCACCCCCGAGCAGCGCCGCCAGCAGATTCAGCAGTATGACCTTAACTCCCCCAGACTCTTCACAGCAGTGGAGTTAGCCGTACAGTTCGGGGTCACTGCCTCCACTATTGACCACGACAGGATGAAGATCCGGGCCTCTGAACGTCTGGCCCTCAACGGTTTTGATTACGAGCAATTCATGGGCCAGACGCTCACCCAGACTCGTACTGCTATGCAGCGCCTTACCCAGCTTTCTATTAGAGCAGAACGTGCCAATAACACAGATGCAGCCATACGCGCCACTAAAGAAGCACATCGCCTGTGGATGGGATTCCTCGAAGCTCTGGCCAAACGTGGCTATCTACCTACTGTAGCCAACCAACTTGAAGTACAGTCATTCTCCAAGATAGATAAGCGCGTCCTTAACATAGACATTCCTCAGGACGCCTCACCAGAAGAGCGTGGGCAGATCGTCCAGTCCTGGCTGCAGCGACTATCAGATCAGCGTAAGGGGAATGCCCTTCGTAAAGCACTTCCAGTGCCGGCAGAAGCAGCACAACCAGAGCCGCTTAATGTTACCCCGCCTGAGGTAGCCTCGGTACCGCAACTTTAAATCCCCAACCCCCTGATAAGGGGCCTGTCTAAATTGAACGGAAATTTGAAGCAATCTTGCAGAAGGTAGAAGGAAGCAGAATGAGCAGTGAAAAGCTATTGGACCAGAGAGAACAGAGCAAGCTCTTGCAATATGCGCAAAGGGCAAGCGCATTATAGCATACATGAAAGGCATACCGTGCTCGACTGTTGTGATTTGGCCAGGGCTGATTGGGTCGGGGTCTGAACCTGCTGAGGCGCAAACCCACCTCACTCATCGTGGAGCCAAGCGGGAGCATACAGATATGAGCCTGCTCACACAGAACAACCGGATTGGGGGTGCCTTCGCCCGCCGGAGTTCTACTGTCGGACGCAGACCATCGACTTCCCGTAGGCCAACAGCGGAAGGCACCTCGTCGGTGGCTCGACCGACGATGATCCAAGGCTGAAATGCTCACCGAAGATGATCGCTCTGCGCCGAGCACACGCCAGCCAGCGTGCTCGCAGACATCGACGGCAATTATACCTCCACGACGGGCCATCTGCCCAGTGCCCGCAGATGGCCAAATCCAGGCAGGAATGCGAAATCACAACAGTCGAGTACCGTGCATAGAGCAAGCGCATTATAGCATACATGAAAGGCATACCGTGCATAGAGCAAGCAGGCAGGCACGTTACAATGCAAGTCTTTGCAATACACACAAGAGGCATTACCGCGGA
>Ga0100393_10005287_pt1 | contig 11672 bp, 10 predicted proteins | sample CryGeymeta201517_FD_81546 | JGI IMG/M metagenome (GOLD analysis project Ga0100393, IMG submission 81546) | Groundwater microbial communities from Crystal Geyser aquifers in Utah, USA - Crystal Geyser metaG 2015-17 | ecosystem: Environmental > Aquatic > Deep subsurface > Groundwater | place... | reverse complement strand
CTTCAGGAACAGGGCATTTTGAAATTCCAGGGCATTCGAGCTCGCAATCATAACAAGCTGGTCTTGTGAGTGGAAAATCGATAACAAGATTACGAATTTCAAATTTATCAATCCAAGACCTAATAGCATCATCACCATCTTTGACTTCATCATCATCTTGAACTTGTAAGACGGACTTTAGAAACCAGCGATTGCTTTCTTCAAAGTGGTCAAGTAGGCAGAAGTAAAAGTTATCCTTTCTTCCACCCTTCATGCTGAGTCCTGCTACTCGATTTTCTACCAAATCATCGTCCTAAATTACGTTACTAAGTTTAAAATCTAATACTTTCATCGAAGCCTTAAGGGCTTCTTCTTTTATTTTATCATGAACTCCGGCCTTATGGACAATAATAAAGCAACCACCACCCCCTGCACCACACATTTTCATGCCATCTGCAAGATTTTGTGAGTTTAGCTCAGCGAAAAATGATCTAATTTCCTTCGTTACAATATTTTCAAATAAGCTTTCTCTAACTTTTCCTTCTTTAGAAATTAGTTCAAGTAGATCTTCAAAACGAGATTCCCCAATTGCGTTATAGGCTTCTCTAGAAAGTCTTGCAATCTCTGTTAGTCCCTCACGAACACCATTTTTCTTATCAAAGAAATCTTTATAAACTTCCCAGTTATTAATTGCTGAAAGTCTAAGAGCGCCAGAATAAATAAGAGTGATGCGCTCCTCGAGAAATTCCTTTAATTCTTCACTAAAGAGTTGCTCAACTCTAATTTTTGAATTTGTCGGAACGAGGGCTAAAACACCACCAAAGAGAGCCGGATAATAATCTTGATAACCACAAGGACCCATATTGAGAATTTTTGATTCTATATTTTGAACAACATTAATCGCTTTTAAGCGATCGAAGTCTTGATCAAGGTACTTGGCCAGTGCCTTATATAAAGTCACACCCATCGATGAAGAACCTCCAAGACCTGCTCCTGGAGGAGAGCCTGACTCAAGAGTCACTTTTGCGTTCTTTGTTAATTTAAAATGTGCAAGAATCTGGCATACGAAACTTAGAGCACCAAAATGATCTCCATCAAAGTTTTCAATCGTAAAATCAGATGAATTAAACTTGGTCACAGAGTTGTAGTCTTTTGATTCGATTATAATACCATCAAAATCAACTTCTTCGACTTCAACTTTTGCTTTAAGAGATGTTGCGATATTTAATGTCACTGTATCTCTTAAGATTTGATTTATTGGAACAAGATCAATCGTTCCCCCCAGTAAGTCTACTCTCACTGAGCCCTCAACATTAACTCTCACCGTACACTCCAATATATGGTAACTCCCGATAGCGCCCATCAAAGTCTAGTCCGTAACCAATAACAAACTTATCCTCGATCTCAAAACCAAGATAATCAATTTGGTTTTCATGAATTGTTCGAGCTGGCTTATGAAGAAGTGTGCATAGTTTTAAGGATTTTGGATCACGACTCAAAAGATTTTTTTGTAATTCTTTAATCGTTAATCCTGTATCCACGATATCTTCAACAACGATCACATTCTTATTTTTGATATCGACTTTTATATCTTTAAGTATTTTAAGATTTCCTGTGCTCTGAGTTCCCTCATAGCTTGAGGCTGCAATAAAATCGAGATAAACAGGAGATTTAATCTCTCTAATTAAATCGGCAACGAACATGAATGCACCATTTAATACACCAATGACGATCACCTCTTCACCAGCGAAATCTTGATCAATTTTCTTTGCGAGCTCTTTTACTCGATTAGCAATTTGTTCTTGTGAAATAAAGACTTTGTGAGACATAAATTCCTCGCTTTAAATGAATATGCGAAAAAATTGTAACACAGAAAGAGATGAGAATGGAGAGAATTAACTTATTCTCTCCGTTATAAATTGGTTAGCCTTCTGTTGCGATTTCAGCCTGTCCATTTTCATTAATTCTCTTTAATCCTCCAAGCGAAATTGAAAATGCGAGAACATCTTCTTCTTCACCAAAGTAATCAAAGTGCGAACGACATCTGGCTTCATACATATCTGACTCACCAACTAGAACTTGATCCTTATTCTTCGTTGGTTTTCTAAAACTCTTTGTTGCAGGAGCACCACAAACTGTACAGATCGCCTGGATCTTCATGACATCATCTGCAATACATAGAAGCTGTGGCATTGGTCCAAACGGTTCACCTCGTGAGTCCTGATCAAGACCTGCGCAAATCACACGGATTCCTCGACGCGCCAATTTTTGTACAACTTTAGTGATTGTCGCATCAAAGAACTGAACTTCATCAATTGCGACAATTCTTGTCGAATCAAAAACTTTCTGAAGGATATCTAGAGCATCTTTAACAGGTGTCGCTTCAATGGCCTGTGACGAGTGTGAAACAACGTCAGTGGCATGGTAGCGATCATCAATCGATGGCTTAAAGATCTGTACCTTTTGACGAGCAATTTGTGCTCTTTTAACTCTACGAATCAACTCTTCAGTTTTTCCTGAAAACATCGGTCCGCATACGACTTCAATTCCGCCGCTCATGTGCATGTGGTTTCCTAAGTAGGACATCTCGAACTCCTTTCGCTAATGTCAGTAATGTCTCAAATAATAGTGTTTTTTTGTGTGTATTGTGTAAGTTCTATTAAAACATTTTTTCTTAAAACCGTCAGGCCGGCCGCGCCCTGGGTCATTCCATTTTGCTTTAAATTTCGGTAAGATGGCAATACTTACAAAATCTGACAAAGTTATTTTAAAGGACATAAATCATGAAAAAACCTCTGGCCCCAAAACATCCAATAGAAATTATTCAACACGGTCATAAGAGAGTTGATAATTACGCCTGGCTACGTGATGAAAATTGGAAACAATTCATTGATGGAGATTTAAATTTTAAAAATCCTGAAGTTAAGAAGTATATCGATGAAGAAAATGACTACACAAAAGAAGCAACTAAGCACTTAGAAAAATTTCAAGAAAATATGTATGCCGAAATTCTTGGAAGAATAAACGAAGACGACAAAACATTTCCAGTTCCAAAAGGAGATTACTTCTATTACACGATTACTGTGAAAGGAGAGGATTATCCTCGACACTGTCGTAAGAAAGGAAGTCTTGATGCTGCACAAGAAGTCTATTTTGATACTAATGTAGAAGCAAAAGAGCATGAACTCTATATTCTAAAAGGTCGAAGAATTAACGACGCCAATACTTACCTTGCCTACGCATTTAATACTTCGGGCTCAATGGAAGCAACGATCAAAATCCGTAATCTTGAAACAGGAAAAGACTTTGATTATCAAGTTGAAAACTCAAATGGTTCCTATATGTGGGTAAGTGACACCGAAGTCTACTATATTGAGCGCGATGAATTTTCTCGCGGAGGAAAAGTTTATTCTTTCAATATTTTTGATGGTCCAGCTAAGAAAAAATTAATTTTCACCAAACCAAGAGAGTACAGCAATATGTTCATGAGCATGGGTCTCACGAGTGACAAAGAGTACGCTATTCTAAATCTAGCAAGTGGTGCTTCGAGTGCCGTTTACTATCATTCAATAAAAAGTGAAGTTAAAGATTTTAAAATTTTTGTGACCGGTGATAATGATATTAATTACGATCTCGATCATTGGGATGGAAATTTCTATATCAGTACCAACAAAGGTAATGCTCAAAACTTTCAAATTTATAAAGTCGAGGCAGATCATGATAAAATAACAGACTTAAGAAATTGGGAAGTATTTATCAAAGAAAGCCCATCTCTCTATATTACTGACTTCGATATCTATGCAGGAAAAATTGTTATCGAGGCCAACAATACAACGACTGCCATCCCTGAACTTTTAATTGTTGATATTAAAACAAAAGAGGAAAAGAAAGTTCAATTCCAAGACGAAGTTTATCACTTAAGTTTATTTGGTTCTTATGACCACAATAGCGAAGTCTTAAGATTATATTATCAATCCCCTGTTCAACCATCTCAAGATATTGATTTAAATATTACGACTTTAGAAATGAAGGTTCTTGATACGGATATCATTCCAAATTACGATCCTTCTCTTTATAAAGTGAGAAGAGACTATGCTCCTTCTCATGACGGTGAATTAATTCCTTTAACAATTATCACTAAGAAAGACTTCGTTGAAGATGGAAGTGCTCCGGCCCACGTCTATGCGTATGGCTCATATGGTTTAGGAATGCCTGTTGGCTTCTCTTCTAACTTCTATCCTCTTGTAGATCGCGGGTTTAGCTATGTTGTCGCTCATATTAGAGGTGGTGATGAAAAAGGCAATGACTGGTATTTAAAAGGAAAGATGCACCATAAACTCAACACTTTTAAAGACTATATCAGCTCATGTGAACACCTTATTAAAACGGGATACACTTCAAAAGGCATGATTGCCGCTAACGGAGGAAGCGCCGGAGGACTTTTAATGGGCGCTGTCTCTAATATGAGACCTGACCTCTTTAAGTGTGTCATCGCAGATGTTGCCTTTGTTGATATGATTAATACGATCTCTGATGAAACTCTTCCACTAACTCCACCAGAATGGGAGGAATGGGGAAATCCAATAAAGTCCAAAGAAGATTTTGAATATATGATGTCATACTCTCCTTACGACAATGTTACGGCCCAAGATTATCCTCATACGCTCTACAATTCTGGCATTGCTGATGAACAAGTTACTTACTGGGAACCGACAAAAATGGTAGCAAAACTTAGAGAACTAAAAACAGATGATAATCTTCTACTTCTTAAAATGAAAATGAATGCCGGACATGCCGGCGCATCAAAGAGATATGAATGGATTGAAGATAAAGCGTTTAATTATAGCTTTATTTTAAATTGCTTTGGAATGTTAAAGTAGTGACGCCTCTATGGCGTCATTCTTCTCTCTAATAAGTTGATCATAAATTCTTTTGCCTGATCATCAGTGTATTCAACACCTTTTCTCTTTTCACTATTCATTGACCAGCGACAAAGATTTTTCCCAAGCTCAGAGACTTCACTGATATAGAACTCACTATTTAAATAGACAGATCCACCACTTCCCATTTTACAAAAATCATAGCTATTAACATTCTTAAATAAGTTTGTAATAAGATCTCGTACAGCTTGTTTTCTTATGTTTTTCTTATCTAAAAGCTTCGCAAGCTTTTTTGATGTTAAATTTAATGGAGCAGAAAACTTATTAAAACCATGGCGATAAATACATCGATTTAATTTGTCGAAATTTAGAGATACCGAAGCCTTCACAAATTCCTCGACACAGTTTTGTTTTATAGACATATAATTTATCATGTCAAAGTTAATATCATTTTCAAAAGATTCTACACCTTTATTACAAAGTAAATTACTATACTCTACATCTGCAAAAATATACTTTTTGATAAAGTTATACTTATCCATCGCCTTAGCTTTTAAGACTTCTGGGTTAAGTATATATGTTGTAAATGACTCAGCAAAATCTTCTGCGGGATTAGACTTCGCATAGCTGGACACAAAATTACCAATATAGTAAGGATGAGTTGCACTATACATTGATAGAAATTGACTCTTGTCCCACTTCCATTCAGATAGTTCGGCCCACTTACTTGAGGCATCAATTCCACTTGATATAATGCCATTTTTTTCTTCATAAACAAGATCAGCAACCACATGACCAATCTCATGAATCACAGTATAGATTTGATCTCCTTCATGTGTATCAGACCACAGCTTAAAGAAATTAATCGAAGCATTTGCAAGGGTATTTCCTTTATAATAATTAGATTTCTTTGCATCATATCCAAACTTTAAAGACTTAAGTGATTCTTCTGGTAATAATTGAACCGCTTTAAGAAGAGCGATAAGCTCCTTCTTCGAATATTTTGTTAGTTTTGAGAATCGATCCAGATCCCCAGATTTGTAATTTGAGTATGGAGATAAATCAAGATTGAATTTATCGAGGATATAAAGATAATAAACTCCAACTCCCTCACCGAAAGCTTTATCAGCAAGACAAAATGAATCTTCACAACTTAAATATTCCTGATCTTTAAAAACTTCAGAAAAATTGATTTTTCGATCCCCATCTTTACGGGCCAGCAGTCTTGTAAGTAACATCACAAGACCCGAACGTGGCTTTTCTATTTTAATATCATAAAACTCGATAGGATAATTACTTTCAGGATACTTCGCCTCAAGCTCCTTCTTTAAGTAGTCGCTCTCCAGAGACTCCGAGCTCATACAAGCTCTCACTGTACGGTTAACGCTCTCGTCTGACATGTCCAATGCACTTGTATAGAAATTAAACAAAAGTGATAGAAGTAGACAGTTTAGAGTGCAAACTCTCCTAGAATTAAGCATTTATAGCTCCCAAAGTTATAGTTAACTAGATTAGAAGCAATTCTTATGCCATTTAAAATCTAAACTGCTCCAGTTAAATGGGGAAAGGTATTGTTATGATTTAGCTGTATATTAAGTGAAATAGCAGCATTAAACGTAAAAATTCCAATTTAAATTGGGCCGCCAGAAATGCGATGAGTAAACGATACGAAATAAGAAGGCAATGGTTAGAATTTATCCCCATTTTACTGGAGCAGTTTAACTAAATTTCCAGATAAACCTTCAAGGGAGTTCGCTTAAGCTTCTTTGCGAAGCCTAGAACTTCTGTGGTTGTAGAAACTCCAGAGTAAAACTGGACACCTTTCTTTTGCCAGTGGGAGAAGGCCTGCTTATAAAGAAGTTTAGAAATTCCAAGACCCTGATAGTCTGGATGAACTGCGACTGTCATAATAAAACCAAGTTTGATTTTATTTTCGGCAATCCCAACTGTTCCGACAATCACTCCATCAGATGTAATCATGTAGTAGGCTTTTCGCTTGATCATATTTTGATAAAGTTGTCGTACCATTTTCTTCGAAATATGCCCGACTCGACTTGTTAAGCTTGCGCGGTGAGCGAGATATTCAAGATTAACAAGTTCCTCAATATCTTCTTCAGTTGGTCTCTTGATTTTATAATTTGCATTTTCTATATTGGAGACGGCCTTAATCCCGTCAGAGACTTTCGCGTAGAGAACGTTTCCGATATTCTTTGCTCCACACTTTTCGAGTGCATGATGCAAATTTCCACCATAGTCTACATAGAAATGGCTATTTTTGATTCTTCGATCAAAAGACTTAACTTTTTCAATTATTTTTTTAACTTCGTTTTTCTTCAGCTCGGTATCACATTTAAAATCTACACCAATAATTTTTTTACCTATATCTGATTCACGAGCAATAGAATAAATGAGACCTGTTTTTGAGTCCGAGACTAACTTGACATTACTTTCATCCAGCTCTTTTTCCAGATACGCTGGAAGATTTTTAAATTTATTTTTTTTCAAGTATTTATAAATAGGTGCTTGCTTGACGAGTTTATTCATAAATTAAATCAGATTTATCACAAGCATCGTATACATTGCGATAAAGAGCATGAAGATTGCAACAAAGAGTAGTGGTGAAAAAACCACAATTACGGACTGAATCGTCGTAAATCTTAGGTTGTGTTTTACTCCAAAGAAAATATAGAGGACAGAGGAAATTTGCTTTAAGAGTTTACCAAAAACAGGGATAATCAAAAAGAAATTACCAACAAGAGAGTTATTAACGACATCATCAAGAGCTGTTTCATCAATATCTTTATCAAAGATACTTCCAAAGAAAGAGATAATGATTCTCCAAAACTTTACATAGACCCAGGCCGTTAGAGGAAAGAAAACAACTTCAAAGAGAAGTCCCATTAACATAATTTTCTTTTGAAAAAGTGAAGATAAATTTATTCCAGGAAAATAACCACTTTCAATGAGTGACTCAGATAATTGAAGTCCTAGATGGAGAAAAACGAGTGAGTATATCGCTGACACAAAAACAAAAAGCCACGAAGTTAATGCATAGGAAACGAAATCAAGATTGAATTTCTCTTTGAATTGATCATCAACAAGCGCAAAAAGTCTTCCCTTTTTCATCCTCTCAAGTTCCGTACGTCTCGTATAGATAGCTTGATGATTTCTTACTGGATGTAAAAGACAGTCAATGTAGTTGTAAATGATTTCATTCATAATGATATTTTACTGTATTTTGTCTAAGAATTGGTAAATAAGATGTAATTTTTCATCAAGAATTTCTACCCCATCACTTCCTTCTCTGACTAAAAAGCTCTGATTCTTAAAAGCTAATTTATAAGTATATAAAAAGTCATTTGCAATCTGCTCTCTAACAACATGAGCTTCCTTCTTTAGTAAATCACTCCACTTACTTGCAACACTTATGCGCCCTTTAAATAACTCAGTTCCAGCATCATTATAAACTGTAAATGATTCATCATTGGCCACATTTAGTTTTCTATTCCAAAAAAATTGTAGCGGAACGAATACAGATCTGAAGATTTCAGCGTTAAGGAAGTAAACTTGATTTTCTTTTTCTAAGAAATATCCATTCTCTCCACCATACTTTCGATAAAGAGTTAATAAAGCTTCACCAAGCTTAATCTCTCCAATTTTATCGTTCAATTCAAACTTTTTTAAGATTACTTTCTTCGCTTTAAACTTCTTTATTGTCTCAATAATTTTTTCAAAATTATCTTTTTGGTAACTCACTCCTTTAAAAGCTTCAGGAATAGTTTTCAGCTCAACAAAATTTACGACAAACTTTGGATTTCGAAAGGAGTCAATTGTCATTTCTCCTTCAAAGGTTCCCGTAAAAGGATTTAGATTATAAAAGAAGTCGTCACTAAGAGAGAAAATTGATCTCACTTGATCATAAGGGCCACTACTGCGATAGGCATCACCATTTGTACTTGTAGATAAACTTTCAGTATATCCATTTTCATACTTGGCAACTGCCCACTTTGAACTACCTTGCTTTAAATTTGAAACTTTCAAGTAAAAAGAACTATTAAACTGTAATTTCTCACCTATCTGAATTTCGAGTTCTCCACTTGTGAAGAGAAAATGAATTTTTTCTTTTAGTGTCGAAGTCTCGATAAAGCTGACTTCTTTTTTACTCAAAATTCTTTGAATTTTAATATTTTGTAACTGCTCAAGAAAGAAAGAAATTTGATTTTTTGAAACTTCGATCCCTGAGGGGGAAATAAATTTATCATTTTCACTTCGAATATTAAAATTAGCACCACTTAACTCGCGTAGAGTTCCCATCTCTTTTTGAGAGAATAACTCTTCTCTTTTTTGTTCTTCTTGGTATTCATCCCTCGTCTTAGTTTCTTCAAAGATGTAGACAAAACCAATTAAGAAAATAATTGTGATAAATAGATATGAATTTTTCAATTAACTTAAGCTCCTTCGACGATACTGAATAAAAGCAAGTCCCAGCATTAGCAGGGGTAAAATAACGACAGAAAAGTACAGGATAACTTGTTTTTGAAGGTCTGAGATGAATACAGGTTTCTCAGGTAAAGCAGCTGCTTGAACCGATGTCAACTGATCCTCTCCAGATGCCCAGTAAAACAGATTTAGAATATAACGATAATTTGACTGAAATTGGTAGAATTTATTTGCAACTAATGTTGAATTCCCAAGTCCTATTAATCTTGGTTTTTCATTTTCCACGAGAGCTGCCGCCATATCAATAGGTCCAAGTACATCTTTTTCATCATATTTAAGATTTTCCGAAACAAGCTCTAAAATTGACTTCTCTGCCCAGCTATCATTTGAACTTGTGGCCAATGGGAAATAATTTTTTTCTTGTTTTAAATCTTTTAGTGTCACTGATGAAGAAATTGGAAAGAAAACCTGTCCAGTGATATCAGTATTAATATTGAGGTCGTCAAACTTTCTAATAATTGGAGCACTACCACGTGAACCATTGAGGTTGAATTTCGAGTCGATGACAATGTCATTTGCAATAGAGAGACCCAAGTCTTCAATATAGGATCTAAGCTTGATAATCTTATCACCATTTAACATTGGGGAAAAACCAACAAGTAGGACCCCCCCATTGTCGTAATATTTTCTAACTTTTTCTAACTCGGAATCCATAAGGTCAGACATCGGAGAGAGAATTGAAAAAACATTACACTGCCTTGGTATTTCATTGGCAGCAAGCAGATTAATAATATTTAGCTTGAATGAGGATTCTTTTAAAACATGAAGAAAACCTGTGTAGCCAACATCAGTCGTATCTTCAAACCCCTTCATATAAGAAAAGCAAAGAATTGGATCTCTTTCTCGTTGGATACTAATTAGACCATTTGTAATATTGAGTTCTCTAATTTCTGTGACAAGAACTTTCTTATCTTTAAGAGGTGCTTCAATTACAATCGTTGGTGATTTTACAATTTGATACTTTGAAACTAAATCACTTCTAACTTCAGGGTCGATATAATCAATTGAAAACGAGGTACTTTCATTCTTGTAAAACTCTAAAAGAGCCCTGATACTGTCACGATGCTCTTTGCTTGAAAATATTTTAAACTCAATTTTTTCAGATACATTACTTATAACATTTCGAGATTGATCGGTAAGTGAATTTAGTTTCCGTGCTCCAATATCCCACACAAAAGATCTTTTTACGGCAATATAATTAACAAGGGCTAAAACAATGAATAAGAGAAAGAAACCAATAACATTACTAGCTAAAGTCTTCCCATATTTTGATTGCATAAGTGCTGTAACTTGTTTCCTCTTCATCAAACATAGACCTAGCGTTCCAAGAATTGCCAATATTAATGGAGTGAGACATAGAACTGGATTCTCTGGCATCGTTACAACAAGAAAAACTCCAACAAGATATGAAAGGCCAACAATTAAACCTAATATTTGAAAGTTATATTTTTTCATTACTTTCTTACTCCTAGAATTCGAATACTCACATATGAGAAATAAGTAACAAATGAAATGATATAGATGACGTCAAAAGAAGCAATAGCACCTCTTGCAAAATAGACAATATGTTGCCCGATACTCATATACCTAAGTAGCTGACTGAAGATATCACTTGTTACCACTGTCCCCGTAGTGAATAGAATAAAGAATGAAATTAAGATCACGAAACTTAAAATAATTGCAACTACGTAACTTCGAGTTAAGACCGATGCAAACATTCCTACACTGAGATAGCACAGAAGCAGGCCAAAGATTCCAAGATAATTTGTCAGTAGCATCATCCAATCTTCAAACCCAGAGAAAGACAAAATGATTGGAAAGACAATCGTTGGGGCGATAATGAATATTCCCTTCACTATTGCTGAAATAAACTTACCAAGAAAAATTTGTGTCGAAGAGAGATTGGATAGCATCAGTAAATCGAGTGTATGCTCCTGCTTTTCTTTAACAAATGCTCCCATGGTTAGAATTGGTGCATAGAAGACAAGAAGAAAATTTATTGAAGAGAATGTTGGTGCGAGAATATTATCAACAACTGTTCTATTTGTTAACTCAGCCGTTTGAAGTAAATTATTATAGAAAACACCACCGATAACAAATGAAAAAGTCGCGACAAAGATGTACATCGACGGAGAACTCAGCCATCCCTTAATTTCTTTCTTACTTAGTATTAATATACCTTGTGATAACTTCATTAATTACTCTCCGAAGTGACTGATTGAAATATTTCTTCGAGATCCATTTTCTTTTCATTTTGAGAGAGGACAACCACTTGCTTTTCAAAGAAAAACTTTGCCACCACTGATTTTAATT
>Ga0100393_10005276_pt1 | contig 11687 bp, 8 predicted proteins | sample CryGeymeta201517_FD_81546 | JGI IMG/M metagenome (GOLD analysis project Ga0100393, IMG submission 81546) | Groundwater microbial communities from Crystal Geyser aquifers in Utah, USA - Crystal Geyser metaG 2015-17 | ecosystem: Environmental > Aquatic > Deep subsurface > Groundwater | place: USA... | reverse complement strand
TTCCATTGTAATTGAGGGCCGGAGTATAAGTACATGCTCTTGAAGTTCCGCCTGTACAAGTAACTGTCCCTGATGCTGGGTTTGTTAATTTAATATAAGAAAGTGTGTCACCTTCAATATCTGAGCCAAGACCTAAGTTAAAATTTAAAACAGTGTCTTCGTTTGTTGCAAATGATTGTGGAGTGACTAGAGTTGGAGCATCATTGATTGCATTGACTGTGATATTAACAGTTGCTGTATTTGAATCAAGTGCGCCATCGTTAACTTTATAAGTGAATGAAACAGCTCCATTATAGTTTGCGACAGGAGTAAAGGTACATGAACGGGAAGTTCCTCCTACACATGTGAGAGTCCCTGAAGAAGGATTTGATAATTTAATATATGAAAGTGTATCACTTTCAATATCAGCACCTGCGGCCACGTTAAATGTAAGTGGAGTATCCTCATTCGTTGCATATGATTGTGGTGTCACTAAAGTAGGAGCATCATTTACAGGAGTGATGTTTATCGTCACAGTTGAAACTGTTGCAGAGTCTGCAACGCCATCATTTGCTCGATATGTAAAAGAATCAGTCCCATTAAAGTTTGCATTTGGAGTATAGTCACATGTTATATCTGTCGTGAATCCAGCAGCGCCAATACAGTTTGATAAAGTTCCATTGCTTGGGGCAGTGATCACTTTATAACCAAGCGTTTGAGCTGGATCAATATCAGTCGCACCGTTTAATGTGAAAGATACCAGTGTGTCTTCATTTGTTGTTACCGTTTGATCACCAATCATAACTGGTGCATCATTTGTGTTATTAATATTTACTGTGACTGTCGCTTCAGGCGAGTCGAGGTTTCCATCATTAACTTTATACTTAAAAGTATAAGTGTTGATGTCATCTGCAACGGGAGTATAAGTACAGCTCGTTGAAGTTCCACCTGTACAAGTCAAAGTTCCAGCTGCTGGATTTTGAGTGATGATGTAAGTAAGTGTGTCGACATCGACATCGGCACCACTATTAAGAGAAAAGTTAAGAGTCGTATCCTCTGTCACATTTATTGTTTGAGTTGAAGCAAGTGTTGGAGCGTCATTAACTGCATTCACGGTAATATTAACAGTCGCCGTATTTGAATCAAGTGCACTGTCATTTACTTTATAAGTAAAAGAATCGGCACCATTAAAATTTAGATTAGGTGTATATGTACAAGATCTGGAAGTTCCGCCTGTACATGTGATTGTTCCATTTGTTGTGTCTGTCACTTTGATATATGAAAGTGTGTCGCCTTCTGTGTCTGACCCAATACCAAGATCAAAAGTAATTGGAGTGTCTTCATTAGTAGCAACCGCTTGCGGATCAACAAGAGTAGGGGCATCATTAATCGCATTGACTGTGATACTTACAGTTGCTGTCGAGGAATCTAAGTCACCATCATTAACTTTGAAAGTAAATGAATCACTACCGTTATAATTTAAACTTGGAGTGTACGTACAAGATCTCGATGTCCCTCCTGTACATGATATTACTCCATTGCTTGTGTCGGTTAGCTTAATATAATCAAGTGAGCTTCCTTCAATATCTGAACCAAGATTTAAATCAAATGTAATCGGTGTATCTTCATTTGTTGAAACCGATTGTGTTGATGCAACAGTTGGAGCATCGTTAACTGGAACGACTGTAATACTAACTGTCGCAGAGCTTAGCGAATCAGCAGTACCATCATTAACTTTATAAGAGAATGAATCGGCCCCATTGTAGTTCAAGTTAGGCGTGTAATCACAGGTTAAGTCAGCATCAGTTGCCATGCAATTTGAAAGTATTCCATTACTTGGCGAAGAAGTAATTGTATATGTTAGTGGGTCAGTATCAATGTCATTTCCAACTGTCGCTGAAAAGTTTAAGGTATTATCTTCGTTGACTGAAAGTGCATAGTCACTAGGAACTGTTGGAATATTGTTACTAGAGTTATAAGAAAGATTTGAAACAACACTATCTAAGCCACACGTCCAATTTATCGTCGCTACTTTTGAGCCTTTGGTTGTCGGTTTTGGTCGAATGATGATGTCACAGCTCTCACTTGGACCGATGTCACCAGAACCACAATTATCAGTAGTAATTTCAAACTCTGAAGCATTTGCAGCTGCGAGCGAAGCGACTGAGCAATCTTTAGTATCAGCCGTTCCACTATTTGAAATGGTAAAAGTATGATTTGTTCCAAGAGAGTTATTTAGAACAGATCCAAAATCATATGACGTCGGAGAAATTGCAAGTGTTGGCCTTTGAATCTCAAAGTCAGCTGTTTCACTAACTCCAGTATTACCAACAACATCGGTTAAAGAAACTCTTAGTCTTGCATTTGAAACTAAAATATTTGGAAGAAGGTATGAAGTTGAAAAAGCTTGGTTGTTTAAAAAACCATTAGCCGAGGCAACAGGGGGTAATGTATTCCAACTTGATCCATCGAAAAACTCGACAATATGTTGATTTGCTGAATTTTGATTAGCTTCAAGTACTGTCCAGTCGAGTGTTAAAGTTGTATCTGCTCGGTACGCTGCTGCAAGAGAGTCAATCGTTATCGCTGGAGCAGATGTGTCGAGATTAACGGTAAAAGTTTTCTTCGCACTGATATCTCCATTAATATCTTTTGCCCAAATATTAACTTCAATATCACCATCACTTGATGTAAGTGAATAAGGATTAATCACCTGTGTAATTGGTGTAGTGCATGTGTATGAAAAATCTGCAGGAAGTGGAATTGTTGAACCTTCAGTAATTGCAAAATTTGAGAAACTTTCGCAGTTTTGAAAGTATCCTCCAAGGTCAGCTCCTGTTGAAACATCAATTAAAATATTTCGTAATTGAGTAGGGTTTGTACTTCCACTGTTTAGAGCGATATTAGGAGCGGTAGTAGGAGCATCGTCAGAAATATCGATACTATAAGTTAGTTCGTGATATGGAAGTGTTCGATCAACATCGCTTCCAGCAGCTCCGACAGCTTTTCCAATATAGAGCTTAACTTCAATATTTCTCTTTGAGTTCGCTGATGGTGTATAAGACCAAGATGCGAGATTTGACTCTTTTAGTCCATCAATATGCCATTCATAGCCCGTCGTGTATGCTGTATTCCAGTGTTGAGTTTGAACACTGATGATAGAAGCCACTTTCTCTTGTAGCGTTGAGGGTATTGTGAGCTCAGTTATGTCTGGTGCAGAATCTGCTAAAACCTGGTAGTTTTCACCTTCAAATGCTTCCTCAAATTTCGCTTGAGTTGCAGGGTTTGAGTCGAGAATAGAATAAGAAGCTTCAATTTCATCATTTGTATTAATTTGAGAGTCAATTGTTATAATAAAGTTTTCAATTTTCGATCCATCAAGATTTTCAAGGTCAATACTTGCTGCTGACTTAATAATTTTTGAAACCAGCGTTGAGGTTGGAGTAAGATCTTGCTCAGTAAAATAACTCGTCACAATTCTTTCGTAGTTGATATCGCAACCTGAAGTTTTAAGAAGATATTTTGTTGGCTTAGTTATATCGAGACTAAGTCCTACTGGTTCAAACTGAAAATTTGTCGTCGTGCTTAAGCTTTCCGCAGTAATTGGATTATCTGCAAGGACTGTCATTGTGTTGATGTCAAAGAGTGTGATTTTTGGGTTTGTACAGGTTGAAGCAGCAGAGTAAGCATTTTCTACAATACTGAATCCAGAATCAACGACGATAATCCCAACGAGAGGTGGGATCTTTCCTTTTACGAGAGGAGGGCTTGAGACTTTTACGGCATCCGTCTTCTTTGAGCTTGAAGAAGAGCTCTCGTTTTCCGTGCTTTCTTTGCTTGCGTCTTTATAAGTTGGATTTCCTGCTATTATTTCTTCAGAATTATTTTGTAACTGTGATGAGGATGAACTTTCTGGATTTGTTACGGTCGTGTCCGCTTGTGAAAAAGAACTACTTGGTCGTCTTGTTGTCTGAGGTGTTGTTTGCGAGAAACTCGTAGCTGAAGCTTTTTCAATTCGAGCTCCACCTTTATTTGCAACCGAAACATCTCCACTATAGTCAGTTGTATATTGTGCATCTGTTAGCACTTCTTTAAACCCATGATTGATTTTAACAATGGAGCTTGGATTTCTTTTGTTTAGTCTCGCTTTTTTTTGCTCTGCAGCGCGACTACCCTTGTTAAATTTATAATTCTTAGATGACTTAATGATATTAGTAGATTCTGTTGATTCTGATAGGCTCTTGTAGACGACAACACCTGCTACAAAAAGTAACATCGAACACAAGATTTTTAGTTTTAAAATTTTATTAGCCATAGAACCGCTTTTTCTTAAGAAATAGTTGAGAAGCTATTCGGTTTATATTAACTAATCTTAACTTAATACCTGAGATCATGGAGTTTTATGCATGTTTTGACTTGGTGAGTTGCAAAATCGTCAACGATTGTTGTCAAATTGCGTACACTGTTAAGATATGTTGCCAATTGAACATGATCATATAGTTTTGTAATATTGAAATAGAGCAGTTTTTATCACTTTACTAGTTGCATCTAAATTGCTAAATTCCTCAGACATTTAGTAAAACCAAATATATCGCTCAAACCAATTGTGGATTTGGGCCAATATCATAATATTGTTCAGGAGGTTTGTATGATTTATGAGATGGCATTAGTAGCCAGACCAGAAGCTACTGACGAGCAAATGGCTTCTCTTAAAGACATGATCGCAGAAATTGCAGGTCAGTACGAAGGTGAAGTTCTTCTTACAGATGATTGGGGAAGAAAACAATTTGCGCAAGTTGCAAAAAATGGTGCATCACACGGTCACTATGTTTATTTTATCATTAAGGGGAATAACAAACTTAATGACGAAATTAACAGACGTACTAAGATCAGTGACGACGTTCACAAGATTCTTCTAGTTAAACTATCTGACATTGACGCTGAAGCGGAAGAGATTGTAAAAAAATACAAGACTCCTCATTCAAAAGCGCACAATGGTTCTCAAACTGATGAGTTAGAGAAAGGTGGAGACAAGGATAGAAGAAGATTTTCTAAGAGAAAAAACTGTTGGTTTAAGTCAAACAGCATTTCTGCAGATTGGAAAGATCCAAAAACTTTTAATTGGTTAGTAAATGAATTTGGAAAAATTCAACCATCTAGAGTTTCTGGAATTTCTAGAAAGCACCATAGATATGTTGAATCAGCAATTAAGAGAGCAAGAAACATTGGTTTAGCTTCTCACTTGTCTGGAAACTTAACTGAATAGTTAGCTGGAAATATTTCGTAATGGTTGTTGAGAAAAACACATATTCAGGTTCAACGCAAAATACTGAAAAGAAAGTATTGGGACAGCTTAGTTTTCTAAAGCTAATTCTCCTGTGTCTTGTATCCTTCATATTGTGTGCTGTAGGTCCGTTAGTGATCTTTTCTCCAATACCACTTGCTATGGCATTTTTAATGTATGGCTTTGTTCAAACATTTTCAGTCGCGCTTGTTGCAATTCTTGCAAGTATGGCGTTGTCTGTAACTGTTCCAGCAATGGCCGAGCTCTCTATCTATAGTGTCATCATGGTTATGGTCACAATTGTTGGCTTCATGGTTTCCACAATAGTTGTAAGAGGGGAGCATCCTGTTAAAGGTTTTATTCTTCGTGGTCTGGTTTCATTAAGTGCTATTGGACTTCTTGTATTCGCGGCCAATGTTGTTTCTCAAGAGCCTCTGACGGCTACTTTTGAAAAACAAATTGTTGAATATGCAAATGGGGTAAAAAGCACCGAGAATTATCAAAGTGTTATTAAAAATGGTGGCGACGATGCCAGACAAATTGAACAATTTATGTCAAACCCGGTTGAGGTTTTAAGACAGTTTTATAACTGGATTTTCTCACTTGTTTTTGTTCTTGTTTTCTTTGTGCTTTGGTTGTCGACATTTACGGTTATGAGAAATAAGTCTTTGTGGCAAGGTCTTCATAACTATAAGTATGGATTAAGTGATTTTGTTAAGTTTAAAGTCCCAGACTTTGTCGTCTATTTCGTCATTATAGGCTTCGGCTTATTTGTTGGATCAGAGTACTTAGGTGGGGAAACTGCAGAAGTTGTTGGTGGAAATATTTTACTTGGTTTAGGAGTTTTATACTTCTTTCAAGGAATGGGAATATATGTAGATCTATTAAGATATCTAAAAATCTTCGGACTTCTTAGAAATCTTTTGACTATTATGACAATTTTTTACGGTTACCAATTCGTTGCTATCGCTGGCCTTTTTGATACATGGGTCAACTTTAGAAAATACTTCAAAAAGAAATGAATTAAGGAGATATGTCATGAAAGTCATTCTTAAAGAAAAAGTAAAAACTTTAGGGAACGTTGGTCAAACAGTTAACGTTTCTGCTGGTCACGCAAGAAACTTCTTAATCCCTAATGGATTAGCTGTTCTAGCTGATGAGTCAAATAAAGCTCAAACTGAGCATATGTCAAAAATTCTTGCAGCAAAAGTTGCTGAAGAAAAACAAGTTGCTACAGACCTAGCTAAGAAAGTTGATGGTGTTGCAATTGAAATGATTAAGAGAGTTGGAAACGGTGGGAAACTATTCGGTTCTGTTACGACTCAAGATCTTTCAACTGAACTATCTAAACTTGGGTACGATGTAGAAAGAAAAGTTCTAGTTCTTGATAAACCAATCAAAGGATTAGGAGTTTACAATGTTAAGGCAAAACTTTTCAAAGCAGTTGAAGCTAACTTTACTGTTACAGTAAAAATGGATCCAGCTCAAGAAGAAGAAAACCTTAAAAAAGCTGAAGAGTTAGCTGCTCAAAAGCAAGCTCTAGCTGCAATTGCTGCTGCAGAAGCTGAGGAAAATCCAACAGGTGAAGTTAAAGAACTTACTGAGGACGAAAAACTTAAGCAAGAAGCAAACAGAATTCTTAGAGGTTAATCTCTAAAATTTCATAAAACAGGGCCTCATTTTTTGAGGCCTTGTTCTTTTATAGTAGGTGCCCTTCATATGTCTAATCAACACTCTCAAGTAAAAGAACTTCCGCACGATTTACTCGCTGAAAAATCACTGCTTTCATGTCTCCTGTTGGATAGCCTAGCCTTTGATGAGATTAGTGACTTAAAGCTTGATGGTAAGGAATTCTATCACCCTAAGTACGGTGTAGTGTATGATGCGATCAAAGATATGGCCCACTCTCGAAGACCAATTGATTATGTAACACTTTGTTCATACCTGACTTCTCGTGGAAAGCTTGAAGAACTTGGTGGACAAGCATTTATTCTTGAAATAACTGAAGATCAAGTTTCAAGTGTAAATATTAGGCACTATGCTCAGCTTGTAAAAGATAAGGCCTCGCTTAGAGAAATTGTTCGCACAGCGAGAAGAGTAGCCGATATGGGTCTCACTTTTTCTGGTGATGCCGCTGACTTTATTCAAGAAGTTGAATCTAGTTTTTTCAAATTAACAAATGAAGCTAAGACAGGTGCTTTAACTAAACTCAATGTCTGTCTTAAGGAAAATATAAAAGAACTTGAAGACACTTCAAGAAAACCAGGTGAAATACAAGGTATACCAACGGGCTATAATAGTCTCGATGAATTACTGCTTGGAATGCAACCTGGGCAGCTAATCGTTCTTGCTGCTCGTCCTGCCATGGGGAAGACGGCATTGGCATTGAACGTTGCTCAAAATGCGTGTGACTACTCGAAGCTCCCTGTTGCTATCTTCTCTTTGGAGATGATGAAGAAGGAGCTCTCGATGAGACTCCTTACTCAGCGAGCAAAGGTTGATGCCAAGAAAATTCGTCAAAAGAACTTTGATGATACTGACCTAAGAAAAATAGGAATGGGGATTCAGGCATTGTCAGATCTCCCAATCTATATCGATGATAACGGTAGTATTACTCTTTTAGATATTCAGTCGCAGTGTCGTAAGATTAAGGCCGAGCAGGGTCTTGCTCTCATTGTAATTGACTACCTTCAGCTGATGAATTCACACAATAAAATGCTATCTCGAGAACAACAGATCTCTGAAATCTCCAGAGGCCTTAAGTCGATGGCCAAGGAACTTGATTGTCCAGTTATCGCACTTTCTCAGCTTAACCGTTCTGTTGAATCTCGCCCTAATAAGAGACCAAACGTTTCCGATCTTCGTGAATCTGGAGCAATTGAGCAGGATGCGGATATTGTAATGTTCGTTTATCGTGATGAGTATTATAACCCTGATACTAAAGAGCCTGGGATCGCTGAAGTTATCGTAGGAAAGAACAGGGCAGGTTCTGTTGGTACAGCTAAGATGGCCTTTGTTGGGGCCCATACAAGCTTTGAGAACGTTGCTTATGATGACAGTAGAGCACCTTCTAACTAAGACTCACTCCACCTATTTTAAAAATGGAAAAGTCATCCTTTGTCATGAACTTGATGAAGGATATCGTTTCACATCCAAGAAAATTACCAATCTGTGCACAGGTGAGATTCAACCTTTTTGTCTCGATACTTTTAAAGAATTTTTAGAAAAGTTTAATCTTAGGAAAGATTATGATCTTCCTATTGTATTTAATTTTCACTATGAGGTTGGAAGCATTCTTGAGTTAGGAGAAGTCCCTCTTGATGACATTATTCTATTTGATTATTTGAAGTTTACTAAGAGTGAAGAGCTTGATCTCAAACCATTTGCTGAGCTGATTGATTTAAAAATAGTGAGCCAAATTTCAAGAGATGAGTATTTTGAAAAATTTTTTCAAGTGAATCAAAACTTGTTAGATGGAAATTGTTATCAACTTAATCTAACTTCAGTATTTGATTTAAGTTTTAAGTGTCCAGCTTCAAAGCTCTATCAAAAATTTCTTTCAAGTGAAAAGCTATCTCAATACGCGCACTCAATATATATAGAAAATTTCAATTCTTTGATCTTAAGTAACTCACCCGAATGCCTTTTTGAAATCGTCGACAACGAGTTATACACGAGACCAATAAAAGGGACGCTTAGTGACAAGCTTGATCTGACTCTTTTAATTGATGATGAAAAAAATAATTGTGAGTTGAGTATCATTACAGATCTACTAAGAAATGATCTCTCTCGCATTGGTAATAGTTTTAGTGAAGTTGTTAACAACAAGCAGGTCTTTAAGGTTCCTGGTCTATATCATCAGTACTCCGAGATCAAAGTGAAGCTCGATGATGTGGTAAATCTTTTGAGAGTGATGGAGTCTCTATTTCCAGGTGGAAGTATCACTGGTGCACCAAAGAAGAGGGTCTTAAAGTTAATTAATTTAATTGAAAAACAATCTCGAGGCGTATACACCGGATCAACTATTATTCTTCATGAAAAAATTAAAACATCATCGATTAATATTCGTACGGCTTTTATTGATATCGAAAAATCAAACATCACATACGGTGCAGGTGGAGGCATTACTTTGATGAGTAAGTGCGATGATGAGTACGATGAAATGATTTCTAAAGTTCAAAGTTTCACTTCAATATTCAACTGTTAAAAAAAACTAATTTAGTCAGATTCTAATAAATTCTTACATCTTGTCAGTATGTTTTGACATAGTAAAATGCAGATAGATATTATTTTTGTGACAATACGTAGCAAAGGAATGCGCCCTAACATTGATGTCGGGGTTCGGAGTATAGGACAAGGGAGTGTTTTATGTCAACCTTAGAAATAGGTAAAGAGAACAAGGATGTTAACAAGGTTAATCTAGCAGAATTCTCTGATATAGCAGGAGTTCCAATGGATTACATCAAGAAGGAATTACTTCTTGAAGGAGAGGAAGTATCAATGGAGGCGCTAAGAGCATCAATGCTAAAGCTTCTAGATCAAACTTTCGCAACTAAATAATTTCGAAACATAGGAATTGTTTCTATACAATAAAGAAGGGGGTCATGCTTTGCATGGCCCTTTTTTATGGCATCGTAAAATTTATTGATATGCTCTAACTTAAAGAAATAACTTACTTCTCTTCGATATTTAAAAATCTGTCCTATAATAGTCCTATGAATAATGATGATGAAATTGCAGTATTTGGACAAGCCCCAAAACAAAAGAAACCTCTAAAGAAAACGGTAAAGAAAGCTAAAGTGAATCGTAACTTTATAGGTAAGTTACATTTTATTTTTACTCTCTCACTTGTTTTTGCTGTCGCTTATCTATTGCAGCTAAATTCAAGTTTATCTAATCAGCTTGCCCAAGCATCTTATGACAAAGGGCAGATTCAAAAGTCCTATGAAGAAAAGATTGCTGATCTCGATGAAAAGCTATCTCGAGCATTAGCTAAAACAGCTGAGTTACAATCAGAGGGGCGTGTGGACACAATGATGAATATTGAAAGCGCGCTAGAAAATAAAAAGCTTTCAGGACAAATTCAACAATTAGAAAAGATGTTAAGCATGGCCAATTCTAAAATTAGTGACCTTGCTGTACAAAAAACAAGCAGACCTTTAGTAAAGAGTGGAGGTGGTAGTTCAAATCCATTCGCAAATATTCTTTCATCAAGTAGGAAACCAGCTAATCGCCCTTCGAAGCCAGTTGGAAGTCGCTGGGAAGATTCCGATTTAGTTGAGTGAAGTACTTTTTCTAGATATTTTTTTCCTAGTTTTAGTTATTTAACTAAATTTCCCTAATGTCGTGTTTACAATTTCCGATAGTTATCCTGAAACAATAATATTGTACAGGGAAGTATTTATGGATATAGCTACCGTCATTGGTTTAGTCGTTGCGATGATCGCCATCATAGGATCAATTCTTGCTGGTGGATCTCTAATGATTTTCGTCGATGTTCCTTCGCTCCTCGTAGTAGGTCTAGGAATGATTGGAACGACATTTATTAAATGGCCGATGGAGTCTGTAAAATCAATTGTTCAAGTTGGTTTAAAATCTGTATTTTCAACACCCGCAGATTCAAAACAAGTAATTCTAAAAATTAAAGATCTAGCCGAGCTTGCAAGAAGAGAGTCTGTTTTCGCCCTTGAGAAAGCAGAGATTGATGATGCTTTTATGAAGAAGGCAATGACGCTTGCTGCTGATAATAGACCGCCAGAAGTCATTGCAGCTATCTTACAGATGGACATCGACTCGATGGAAGCAAGACATACAACTGGTGCTGATATTTTTGGTGGTATGGCCGATGATGGTCCTGCGATGGGGATGATTGGGACGCTGATTGGACTGGTACAGATGCTTCAGAACTTATCTGATCCATCTGCGATTGGTCCGGCCATGGCCGTTGCCCTTTTGACGACATTCTATGGTGCCGTTGTTGCCAACGTTTTTTGTAACCCGATTAAAAATAAAATTAAGTTTAGATCAGCGGATGAACTAACTGCAATGAATATTGTCGTAGCTGGAACACTCGGTATTGTAGCTGGAGAGAACCCTAGAATGATTATTGAAAAATTAAGTTCATTCTTACCTCCTGCTGAAAGAAATATTGGTGAAGAAGGCGGCGGAGAATAGTTTTTTAGGCCAAAATCACGGAGGACGAGATGGCAGAAGAAGGCGAAAATACAAATGGCGGTGGTGGAGATGGAGATGCTGCACCAGCTGAGACCAAGTGCCCACCATGTGCACCCGGACTTCCCGCGTGGATGGCGACATTTTCGGATCTCGTTACGCTACTTCTTACGTTCTTTGTTCTCTTACTTTCTTTTGCAAAAACAGAAACTGCAAAGTATGAGGCTGCACTTGGTTCAATTCGTGATGCCTT
>Ga0100393_10005274_pt1 | contig 11688 bp, 7 predicted proteins | sample CryGeymeta201517_FD_81546 | JGI IMG/M metagenome (GOLD analysis project Ga0100393, IMG submission 81546) | Groundwater microbial communities from Crystal Geyser aquifers in Utah, USA - Crystal Geyser metaG 2015-17 | ecosystem: Environmental > Aquatic > Deep subsurface > Groundwater | place: USA... | reverse complement strand
TCTCCCGATGTGTTCCTGTTTCTGAGTGGGAGACGGGATGGGGCATTTCGGGTCATTCCGGTGACGTCGGCTTCGGGTCTCCTTGTCTCACCTTCCCTTCGGCTGGCTCTGAGAAGTGTGCTGTGGTATTCCAATTGCCTAACATAGTAACATCTGTTCTGTAGCTGGCCAGCTACCATAGTACGCAAAAAATAGTATCTGAACTTGTTTAGACGCAGTGATGCACAATTGTGGTGAGGTTGAGATCGGGCTCAGTGTCACAAGGATAGGAGTATATTGCTACTTGGACATTGTCTCCGTCGCCGAATTTACACCTGCTGTGTCAATAATCAGAAGTTGAGCTGCAACTCATACCTGGGACTGAACTTGGGCTACTTCTATTGGCCCCTTAGCGCCCCAAAAGGTGATGCCTATCAGCTATTGCCACTGAGAAGACTAGAGAAATTCGTCGAAAAGAAAGGTTTTTCATTGCTCATTCGTTCTATTATAAATAAACAACGACAGCACTGACATTGTCAGAGGTTCCTTTTTCAATTGCCATGGAACACAATGTCTTTGCAGCGTCGCCAGCACTTGTCCCTTGGCTTCGGACTTTTGCAACGACTTTCGCTACTTGGAAGGAATCCACTACTTCCCATAGACCGTCTGTAGCGCTGACTATGCAATTTCCTGGCTCGGCCTGAACTGAAAAAATATCGGGTTCGCTTGTAACACCTTTCGAGGTAGCAAATGGTCCTTCCAATGATCTGGCTACCCCATACTGGTAATCACCAACGGGCAAAAACCAGCGCGAGGCGGAGCATTCTGGAAGGCTGTAGTCGAATCCTTCCTCTTGTCCGGCGCGTAGACGATTCCTTTCATTTTCATTTTTGGGTGTATGATCTGTCGTCTGAAAGACAACCTTCCCTTCGTTGTCAAAAAGTAGACTCCGGGAATCTCCACAATTCAGAAAACAAACTTTTCCAGTGCACTCGTCCAACGCTGCAACTGAAGCCGTTGTTCCTGCCTCGAGGTCACCGGCTCCTGTATTTGCATCTAGCTTTCCTTCCAAGGCATCATAATTGGCAACGCAGTCTGTCTCAGAGCATTCTTGCTGGTAATCCTGGGTAATTGTTTTCCAAGCTTCGGCCAAAACCTGGTCAACAGCCACATTTTCGTTGCGAAACAGGCCGTCCTTGACAAGACCCGGCATCTCTTCGGACGCCAACGTAGAAGCTGCAGTCCCCAAGTGTCCATCGTAGACTCCCGCCACCAAAACAGATCTAACAGAATCTACTATTTCGTGCAAGACAAACCTGTCCTCTTGAGATTCCCGACGACCCTTGGAAGTCCAGGCCCCACACTGTGGAACAATCTTTGAAACAATGGGGTTCTTGGGGCTGCTTGCAATGCTTGGACCTGATTCTATGGGAGACTTTTTTCGGTCAAAGTGCAACGTTGTAAATTTCGAACTAGCTGGTTGATTTTTCAATAGATCCACAGCCTTTTCAAAACCACGTTCAGCTACAGGTATTTCTCCAACACCCTGAAGCCGGTCTCCAATTTCAAAGATGTCAAACTTCTCGGCTTGACCTCCCGGTACAATGCCCTTGACAAAAACTTGTCCAGGCAGCGCATCCTTTGTAGCTGTATGCCACCGCAGGCGTTCTTCGTTACTAAATCCATCATCTTCGTCCTCGTGAGCCACATTTGCCTCAGCCAAGACCAAACCCAAGGGCACGTTGCGTTTAAAGGTCGCCACGAAATGAAGTGGGCGGCTGATGGCCTCTGTAGCTTTTAGATCGTCGCCGCTATCTAAATCATCGACTTCGCATTTTTCAGAAATTTCCAAAACGGATTGCAAAAAGGGTCCATCGTCTCGAAGTTTACTGTCTGTGTCGTCGTCTGCTAAAACGAGCCGCAATCGCAACAGGGCATCTTGGCTGCTCATACGATCCCACGGCTTTGGCCTCAACATTTCCGATATTAATCGCCACAATCCAGGTCGTTCTCCTAGTACCACAAGAGCTTCTTCTAGTCCTCGTGGTCTTACTTTTGATGCCATCGCCTGGTTCAACCAAGCATCCAGATCCCAATTGCATGATCGCAGCTGCTGGTGAAACCCCGCATCCGTTCGCTCGTCCAAAAAGTTGAACAACAGTTGACAGTAGAGCAGAGCCGCCGAAAAGACATCGAAGTGTTCGGGCTTGTCCTTGGGGTCAATGAACAATTCGGGTGCCGCATAAATGGGAGAAATAGCGACCCGATTGCCATTCTCCAAGCCTACACACTTTTTACCAAAAAATCCTCCTCCTTTGGCAGGTTCCAAGTCGGCAGCCGATCCAAAGTCAATCAAATACAGGCCGTTCTTATTGACGAGCAAATTACCAGGTTTAATATCTCGGTGCACAATTTTTTTGCTGTGAATAAAGGATAGCACTTGCAAGAGAGACTCGAATGTCACATCTAAGACTTGTCCCAACGACACATCGCTGCTTACACTATCCAATCCCAAGGCATGCTCAAGATGAAACAAGTGATGAGGATGTGTTTTGTCATGTTGCTTGTCATGATCTAATTTCATGAGATCACAAAGGCACGGAGCCGCTTCCTTAGTAGACTTGCTGTTGTCGCCATCCTTGGTCACGACATTAAAGAGCATCCATTGTCGTCCCTCAGCGTCGACAAAGTCAGAACCCAAGTATAATGGAATCTGATCGTTCGTTCCCAGCTTTTGATACATATGCTCCTCTATTTGCCAATAGTAATGACATCGCTCAAACTTTCTTTTTGGGTTTTCAGTATCGGCCACTTCATCCAAAGTCAAAGATCGTTTGCCAATCTTTATATCGTCATCATCTGAGACCAGCCAACAGTAATGAACCGTACCAAAGCTGCCCTTTCCGATTTCATCTCCCACCTCCACAGTCGTTGCCGTTTGGGCGGCAAACATTGATGATAAAGGCGCCCTTTTTTTACCTTTCTGTACACTTCTCGCTGTTGTGGATAAAAAGTGAGAATTAGCATCCCAGAATGTAGAGAAGGATTGGCACAACTGAATCTGGACACCCAGGAGCACGAGTACTGCTACAAGCGAGAGCACATTAGTGGGAGGTCCGAGCATTCTAAAAAGACCTCTATGCGCGTGCCTTGAGTGTCCTGGGTGTTTGCGTGGTGATAGTAGAGACCTTAAAGCAGAAAAAAATTGGAGCACCGACTAGAGGACGTAGGCATCCCCAAGTCGTACCTGGTAAGTGTCTCCATCTACCATTACCTGGTAGAGGTTGTTTTGGGTTGATTGTTTTATTTTTCTCTGCGTGTATTTCGTTCACGAGGTCAGTCACGGAAGAGAACTTGAGGCACACATGCCCGTTGTTATCAGTCGTCCCTCTCTGCAGTACGAGTAGACTACTGGACTAGTCTACTAGTAAGTTATTTTAAAGTGTGGACTGACACAAAAGAAATAGTTGGCGCAACAAGTAGACAATTCCAACTAACCTATTGCATGTCAGAAGTAATATGTCTGTAGGAACATGCAGAAACATAGAGAACTTGGTTTATTCGGAGCATTTTGCTCCGCCAATACTACCACTGGTAGGCGGACCAAATCAAACTCTTATCCATCCTCCCGCCATAAAGCAAAAGAGAACCAATGCCGCCGCCTTTTAAATGCACCAAGGCTACGCACCTCTTTATTCTTCTTTTAAAGCAGAGCAACAGTAAATAATGGTATTATTAGTATTTAGACAAAAAATTGCTATGATGAATTTTGTATGTCCGGGTGGTAGTAATCTTATTATTATTAAAATTTTGTCCACCGAAGATTTTTCGATCGGCACAATTTTGAAAGATAAAAATTGACTCTTGTAGCTTACATTTTGGTCGCCGAGTTTTATCTCCAAATCCAATTCGAAACATCGGTAAACATGCTCTTGCCACTTGCATCACAAAATTTCTTAAAGATCGATTTTAACCAACCTCTGTAACGATATTTACCAGAATTCCAGTGCACCATGATGAAAACTTTCCTCCTTTCATTAATCTTGTTAATCAGCAGTAATGCTGTCCTTGCTAACAAGGGCGCATCCATTCGAACTTTAAAAGACGACAAGGTCCACGAAGAAAAGGTGGGACGCCGGCTTCAAAGTCGCGCCTATGCTGCGAATATCCGCGGTATTATGCAGCTAAACTACTTTTCTGACACAGGCGAAAGTCCATCAAATGCCGACATCAATTCTTTTTTTGATGCCACGGAGGCATTTTTTAGTGACACCTTGGTAGACACCTTTGGCCAGGCTAACTTTGTTTTCAACAATAAGGGCAATGCGGTTCGAATGGGATTTCTTCAGTCCGAGTTTTCCCCTGCAACGGTCGAGACTGATAATATGGCCAAGTTTCTCATCTCTTTTCGTCTTCAAGTGGCTGTAAGGCCCTTATCCAAACTCTACGGGCGCGATGATGCCATCTCGCGTGCCTTGGATGGTGCCATTTTCGAAGATTATATCGTCGACTACCTCTGGCCCATCAATGGCGAAAACACCAATTTTTACGACGTCCAAGAGGTGCGATACCAGGGGAGACCCGCGCGATTGCACTAAATGGAAATAGAGAAATGAATACTGTAACTAGCTTCGACTTGTCTGCTTTTGTGGCTTGAAGCTGCGGAGTTAATGAGATCAATGATGAAAATGAAACGTAATATATGGCAGGACTCTCGGAAATGGAAAATTGAAGACCTTAAAATCCCATAGAGTCTATAATACTATGATAACATCAGAATGTAAAAATAGATTGCGGGTAAGTCATCCATTGTGCAGTCCATTGCGTCTAGGTTTGACTAGCTAGCTTTTGCAGCAAGCCAGGTAGCTAGATTGAATTGGTTGCAGAAAAAATGGTCCTGGTGAATGCGCTTTGTGCTTCAAGCGTGACAAGCTGCGCTGAATAACCCACCCGCGGGTACAGTGTAATTAACCTAAACCTTTGATTGCCAGCAAATGGAACTACAGTTCGGGTTAAAACACTGGTATTATTATTTTCGTTTTGGACCACATCGCCGAAAAGTGTGTACTTGGTACTGCAGTCTACTGCTCTAGTAGTAGAGGAGGATACTCGAGTACCGGTACTCTGTCTGCGGTACACAATATTATCTTGTGCTATACGTATTTTAGCATTATTTTTGCGGACGTGCAGGATGTCTAAGGAAAACCAATTGGATAGACTACATCCAGAGTTAACGAAATATGGGACCATTGCTAACATCATGAAAAGTATAGCACTTCGATTCTTGACTGCATTCGTCGTCACCACAATCATCATTTTGAGCCTGTCAAGGTCAGATCAGTCTTCCGATGGCTTTTACGTTTTGGATCCTCACGATTATCGATCATATTTTCCCGATGAAGAGTCATTTCAATTGGCCAAACGAGTAGCACCGTTTATTGATCTTCCTATTGACGACAACGACAAATCGCTGGAGTACTTTCATGATGTACAAATCGCCTTCTATTATCGCGTGCGATCGTACCGCAAGCACGTCGTGCAGACACCCAACAACGACGGCAAAATGGTTTGGGTAGTTACAGAATTTTTGCCTGAGGTAGGATGGTCAGGAGCAGGTAATACAATCTCGGCAGCAGCTGGACACCATATCCTAGAGGGTCGATGGTTTCACGATGCACCAATATTCTTGCAAGACTATATTAGGTTTTGGTATTTGGGGGGACAGGCAGAAACCGACAAGAGCATTACGGACAGGTGGGAACCCAGCTATAGAGCGTTTCTACATCAGCAATCACAGCGAGAATTGCAGCAACCACAGCCACAGCCTCATTTGGCACTCTATACAAACTGGATTTATCACGCAGCTTGGCAATTTGGAAAGTTGCGGGACCTTACATTACAATCAACTCTCTTTGTCGACACCTTTGACCACGCAGCACGGGTATTCGAAGATATTTATGTCAACAAATATTTAACAATTGGCGAACGCAACCGTATTGTATGGAACACTACAGACCGATTATGCTGGGCCCAGAACGACGGATATGATGCAATGGAAGATTCGGTAAGTGGACCGGGTTGTCGTCCCACCATTGCGAGTGCCATGTGGGGGGAAGCCACGGCATTGGTACACGCGGGAAAAGTTCTGGGAAAAAGTTCATTTGTCATCCAGAAATTCAAAGACTGGGCAGACTTGTCCCAAGACATTATAACCCAGCAACACTGGAATCCAACTATCGATTCGTTTGCTGTTATCCCACCGCCAAAAACAACCAAATCTGCGGAGACAAAGCTGAAAAATATGGACTTAGCTCCAGGTTGCGAATTGAACAAGATTCGAACTCCTAACCAGCCTGTTGGTTTCCGAGAGTTACTAGCCTTCATGCCGTGGTATTACTCTTCCTTGTTACCATTGGAAGATCCAGTTGCGGTCGATTGGGCTCGTCAATTTCGATCTCTCTTGAAATCATCTGGAAACGAAGGATTTTCGGGTCCATGGGGTCTTCGGACCGTCCAACGATCTAGCCCTTGCTATAACTTCACGTGGGAACACGGAGATTGCTGGAATGGACCTTCCTGGCCGTTCGAGACTTCTCGTGTCCTGACAGCTGTGGCGAATCTTTTGATCGACCACAACGATAATCCGAGCATTATCAAAGCCAGTGGAATGAATGATAAGGAATTCCAGCGACTATTTCTGCAGTATGCCTTACAGCATACGCGGACACGAGCCGTGAATGACACAGCCCGCCCGTTAACTTCGGGGCATGTCTTTGAGAATCTTCATCCCGACGAAGGCTATTGGAACAACCGCGAACGCATGTATTGGCGTAATGCCACTAACAAAGACATGGGAGATGACTACAATCACTCTACCTTTTTAGACATCATCTTTTCTTCTTGGCTGGGCATTCGCGTGCCTGAACAACACGATAGTGGAGATGCCACTGACAAAAGTGGAGCGCTGCCTTGGTTGGTTGTACATCCGCTATTTTCAGCTCCTTATTTTGCAGCTGATCGAATCCCCTACCGTGGCCGCGTCCTTTCGATTGTCTATGACCCAGACGGGTCGCACTACTCTCTTCGAAAGTCCTCCTCGGCTGTGGTGTTGAAAGGTTTTTTGATTTTAATTGACGGACAGATCGTAGCGCAGCGACCCGATATAGGACGATTGGAAGTTCCTTCGGAGCCGTTTCGGCGGAAATTGTGATTGTCTACACAGCTGCAATGAAGAATAGAAGATACAAGTGTAGTAGTCAGCTAAATGCATGCATGCATTCGAGGTTGGGCAGCCCAAGCAGCGACTCGTCGTTAGATTATACTAGTAGTGCAGTTGTATGGACAGGAAATTCGATTCTTGATTTTACGGCTTCAACAAACACCGTACTAGTATTACATATTCTACAGCATCTCATTTCTCTCTACTAGTCTTATTCTTTATTATTTCTAGATTGGCGTGTTCACCTTGAATCATTCTTGAATCCAATGGTCTGGCCTTCAACCTGCTTCTAACGGCGATAAACTGGATACGCGTATTTATTTTTTATTCCGGCATTAACCGGTACTCGAGTACATGTGTCTTATTTCACACGGAGGCACGGCAGCTGCACTCAACGGCGGAAATCAGTAGAAACATCAAGTAACTTACCCAAGAACCACCCTGAAAGCCTCACTGACAAGTTAAATTAAAAGAGAGTGACCATGGTGCGTACTTGTATCGATCAGCGGAGCAAAGCTGAAGTTAATTTGTCCAGTTTAAAGTCTGCGTGAAAACATACCGCAAGAGACGTGGAAAAATTGGCACGATTGCTGGCTGCTGAATTTGAGAATTCGTATCCAGCCAGATGCAGTCGTTCAAAACTCAAAACCAAACCCTATGCAATACCTCTGTTCTTTTCCGATACTTACATCATTATTCTGATATATTCTTTCTACTCGTATCTTTATCTTCCTTTATACTCAACATCAAATCAACCATATTATCTGCCACACCATCATACATCATACTGGTATTCAACGCACATCATGATCTTGACCTACCACAACAATACTGCGCATTCTTCTTCTCTGGATGCAATGCTACTTGAATCTTGAATCTTCCCTCCGACGTCTTCGTAATCGTCCTCCCTTGAACTCCTTGCTGCGATTACCTGCCCCGGTACAAACTGTTTCCAAAAAACACGGACGTTCTTCTTTTTCTGGAATTTCTGTTACTACTGCTCCTGTTGGTGTTGCCTCGGACAACTCGAACTCGAACTTGATTTTGGATCAAAATCAGGATCCCAAACGCCAACGTCGTCAAGCGGCTGCAACGCTTGTGCAGAACCTCCCGTCGTGGACAGGAGTGGGCAAGAAGTCCAAGGCACAACCACGTCCACAAGTTCAGATACCACCCAAAGGAATAGGACCCGTAACGGAGCCGAATCAGAACGATGTCCTCTGTGGACGAGGTGGAAGGTACATGGAATTTGACGAGAGAGACTGAAGTATTTGAAACTGATATGCTTTATAAGCACATCTAACATCTTTGTTTTGTTCTGTTGTTGAATCTCGCTCACAAAAACAGAATCAATTCTCACGAAGGCAATGTCCAGTTCCGAGAAATTGTTTGCGAAACGAAAAAGGACTACCTTGCGAAATCGACAAAGAAGCTAGAAAAGGCTCACATTGCCGCGGGTGTAGTGCAACGTATTCGAAACATGGAACCTTCGGGACGTTTTCTTAAGGAAGATGGAGACTCGGGTCAGTGGTGGGATATTGGGGATGCCAAGGCCATTAAGAAGGTAGGGCAAGCCCTGCGCGAAGATGCTCCGGATATCAGGGATGAAATTGTCGAAGAGAGCGACGGGGATAAGAAGAAGGGAATAAAACCCTCCAAGTCTGGTGGTGGAAAAAGTGTCATTGTTTTGCCTACTACAAGCAGGCCTGCCAGAAGAGGAGAAGACACAAGCGATGGAGCCCTTCCGCCGTCGCAGCAGGCGCAACTGTTACAGGCGCAAATGAACGGATTCCAACAAGCCCTTGCAGTTGGATCGGGTGCATCCATTGCTTCCGTATCACTTCCATCCATGGGTCCTACCTCACAGACGTGCATGTATCCACCTTCCTCCAACAACAGTAACTCAACAGCAACCCTCCGACATGGTCAATTCTCATTGCGAGGACAAGGCGCCATGTCGCAAACCGCAATGGAAGTCATGAGCCAACAACAAATGCAAAACAATGTAATGTTACAGAATGCCTTTGGTAGATCCTTTCTTCCGCCATCAGAAATGAGTCTGGGGTCGCACGGAAGTACCATCTCGGGTCTGAGCGGATTGACCAATTCTCAACTGATGGATACCAACACGTTGCTGTCAGGTTTTTCTGACGGCGTATCGAGTCTAACAGCAGGTGATGCTTCGATCCGCATGCAATTGGCGAATGCTGTGGCATCGGGGCAGTCCATCAATGGACTGAACCAACAGCAACTACTGACGCTGCAGGCCATGAACAACCAACAACAGGCTGTTCGCGTGGCTCAGGTGGCGGCTGCGAATCAAAGAAACGCCAACATGGTGAACATGAACAATATGAATGTAGGAATGTTTCAACAACGCAAAGCTACTATGAACTCTAACGCTTCTGTCTTTTCTGGTAGTCGAGGAAGTAACGGTTTCAATAACTACAGTGTCACCTCAGGGCAGAGTGCCATGTCTGGACAAACTATGCCACAAGCTGCTGCTATATTTGGACGAACAACGTCGCACAACGATCTCAGTAATCTCATGCGGGATGATGGCAGCCTGGCGAATCATTCCTTGCTTGGCGGGGGCATCCTACAACAGATGAATAACAGTAACAACCATTTCCAGCAACAACAGTTGATGCGACAGCAGCAGATGCAGCAGCAACAACAAATGCAGCAAACTCAGCAGCAGCAGCAGCAGCAACAACAACAACAACAACAACAACAACAGGCTCAATTTCAAAAGCAACGACAGCAACAGCAACAGGTTCATTTCGAAAAGCAACAAGAGCATCGGCAACATCATGATGATTCCCACGAAGATGGCATGGATGGTTCGTTCATGAGTGGCAACTCCTTTGCCCATCGTGCGCGCGGCTCTGCCTCGTACAAGGACGGTATGGACTTTTCCGTCTTTTCTGGTGCTTCCTTGTCCAACTCTGTGACGAATCGTTCGTCTCATCGTACCCCTAGGGCCTATCAACCACGATACAGTAGGGGAGATCAATCGGTGGCAGGACGCAGCCACGCGTCAAATTACAGCATTGGTGCCATGTCGCAATCGATTGCTTCAATGTCCTTACAAGATGGTGGTGCCTCCGTAGCCTCATTTTCTGCGTACGTACAACACTTTTTTGCCCGGGTCTAGTATTATTATTCTTCAACATGTACTTATTCCTTACCTTGCCTCCACTCGTTTCCTTGACTTGCAGTAATTCAATGATGTCAGACTTTTCGGAAACTCTGTTGGCGTTGGACCTTGCTGAGACAAGTAGTACAACCAAAAACAATGGTTTATTATAAGTTACAACTACTACTCTACTAGAGTTTCTGCAATATTAACACACGTTTCAACACAATCAAAGAATTAATGAGCAGTTGTTTTCTCGCTCGGAATAGATTGTCTGCTACCGCCAGGGTACTTAGTACTAGTAGTGGAGTACCACGTAGATGACAGTACTGCCAAGTGCGACAGTCTAACCTGAAAGTATCGCCCAGGAGGCTCTACTAATTTTTGTGCTGGTACTAGTACCACTCCCTGGTACTTTAGTTGCGTTAAATCTATTCCTTCCAATCATATTGTTCAGAGTCTCTGACATCAGTAAACACGTTTTTTGTACCTGGTATCTGCTGTGATGATCTACTTCCTTCTTTTTCAGCACCACTTCAAGAACAACAGGTGCTGGTGTCTGGATGCGTTGTCGTTGATGGCAGCCACAAACCTGAAGAAACAAAACTTTGTTTAATCTTTCTTTTCTCTACTACCATAGCAGCACACGAAATCATAATATTACTGTACATCCTCTTCATCTGTTTTGCTTGAGAACCGATTCAACAGAAGCCATGTATACCATGATTTCATTCTCCAAGAAAAAGTTCTGCGTCGTGTTGGCATTCCTCGGAGCCAGTAATAATGTCGAGGCCCTGGCTTACGGTACTGCCAATAATAATATGTATGGTAGTGGATTAGGTGGAACGAGCAGTCACGGTGGAACCAACAGTGGTCAGACTGCCAGCGCGTTCTTTGCTGATTCTAGACCCGGCCAAGTATCGGACCGTCAAGTCAGCAAGACGCCGTATGCTGGCTCTGGGTCTGCAGCGTACGATGACGGATCTCAAGGCTACAGCAACGCTGGTCAAAATTACAATAGCGGTTACGGAGGCTACAATAGTAACGGCAGCATGAATAATAATAATCAACAGTCTTATAACAGCATGAATGGAGGTGGCGGATATTCTCAGAATCAACCGTACCAACAAGGTGGTTCGTACCGTGGTGGTGGTGGTGGTGCTGGAGGAGGGGGGTACCAAGGAGGACAGGGTCATCAGGATGGTTACCGTGGTAACTCCATGGGCCGTGGTAGTTATGGTGGTGGGTACGAAGGAGGAGGAGGCATGCAAGGTGGAAACAACGGAGGACGTCCACGTGAAAATTTTGGCGGGCGCAGTTTTGACGAGTTTGATGGAATGGAAGACAGGAT
>Ga0100393_10005273_pt1 | contig 11688 bp, 5 predicted proteins | sample CryGeymeta201517_FD_81546 | JGI IMG/M metagenome (GOLD analysis project Ga0100393, IMG submission 81546) | Groundwater microbial communities from Crystal Geyser aquifers in Utah, USA - Crystal Geyser metaG 2015-17 | ecosystem: Environmental > Aquatic > Deep subsurface > Groundwater | place: USA... | reverse complement strand
CCCCTTTCCCCTTTCCCCTTTCCCCTTTCCCCTTTCCTAACTCTCCACACTAGAACGCAAATAAGCATGACGAATACCGACTTCTTTTTCTATCACTTGACAAAAACTAGCAAAAGGTTCGTGTTGGTTGGCTATTAGTTTAGAAACTGTATGAAAAAATTTTGAATGTTGGTCGGTTTCGTATTTGGCTTCGGCTACCGAAACTTCGTATTTTCCTTCGTTGTACATTCGAAGCGAAATACAATCCAAATTATCATCTACCAAAACAACTGCTCCTCCATGGAAAGCCTGTTGATCGACCGTATCGACAACCCACCCACCGTCATTATATACTTTTACAGCTTGTGGAAAACCACTAAAATTCATCATTTTTTCGAAAGGCTTGTGCGTATGTCCAAAAATAAAGCTCAAACGAGGAGGGATTTGTCCCATTTCGGCTCTCATTTGTAGCAAAACAGGTTTTTCTATAAAATCTGTCAATCCTGCTTTTGTTTTGTCGTCTAATACTTTGTGAGGAACGCCACGTTCAGAATTCGCAATTTTTTCAAAAACTTCTCCCAAAATCCATTGTAAAGATTTTTCTGTAATTACTTCTTTGATTGCATTTTTTTGCCAACGTTCTGCAATACTTTCAGCCAAATTATCGGTCAGTTTTCGACCTTCTTTTGGGTCTTGCATTTTGTTATAAATGACTTCAATATCCTTTCCTACTTCCCCAGAACGTCCCATTGTAGACCAAAAAAAGTCTATCCAAGCAAAATTTTCAGCTTCAATATCCCACATATTTTGAGGACGCAAACGGTCAGGAAAAATCATTGTTTTTAAGTCTGACATGAGCGTATAAAGGGATTCTATATAATGTCCGTGTGAAAAAACTACGCCTTTCGTTTTATCGTCATTCGTTACAATATAATTGGGATAAATCGTTGAAACACATACGTTAGCTTCTTTCAAATGAGGTTGTCTTTGCATAATTCCATTCATAAAATAATCAGGAATTGGGTTTGGATTGTACATTTTTGTAGTATGCCAAGGAATAGGTAAATAGCTATTTGGTTCTAGTCTTTGAATATAATTGATATACTGTGTTTCTCTAGCTTTTTCCCATAAATGATGGTCGTGATTTCCAGGTAAAAAGTGCATTTCGGTATCAAAAATCCATTCTTCTGGGGATTTATCAGCAGGAAAGATCAAATTAATGAATTGCTCAAAAGCCATTGCTGTTTCATTTGTGTTTGAAAGAGCAAGTTCCATAATATCGCCATTCAAGATTAATTTTGGCTTTTTTGTTTCTTTTGGATTGGTTTCAGAAATAATTTTATCTATACATTTTACCCACTCTGCAAGTGTTGGACTGGGTTTTTGTGGGTCAATCTGAAAACTATTTGGATTTACATACGTCATCAGGCTAGAAGCTGCTCCCAAGTGCAAGTCAGAAACACAGACATAATTTATCATATTAACAAGTAGTTAAGTAATTGAATAATGAGTTTATTTTAGGCTCTTATCTGATATTGGACTGATAATAAATATGCTTTGTTCTTGCCAAATTTTATTCTGTAAAAATGTTATTTTTTCCATAACACAGGGTTTGCAAACCCTGTGTTATGGAAAAAACGAAACAATATTTTGCTAAGAAATGAATTAATTATGTTTTTATTACTATCAGTCCAAAATCTATTAAGAGCCTTATTTTATTTGTAAAATCTAAAAATAAAATGAGTTTTGCAAGATTTTGAGCGAATCATTTCTGTTAAATTTTTTATCAAAAATCGAATTTTTATAAAAAAAACACTTGTTTTTTGAAAGAAAGCCGTATCTTTGTGGACTTAATCAAAAAGTTAAAATCAAGTGAAAGATTTACGTACTTTCGAAATTGACATTATTGCGCTCAAATTAGGTTCGCATTCCTTTACTTTCAAATTAGATAATGAATTCTTTGCTTATTTCAAAGAGCATCAAAATGGATTTATTGAAAAAGGAGATTGTAATGCAGAAGTCATCCTCGAAAAAAATGAACAACTTATTCGTGCTACTTTTATCATTGACGGAACTGTGGAGCTTGTTTGCGACCGTTCATTAGATGAATTTGATTATGAAGTAGATGTCGAAGAAATAATTCTCTACAAATACAGTGAGGAAGAGCGAGAACTTACTGAAGAGATTGTTTTGATAACTCGTAGAACGCCAAGCATTAATGTAGGTGAGCTTTTATATGAGTTTTTGATGTTGGATATTCCAATGAAAAAGTTGCACCCTCGTTTTTGGGATGAAGAAGATGGCTATTCTGATGATTATTCTGATGACTATTCTGATGATTATGCAGAAAGCGAAGACTTGGATAATTTGGACGACGAAGAGTCGGACAAAAAATCCAGTAGAGACGCAAAAAAAATCAATTTCATTTATTCCTCTCAAACAGACAAAAAGGAAGATAAAAAGAATAGCAACAAGGCTGATTCTTCTTCAGAAGAGGAAAAAATAGACCCACGTTGGAGTATTTTGAAAAATTTAAAGAATAATCAAAATTAGAAATAATTAGATTTTCTAAAACTTTCAAAATATAGAAACAGGTCTTTAAAAATATTGTTGAACCCTAACTAAGAAGGACATTAGAAATAGGTGTTGGTAAAATAGTGAGAAAAAATAGCGTTTGAATTCTGTTTTTACACAAAAAATTTTCATCTTTGCAGTCTTTCTTTAAAAATTTAGTAAAAATCTTATGGCACATCCTAAAAGTAAAATTTCCAAATCACGCCGTGATAAGCGTCGTACACACCACAAATGTGAAGACAAAGCAATCGTTACTTGTCAGAACACAGGCGAGACGCATTTGATGCACCGTGCATATTACCACGAAGGTAATCTGTATCATAAAGGTAAAATGATTGCAGAATTTGCAAAAGAAATAGTAATAGATGAAGACGAAGATTAATTTCTAGTTTTTATTTTTACCTTGTCTTTTCTTCAAGAAATCAACCTCCTTTTTTATTTTTTAATAGAAAGAGAGGTTTTTTTGTGTCTATTAATTAATCCAAAATTTAGAAAGTAATAATACTATAAAATCATTTAATTTTTATTTTATCTTTTCTGATAAAAGAGAGTTCTTGTTTTGAGTTTTTTAAAAAAAGCAGAATCTTTGCTATTAGTATTATTAATTTCATAACTATTTGCTTAACATTTTTGTATTTTTGTCTAAAATACAAATTTTGCTAGATTTTAATCTTGCTTCGTTGTCTCATTCATTATCTATAAAACCAAGCTATGTCCAATAAATATACACTTTACTTACAGAATTGTTGTTCTATTTTCTTCAAAAAGAGAGAAGCAATTAGTTTTCTACTCCTATTATTTTTCATTAGTTTTTCTCATTTGTCTTTTGCTCAGTTTCAAATAACAAATGGAGTAGAACCTTGTGCAACAGATATTATTCATCAACAAAAAATGGCGCAAGACCCTCAATACAGAGAGGATTTTGAGAGAATGGATAGAGAACTAAGAGAGTATATTCAAAATAGTTCTAATCAGAGAAGAGAAGGAGATATTATTATTATTCCTTTGGTAGTTCATATCATACACACAGGAGATGCAGTAGGTACAATCTATAATCCTACCGATGCAAGAATTAATGATATGATAGCTTATCTGAACCAAGCCTTTCGAAATACAGCTCCTTTTAATACAGCAGGAGGTGTCGATGTGGAAGTTCAATTCGAGCTTGCCACTCGTTCAGAAAACTGTACCGTTACCAACGGAATTAATAGAGTAGATGGAAGTGGTGTTACTGGGTATGCTGCTGACGGTATTTCTATTGGAGGGCCAGGTGCTGACGAGGTAGAGGTTAAAAATTTAAGCCGATGGTCAAATATAGATTATTATAATATTTGGGTTGTAAACAAAATAGATGGAAATGATGGCACTTTTGGTTCATTTGTAGCTGGTTTTGCCTACTTCCCAGGCGCAAATGCGAGTGTAGATGGTACTGTTATGTTGGCTACTCAAATTGACCCTGGTGAAATTACACTTCCTCATGAGGTTGGACACGGACTTAATCTTTTTCATACTTTTGAAGGAGGTTGTGGAAATGCAGACTGTACCACAGATGGAGATAGAGTATGTGATACAGACCCTCACCAACAGGGGGATAATAATTGTAACCCAGGTGGAAACTCGTGTGGGGGTAGTGCAGAAGTTTTGACAAATTTTATGGCGTATTCGGGTTGTCAAGATAAGTTTACAGCAGATCAAAAAACTCGTGTGAGAGCTGCTTTAGAAACCCAACGTCCAGGTCTTATTACTTCTTTGGGAAGTGTTCCTCTTCCGACTTCGTTAGCAGCAGGAGCTTGTACACCAATAGGAGGAACTCCATCTGGTGGTTTAGGAATAAATAGAGTACGTTTTAATCAAATTGATGTTATTTCACTTTCAGCAGGTGTTGAAGGAAGTTATGTAGATAGAAGTTGTAGTCAAACAGCAACTGTATTGGCAGGAAGTACACACGAATTAAGAGTAAATAACATTACAGCCAACTCTCATAAAGTAAGAGCTTATATTGATTATAACAACAATGGAGATTTTACAGACGCAGGAGAAGAAGTTTTGACTTCTAATGCAGGAACAGAACATACAACAAATGTAGTTATTCCCACAACAGGAGTACCATTTAACCAACCTTTGCGTATGCGTGTTGTCGGAGATTTTGTAGCAAATGCAGACCCAACTTCATGCAGCGTAGGACAAGGACAAGCCGAAGATTTTTCAGTAATCATCGAAACAAACTTACCTTGTGATATTACCAACATTACAGCAGGAACACAAACAGCTTGCGACCCTACAACAAATCAATATACTCAACAAGTAACCGTAACCTATGCCAATGAACCTTCTAGTGGTAATTTGGTAGTAAACGGACAAGCATTTCCACTCACTACAAGTCCTCAAACTGTAACACTTACAGGATTAGATTCTGATGGTGCAGCCGTAGATGCAACAGCTACTTTTTCATCAAATGCAACGTGTCCTTTTACAGCAACAGCTTTGTTTACAGCACCTGCTGCTTGTGAGCCTAGAGTTACTTTAGGAACAATTACACCAACGACTTATTGTGCAGGAGAAATAATTAGTGTTCCTTTTACAGTTGGAGGAACATTTAATGCAGGTAATACATTTACAGCTCAATTATCTTCAGCAGGAGGAAATTTTGTTGCTTCTATTGCAACAGCAACAGGAGCAACAAGTCCAATAAGTATTACCATTCCTACAACAGCAGCAAATGGAACAGGATATAAAATACGTATTTTTTCTTCTAGCCCTAGTTTGGTTAGTAGTGAATCGCCAGCTTTTACTATTAATGCACTTCCTTCGGATAGAACAATAACTCCGATTCCTAATACAGTAAATGTAGGACAAAGTTCGGATATCAATATTGGAAACTCTCAAGTAGGAATAACTTATCAATTACAAAACATAACAGCAGGAAATACAAATGTAGGAACGCCAGTAGCAGGAACAGGAGGATTAATTTCAATTCCAACAGGAAACCTAACAGCTACAACTGACTTTAGAGTAATTGCAAAAAATGCAGCTAATTGTGAACGAATATTGAATACCACAACTGTAAATGTAGTCGTTCCTTGTACAATTTCAGCCATTACAGAGGGAACAACAGGAACTTGTGATGCTACAACAAATTTATACTCTAAAGAAGTAACCATTACTTATGTAGTTCCACCAACAACAGGAAGTTTAGTAGTAAATGGACAAAATTTTCCTATTACTACAAGCCCACAAACAGTAACACTTACAAATCTTACAGCAGATGGAAACCCAGTTGATGTAACAGCTTCTTTTTCAGCCGACGCAGCTTGTACATTCACACAAACGAGTGCTTTTACTGCACCTACTCCGTGTAACATTCCGACAATTAATTTAGGAGCAATTACACCAATAGCCTATTGTCCGACAGCAACTATTAGCGTTCCATTTACTTTTTCGGGAGCTTTTGGTGCAGGAAATACATTTACAGCTCAATTATCTGATGCAAGTGGAAGTTTTATAACTCCTTTGGCTACACAAACAGGGACTAGTCCAATTTCTCTATTTGTTCCTGCTTCGGCTACAGCTTCTGCAAATTACAAAGTTCGTGTAATTGGTTCAGATCCTTTTACTACAAGTGGAGATTTTGGAGTTACTGTTTTGCCTTTGCCTACTGATAGAACAATCGTAGCAAACCCTACTATTATAGCATTGGGAGCTTCTTCAAACATAGAAATTCCAACTTCTCAAACTACTGTAACTTACCAATTACAAGACGTTTCGAATGCAAATGCAAATATAGGAACACCACAAACAGGAACAGGAGGAACACTTGCTATAAATACAGTAAACTTAACTTCCACGACAGATTTTAGAGTAGTAGCAAGAAATAGTATTACAGGTTGTGAACGAATTTTGAATACAGTAACAGTTACGATAAATGCACCTGAAATAAATGTAGTGAGTAATTCTACTTCAATTTTGAATGGAGATGATATGCCAAGCCTAGCCGATAATACAGATTTTGGAAGTCAGCTTACTTGTGCTGGTTTTGTTCGCAAAACATTTACCATCCAAAATACAGGAACGTTAGATTTAATAATTACAGATATTACGCTTACAGGAACTGACTTTACATTTCCTACTCTTACTTTTCCTCTGACTATTGCAGCAGCAAATACTCAAGATGTTGTAATTACATTTGACCCTTCCGTCGATGGAAATCAAACTCAAACATTTACTATTTTGAGTAATGATAATGATGAAGCTACTTATACTTTTGATATAAAAGGAAGAGGAGAAGCAGATACACAAAATCCAACTATTACAGCACCTGCACCAGTAACAACGAATACAGATGCAGGAATTTGCACGGCTTCTGGAGTTGCTTTAGGAACACCAACAGCGAGTGATAATTGTGGAAGTCCGACGATTACAAATAATGCTCCTTTAGTTTTTCCAATAGGAACTACAAATGTAGTTTGGACAGCAACCGATGCAGCAGGAAATACAGCCTCAGCTACTCAAGTAATAACCGTTACAGATAATGAAAATCCAACGATTACAGCACCAACCGATGTAAATGTTAGTTGCCCTGCCGATGTAGTTTTGGGAACGCCAACTTCAAATGATAATTGTGGAATCAATAATACAACAAATGATGCTCCTACTACTTTTCTGTATGGCACAACAACAGTAGTTTGGACAGTAGAAGATTTTGAAGGAAATACAGCCACAGCTACTCAAACAGTAACAGTAAATGATACAGAAAATCCAACTATTTCAACTCCTGCTGATATTGCAGTAGGTTGTCCTCAAAATGTAGTTTTAGTTCCTCCTACGAGAACAGATAACTGTACTATTGAAAGTCTTACAAATGATGCACCGACAGTATTCCCACAAGGAACAACTACGGTAACTTGGAGAGCAACAGACGAAGCAGGAAATATAGCTACTTCTTCACACACCGTAACGGTAAATGACGTAACAAACCCAACAATTACAGCACCTGCAAATCTAAATCTAAGTTGTACTGAAACGGTAGTTTTGGGAACACCAACTACAAACGATGATTGTGGAGTTGCAACTGTTACGAATAATGCTCCCACAACTTATCCATTAGGAACAAGTACAATTACGTGGACAGTAACAGATAATTCTGGAAATACAGCAACAGCCACTCAAACGGTTACTATTTCTGATACTCAAAACCCTACCATTACAGCTCCTTTGAGTGTAGTTGCTCCAACGGATGCAGGAATTTGTACTGCTTCAAATGTGGATTTAGGCACTCCCACAACGGCTGATAACTGTGGAGTTGCAACGGTTACGAATAATGCACCTTCTGTTTTTCCATTAGGAACAACAGACGTAATTTGGACAGTAACAGATAATGCAGGAAATACAGCAACAGCAACACAGCCAGTTTTGATTTTAGATAGAATTAATCCAACAATGGCAAATCCTATTCCTGTAAATTTACTGACAGATATAGGTGCTTGTACGGCAACTAATAATCTTACACCACCAGCAACAAGTGATAACTGTACGATTGCAAGTGTTGTAAGTAATGCACCTGCAACTTTCCCTATCGGAACTACAAATGTTCGTTGGATAGCGACAGATGGAGCAGGAAATACAGTAACTAGAACACAAGTTGTGAAAGTAACTCGTAACCCTGCATCAGTAAGGGTAACTATCTCATCACCTGATACCGTTATTTGTACAAATGAAACAACAAGATTCACAGCAACAGGTGCAACAAGTTATGTCTTTTATAGAAATGGGGTACAAGTTTCGACAAGTGCTACCTATGAGCCACCTATCGGAACATTCCAAAATGGTGATCAAGTTTGGGTAATCGGTCAGACAAATAGCTGCCCAGATACTACTCGTAAAATGACGGTCATTGTTAATCCTTTGCCAGTCGTTGATTTGGGAGTTGATAGATTCAAATGTAAATCTGATACAGCTCGTTTAACTCTTCCTGAAAACACCAATTATATTTTTGATTGGAAAAAGTTAGATGCGACAGGTACAGCCGTTTCAGTTGGAAATGGAAATAATACACTTTTAGCTTTAGATACAGGAACTTATTTTGTGAATGTTACTAATACAGTTACAGGTTGTAGCAATACAAGTAATAGAGTAAAAGTCAGAAATTATGATGATAATGTAGTTGTAGATTTGGGAGAAGATAAGACAATTTGTAATCCTGCTAATTTGCCTTACCGACTTGTAGGAAGTGATTTATCACACCTTGCAGGAACGACTTATGAATGGTATATAGCAGGAGAAAATACAATCATTGGTTCAGATTCCGTTCTTGATGTTACAGCAGAAAATACATATAGTGTTGTCGTTCAAGACCCACGAGGTTGTAGAATAAGCGATACCATTCGTATAAATTTTGCACCCACTCCAGATTTTATCATTACAGGACACGAAAATCCAAATTGTTCTACTTTTGATACCCTCAGAATAGAACGTACAAATGTCAGAAATATGACAATTAATTGGTCTGGAAATGGAATTGTTTCTCTATCAGATTCGAATAAAGTTGCAATCGTTAATGTAAGTGGAATTTATACAGCAACTGTTACTGATAATAATACAGATGCAAATTGTTCTTATACACAATCAGTAGAAGTATTTGTTCGTCCGAATATTGAATTAGGACTTTCAGCGACTAATGATGTACTTCGTCTTTGTGAAGGAGATTCATTAGTTTTAGATGCTTTTCGTCCAGAACATAATACTAATTTTAATTATCAATGGCGAATAATTGAAAACAACCAAGTAGTTTCTACCAATTCAAAAATTGCTATCAATTACGGAATGGTAAATAATTATACTTCAAATCGTTTTGAGGTAAAAGTTACTGACCCAAATCTCACAGGTGGTGGTTCTTGTAGCATAACTGATACGGTTACTGTTCGTTTTGATAGAAAAACAAGCATTCAGATTGATTCTACATTTATCAAAACACTATGTTTAGGTCAAATGCAAACACTTACAGCAACTGGCGCAGATGCGTACACATGGAGCAACGGAGCAACCACTTCAACTATTGAAATTACACCGACAGAAGCAGGATATTATACCTTTATCGTAAATGGAACTTTCAATTCTCCTAATCTTTGTGGTGCAAGTGCAGATACAATCAAATTTAGAGTAGTCAATGTTCCTGAATTATCTGTTCCTGAAACGCTTGTAATTTGTGAAAATGATTCAGTTGAAGTAGATGCTTTCTTGCCTTCTCATCAGCCTCGTTATATTTACGAATGGACAAACGAAATAACAGGAGAAATAATTGATACATTGGCTCTTCACGTTTTCAAACAAGATTCTACAAATATTACCTATCAACCTCAAACTTTCAAAGTAGGCGTTTATGATACGTTAGGTGGTGGACGTTGTGGAACAGAAAGCCTAATAATAGTTACTTTTTCACGAAGTGCAACACCAACTATTACAGCATCGGATACGCTTGTTTGTGTAGGCGAACAAATTACACTTACAGCAGAAGGAGCAACTAATTTTAGATGGAATACAGGCGAAACCACGCAATCAATTACGGTTTCTTCCGATTCGGCAGGAATATTTAGATATACTGTTTTGGGAAGTTATGGCGATGGACAAAATGTTTGTGATAGCTTAGGAACAAGCATTTTGGTTCAATTTAAAGACGTTCCTACAATTAAACTCAACCAAAAAGATACAGTCAGCATTTGTGTAGGCGATTCTGTTCAGTTTATTGCAAGTGGAGGAGCTTCTTATGTTTGGTCGCATTCTCCTGCTGAAATAGGCGATACAGTTGTAGTTTATCCAACCGATACGACGATGTATGTCGTTACAGGGTTTGATACGTTGGGTTGTTCTTCTACTGATACGGTCGTTGTTTTGGCTCAACCTCAAATTGATTTGGGTGCAGACCAGCAGCTTTGTAAAGGTGATACTACGATTATTGGTGCGCCTCGTCCTTATGGTGCGACGTATTTGTGGAGTACAGGAGCAACAACTGATTCAATTACAGTTACCTTTGGAGGAAAATATTTTGTAGAGGTAAAAATTAATGAGTGTAGCTATACAGATACAGTCAATATTTCTTATATCAATCCACCAAAATTAACAGCAGTAGATACAGTTCTTTGTTTTGAAGATGAAGAGTCAAGATTAATTTTCCACGAATTAGGAGTAAAAATCAGAAACTATGATTCTATGGCAAGATACCGTTACCAATGGCTTGATGAAGCTGGAGAAATTGTAGGCGAAGATTCATTATTAAGAACAAAATACGGAGGAAATTATTTAGTCAGAGTAACAGCAGAATACGAAACATCTTGTAATGCAATGACAAGTTTGGTAATAAAAGCAAGCTGCGAACCTGAACTTTATATTCCAACAGCATTTACACCAAATAATGATGATTTTAATGATGAATGGGAGCTTTTCGGACGTTATTATTCAAATCTTCGTGTCAAAATTATTGACCGTTGGGGAATGACTATGCACGAATCTTATACTGAAAGTTCGTCTGATGAAATTGATTTATGGAATGGAATGTATAAAGGAAAACAAGTTCCTGCTGGGGTTTATTATTACGAAATCACGTATAATAGTCCTGCCGATAATAGCCAAACTATCAAACGAACAGGAGCAGTTACTGTGATTTATTAATTTAAAAATTTATAGTTTTATGAAAAGCACAAGAATATTTCATTTTAAATGTTATATTTTTGTGCTTTTACTTTTTATCTCTTCTTAAATTTTCAAAATGAATACAGCTAAATTATTTGGAATAAGTTATTCAAACCGAGATTTTTCTCAAAAAGATGCTTGGGGAAAAAATCAATTTAATTCTTCTTTTCCAGCTTCTCTAGCTGCCTATTTAGAAAGTAAAAATTTGGAGAGTATTTATTTGATTTTAGATGAAAATTTAAAAATTCAACACGAAAAAATAACTACTTAATACAAAATACTATTCGAATAAGTCAATTTTAAAGCCATTTTCTTAAAAAAACGTATTTTAATTAGGGTAAACGCACGAAACTTTTTATACTGCTTTCAGTATGTTTAAACACACTTTAACTATCAGAGTAAATTCAATTTGCAAAGTTAAAAACTAGCTTGATTTGCTTTAAACGAGTACAT
>Ga0100393_10005271_pt1 | contig 11689 bp, 10 predicted proteins | sample CryGeymeta201517_FD_81546 | JGI IMG/M metagenome (GOLD analysis project Ga0100393, IMG submission 81546) | Groundwater microbial communities from Crystal Geyser aquifers in Utah, USA - Crystal Geyser metaG 2015-17 | ecosystem: Environmental > Aquatic > Deep subsurface > Groundwater | place... | reverse complement strand
GTCCTGAACTCAGGTTGGGTTTTCTCAAGCTACACTTTACTGCCCTAGGCTATGTTGTGATCCCTACCTCCTCAAGATGGATGTATGAATCAAGGGGACCATAATAAGCCCAGGTGGACCACAAGTCCAGTGGCAGTTTGTCTTCTATTAGCGATACACGACTACAGGAGTCCATGAGAGACTAGTCCACTAGTATCCACTAGTTTGCCATAATTCTAATATTTACTACTAATACAAAGCTATCTGTCTATCACAAGACTTTTACGCTAGAAACCAGGGGCAAAAGTCTGCCATGCGTCCGGAAACCCCTAAATAAGTTTTTGAGATACGGTCCGTTGAAGTTTACTTTGTGGCTCAGTCCCACGTGTTACTTGTCTCTCTGAAACGTCTTCACCTATATGAAAAACCATCAGATCATTAAACTATCTATATCACTGAATAGAGCATTGAAAATACTATACGATGGTATGCCTATCAAAAAATCGTGTTTTCCGGGCGACGTACAGACATGCCCCTGGTTTCTAGTGCGCCAGTCTTAAATATTACTCTTTTACGCCGTACTATGGTACCTGGTACTAGTCTACTGTAAGCTCTGTATCGAGATGGTCGCAAACCAATGATACCCCACCCGTTTAACCGGTTAACGGTCAGCCGGACGGCCCGCCGCCACATTTACATTTTCTGGACGTTCGGATCCCAGCCAGTGGAATGTTCTATTAGTACTGAACCAGTTACCAATAGACTACCATGTACCAGTAGGTATAGTAGTCTAATAATCGCCAACCACTCTTACAGTGGGTGGCCTATCAAAGTTTTATGTGTCTGTTACTCCCGTGTTGAGTCACGACGTGAGCAAGATAAATATTTAGCATACTATTCTAAGAGTGGAGTACTGAAATTTTCTACAGCGTCTAGAAGGCATATTCATGGTATTATATTTTGCTTAGTGTATGTACATTTATCAAGAGGGGGTCTACGGCGTAATGTATCTTAACTTATGTTTTTACAAAGTGTTGATCGTAATAACCACAATTTAACCGCAATCATTAACATCATTACTTTGTTTCATATTACGCTTATTTATTCTATAATAAACAATTGTAACATACTCTATGTTTAGCTGAATTCTATGTATTGTTCGAGTTAATGAAATGTAACTTGATTGTTTTTTTAATTGTTATTGTTTAATTTTGTTTTGCCCAATTATGCACTAATGATATGTATTTAAGATAATAAGTTAATCCATAAATAAGAAGAATCTTGCTTTGTTTTTAGCATCAACCAAAGGTTATTTTTATTTCCGATTAATGGTTATAGTGAAATTATTAGTATCATTACTTTCCCTTAAGGAATCGTAGTTTTAGGGACTGGTATGGAGTCCTGATGAAGGAAATTAAGCGCTGGTTTGTTCTGAATGAAGGGTTGATTACATCTCTTTTTGGTAACATAAAAGAAGAATTAATGTTATTATATATACTGAAGTGTGTGTTAGTCCGAATTTTGCAATCAAACGTAATGGCTATTCAATTGATGTGTGTTTTCTGGTCTTGGTGGACGACGAAGCAATGTGGCAATAGTTGATGGTGTTGGATCATTTTCGTCCTCGGTTGTTGCAGTAATGCGAAGAGGAGGAGAAAGAGCTTCATCTCCTTCCTGCCTTGTTGTTTCTTTGTTGGTTTCTGTACTATTTGGTAAGTCATCATCATCGAAATTGCTCATGTTCCATGTCGATAGTTTAGGAGCATTATTTTCTTTTTTGTTATTGAGTAGTCCAGGAGCATCTTCATGAATTTCATCATCATTCTTTATGTTGAATTTTTTCCGAACTTCTGCTAAGCTTGCTTCTTCAATGTCCTTGCATTTTGGATTGTCTTTTCCTTGTTGAGCCAGTGTCTTGAGTTCATTGTATCATTCAAGACCTTGCAACGACCACCCACCATATTTTGATTGTCCACTGTCTGCAAGAGTGTACCGACCTCTGCAAGCATCTGAATATATACGTATCGCTTGCTTACCTCCAACAATACATTCATCTACCTTATCTGGTTGTGTTGGGTCTTGTTTTTTGCATGGAATGAATCTTACTTTCTTTCCATATTTGGGTCGTAGTTTTTCGTAATTTTCCCATTTTCTTATATTGTTTTCAAAGGTTAGAACAGCAAAGGCTTCATTTTCAATAGTTACGTACTTTTTCCTTGGTTTATCTTTGGGTGTACATTCTGAAATTGTTGCATAACGGCGTTCAGATGCTGTGTACATTTTTGAGTGTCCAAGGGCTGCTGGTAGGAAAGAATCCCAGTACCACGCAAATATTTCCATCAATAGAAAGTCATCTGTATCAACCTCACATTGCAGACACAATAGGACATCTTCGAGAGTAGGCTTGTATTTACCTGTGTACTGCTTGTAGCTTTCTTCCATTCTCGACATTTTGTATGTCCTATATTTTGCAAAGTCAGCAAGAATGAAGTCCGCATACTTCATCAGGAACGTTGTTTCCGTCAACTTTTCTGTCCGTTCATTTTTTTCCGTGCATTTCCAAATTATTTTACAAATGTCCTTTGCTTAATGATTGTCTGTGATGAACTTAACTTTGCGCCAAATGCTGTCACGGATAGTAGTCTGAATTCTACCTACCTCATTGATGTCCAAGTTTTGTTTCTCCTTACCGTTCATGCGTGCAATACTTTTTGGTATAACAGTGGAGTGTTCGGATTCCAATTTTTTGTACATTTCTTTCCAATGATCTGCTTGTTTTTGGATTTCCTTGTGCTGCTGCTGCATTGATTATTCCTCCGGTGGCGGTAATGTTCCTCTGTTATCTTGGTTACGTACTCTTTGGTTTTGAGTTCTTCTCAGCCCAGCAAGGTAGTCATTGTCATTAGTATTACCTCGTTGTGCAATGATAAGCGATTGTGAAGTGTGTGAGTGAGAAGAACTGCTCCTTTCAGAATAGCTTCGTTCATCATTTCGGGAAAACAAATGATGTGTAGAGTCTTGAGACAACAAGGAAGGGTTCTCCCTTGTTGGTCGATGTAGCACTCGTCTTCTTTTAGGAGGTAATGGGGGGTCTGTATTTGTTTGGAAGAATTGCAAGATAGCAGCAGGGGTGTCCGCAAAGTTAGGGGTCTATCATTAGTTAACATTATTCTATATCCTAATGCATCAACACTACACATTTAGTAAGTGAAATTACCCATGGAATCATCTTCTTCTTCGGTCATGTCTAGTCCTTCCTCGTCTTCATTGCTTTCCTTTGGGGAATGGTATTCTTCAGACGGTTCCTCCTCATCAAGTTCCCGTAATCTTCTATTTACTCTTTGGTTGTTTCTGGATAGTCTGTTTGGCATTGTTTAATAGTTTTGTTTGTTAATATTATTATTTAGTTCCTTTTTATTAGTTGTTTTACTAGTATTAGCACTGCATTTTATTTTCTTTACCGGTATTTTGGTGGGCATTGTTTTCCCCCTCACAGCACCTGCCGGGTTACCTTTTCTTTTTTAAAGTTGCAATTAATTAGTGTGTATTGTAGCAATGCTTTTAATTGTGGTGTTCAAATTAATAATATTTACAGTTACCTTGGGTTATGCCTGCTTTTTTGGTGATATCACTAGTGGTGGAATTACTCTACCCTAATCATCGCGTGCACTAATATGTAACATCGCAATCCCAAATAAATGGGAAACATCGCAATCTCAAATACATGTATAATTTTTCAGTGCGCACATGTGATCATAGCTATTTAATTTTGGTTCAATTACTATGCAGCCATTCTAGGTTACTCATCACGCAAGTAGTATCTTTATTGTTTCCCCTTTATTATTGCCTTATTTACCCTGTGTGTGAACTCCTAGGCCGGATTGATTTATGATAAATGTATAGCTGCATTTATTTTTATTTTTATTTATGGACTGCAACAATTTTAAGTCCCATTAGCACTTGATCGACAATGTTTAATGCTATGTATGTTTTATTTATTTAGTATTTTTTTTTGTGTGCCCGTGTTTGCATAACTAAAATGAATGTGGTTCTATAATTTTTCTAATCCTGTTTGTCCACGTATAACTAAACTGTATGTGGTTCTATAATTTTTTCTAATCTTGTTTGTCTATGTATCATTGGATACGTAGTATTTTTTTTGTTTTTCTATTACCATTTATTTCTTGATCGGCCATGAATGAATTTTTTATTCTTCATATTTACTTGATACAAAATTTAAATTATATTTTATGATCACCTTTGCTATTTTCGGTTTGGTCTCCTTCAATGGTTTTTTGTACCCAATCCAGCACCCATGATGTAATATTCTTGAATCACATCAATAGGCTGGCAAAACCAAAATTATGTATCCAACAGTGGAGTGTTTTTTGGTTCAATCATGAATAAAAAGGCACAATGTATGCCTTTTACTTTGCACCTCTGCACGGAATTCCCACAATGTGCTTCTATTTTACCAGCAGTTGCTTGTCCTACCTGCCCATTTTTTGAAAGAAAGAGTGACCCTTTTTCCGTGAGGTGGCACGCAAACCCGAAATAAGCTGGTATTGTACTAGCTAGAGGTTAACGTGCCCTGACATCATTTGAAGGAGTGATTTTGGGTCTTGTGTCATTCTTTTTTCCAGTGCGTCGGCACGTAAAACCCAAAATCAGCTGGTATTTTATTAGCCAACGGTTTACGTGCCCAGACATCAGAAGCAAGAGCGATCCAACGCCCTCATGTCTCTATGTATTGCACATGCTTTACTCCGCCGCGGCGGAGTTAAGCTTGTGTGTCCCTTTTCCCATGAGGTGGCACGCAAACCCCCAAATAAGCTGGTATTTTACTAGCAAGAGGTTTACGTGCCATGACATCGGATGAAGGAGTCATTTTGGGTCTTGTGTCATTCTTTTTTCCAGTGCGTCGGCACGTAAAACCCAAAATAAGCTGGTATTTTACTAGCCAACGGTTTACGTGCCCAGACATCAGAAGCAAGAGCGATCCAACGCCCTCATGTCTCTATGTATTGCACATGCTTTACTCCGCCGCGGCGGAGTTAAGCATGTGTGTCAGTTTTTGATTACTAGAGTTTTTTGAAAGGAATTTTAAGCGCGCTTTTTACCAGTACCTCCTGACAATCGACACAAGTAATCAACAACTGTCATCTATTCTTATTATCGCCACGGCACAACGACGACGACAACGAAGAGTGTCGCTTTTTCCTGTGCGCTGGTATGAAAACCCCGAAATAAGCTGCTATTTTACTACCAAGAGGTATTCGTGCCGAGACATCAGACAAGAGATCATTCTCCACGTATTATCGCCACGGCACAACGAAGAGTGTTACTTTTTCCTGTGCGCTGGTTTGAAAACGCCAAAATAAGCTGCTATTTTACTACCAAGACGTATTCCTGCCAAGAAATCAGACAATAGATCATTCTCCACGAACGAACCACTGCATTTCCAGGACGACAACGCAGAGTGTTCCATTTTCCTGTGCGCTGGTACAAAAACACCGAAATAAGCTGCTATTTTACTACCAAGAGGTATTCGTGCCGAGACATCAGACAACAGATCATTCTCCAAGATTGACCGCACCTATACTACGGCACAAACAACCAAACGACCGCACCTCTACTCGGCACAAACGACCGCACCTCAGAAGACAACAGATCATTCTCCACAAACGAACCACGAACTATGGCACCAAAGACAGCACCTCTACAGCATCATGAATCCATTACCAGCAGGTAGAAAGGGCCATCCAAAGGACAGTGGAACCTATACAGAAAGCGAGAAACTGTCAGCATTTATGAACTATCGGCGCATGAACAATAATACCTACACTGATTTGATGGTAATTGCATCCCAATTGTACACTTTCATTACCGGGGCCTTTCCAGTTCCTGGCAAAAGATCTGGAGATGATACCTCTTCAAGATTGAAATTGATATTTGATAATTGTGCTAAGAAAGACAAATTAACTGATTCCGAATCAAGTGACAAACTGTTTAAAAAATTCTGGAATCATGTGTCAGATATTCGTTCTCTTGTAACCATGGCTTTTAACAGGCATCAAGAAACAATCACGAGAGCCCAAAAATTGGAACTATTTTTTAATGGTATGGAGATTGTGTCCCGCAGCGATGTACGTGCTTATCTAAGTTCATGTGGTAAGAGAACTAAAGAAAAGAAATTGAAACACAAAAAGGCAACACCTATGAGTGCACATGGTGTTCCTCCCGCAGACAAGAAAAGTATATGGAATAGTCAGCAACGATCAAATAATATTGATTCAAGCTCCTCAGAAGACGAACAAGAAATCGAAAAGGCATGTGGACACAAGGCACCAAGAATGAACACAATGACAACCATTGACTCCCTCCCGGATTATGTCATCCCAAGAAACAACATAGCTTTTGGTGTTTCTACACAACTTATGAACCCTGAAGAAGTTTGTTCTGCAATAATTGTTCAGCAACCGAAAGAGATGGAAGAACCATGTCTTGTTCCATTTTTCAATGAAAATGATGATGTGCCCACCAGATGCAACAATATTTATGTCATTGAGAACTCTCCTTGTCAAGTTGCTATTTATCACAACCTTCACACATACTATCATTTTGGAATGAATTCCTATTCTGATGCAAAGCGACTTGCCAATGAATTTTCCGATCGCAAATTTGTTGGTATATCATGCAAACCAAAGCAGTGTAACTACACAAACAAAAACAGGAATTGCAATCCTGAAATCACAGTACTCAACAGTGGAACGAAAGAATATCATGAGTCAGCTTTCCCGAACATGAACTTTGATGCTGAAAGAATTGTGAAGCTGCTTATCTTTATTTTGGATGATGAACGTAATACTAAGTTATTACAAAAGAATGATCGCAATGTTGCTCAATTTAACTTTGGATACGGTCCTTCTCATTGCAGCGATGTTCATCAAACCGATCAATCAGATACAATTCTTCTCAAACCAAAAATTTTGGGGAGCAATCAACTTTATCACCCAGTAGAAAAATGTGCAGCCGATGTACTGCAGGGCTCTGCTGGTATACTCAGTGATCGCATGCAAGATTTCATCAACTGCAATCTCAATGCAAATGGTGGTACACCATTTGATGATGATGACCGCTTCAATGAATTTGCCTTTAATGTAAATGAGAAAACAGGTGCCAAATCATGCCGTGCAGAAGCTTTCTCCATCAATTTTCAATATTTGGGAGAAGAATTTGATAATGCCACTACTAATCCATCCTCCAAAAAAAATGTTGCAACTCCTCTTCACAAAATCCGTGCTTCTGGAAAGCTTGATGGACATCTTGATAAATTTAATTGTTCCATGGCGGGGTACAACATTGTTTGTACCTTCAAATGTTTTCTTGTTGTAAATGGAAGCAAATACTGCTTGACTCATATTCTTTATTCAAGACGATCTTGTTCAGTAATGCTGGAAAGGGAGCGTGCCTATGCAGAACCCATACATGATATCATCAAGAATTATGAGAATGAAGTCCTAATGGGTGCAACTTACCCTAAATTCAAGTTGTCAGAGATTTTTGAAAATTCCCAAGTCCATGATGCAGGTAAACTGGTCAATCTGGCTCAAATTCCAAATCCTGATAAAAAGGCTACACATCGATTCACATTCCGAGAAATTCAAGACAACGCAACTGATGATGATGTCTTGATAGCAAAACAAAAAGGAGCTTACTTCCGTGCTTATGTCATTCCATCCATGGTTACTCCAAGAGGATGGATTTTGGCTTTAGTGAGTGCCTACAGAGAATTATGGAAAGAATATCCTGTGACCCGTCGTCAGGCATTGGCATTTCTCTACATATTCTGTTGTTGCGATTGTCAGGTGAAGGTTCATTTTGTGATGACTGTTATTTGGCCTCCCAAAATAAAAAAAATCGAAAAAATGAGTGCAGAATCTCTATTGGATCTATATCATGATGATTGTCTTGCACATGAATTTCACCCAAATGCAGGAGGTTACGGAAGCAGAATGACACCTAACAGATGGGTGCTCTCGACTAGAGATCATTGCCGGGGTGCACTTGATCTTTTGGATAAATACTTGAAATTGGCAGATGAGAATTCCGAAAAAGAATACAAGACATCTTGTCTCATTGATGACTTTGTGGATGAAAATCAGAGAGCCAAAAAAAGTTATGGCTATGGAAAAATCATGCTAGTGAATGTTTTTAATATTTCAACATTCCTTGGATTGTTGAAAACAAAAGCGGGGGTTCAAAGATCATTTGAGGGTTGGATCAATAAAAAAACAGCCTATGAAAAAAAACTTGAGGAGATGGGTTGTGGAGAACCAGAGCGTCAAATGCAACTACTCAAGCATCTTGCACGCAAAATTGGTTACCCTGGAGACATGAAAATAGCGGAACATGCACTATGCAAAAGTATGAGAGTGCAACAAGCGGTGGATTTGTACTTTCACTCACAATCACTGTTCGATATTCAAAAAAGCAAAAAAAAAAGGTGTTGTATTGTTGGAGCAAGCTTGGAACAGTAACGTATGGAAAGAGATAAGAATAGTTGTACCGAAAGACGATTTGGTTGATGAAGAATTGCTGGGATTTACCGAAGAAGATATTGCGGAGTGGCAACAAGAACATAATGGTGAATCAATGTTAGAAGTATAATTAATATTTTTGGAGTAAACTTTTCTTTGGATGAAAAAAAAAAACTACGATTCCAAATCACTGTCTGTCTCCACACTGGAGCTCCCGCTATCGCAATTCAATTCATGCTCCTCATTGTTGTCAATATCCGTCTCAAATACAACTGATTGTTAAATCTTCCTTACCATCCAGGTCACTTCCCTCTCTCTCAGATGATGGAACAGTCTCATAAGTACTGCGCAACCACTTCACAAACTCATCGTCCCATTCACCCCGGGGCCTTAAATGAAGATAGGAATTAGGAGCACCACCTATGTCGGGAACAACCACTGCGGGGTCAACAATTGCTTCAACATCTGCTAGGTAAAGCTTTAAACCAACGACATGATTTTGGCGAATCCGCCGAACCTCAGTGTGAATTCTTTTAAATAATTCGTAATGCCTGTGCAGGCGGGAACCTTCCACTCCAGTATGCTCAACAATGGCATACACAGCTGGTAAAATGGGAGAGTAACCACCATGATTCACTGAATTGTTTACAGGAAGAAAACTTAAGTCGACAAAACCCCACAGTCGACAAGGACACTTGTAATCTCCCCAATCAATGACAACCCAATCTTTCCAAGAACAACCACGGTAAGATGGAGAAGCACAAAAAATATACCCATTACGGTGGTGAGATGTTTTCACGACCAAGGATTGACACCATGCTTCCACTTTGTTTTGAAGATGTGCAACAAAATTGATAAACTCTTGCTCAACGAAAATGGAGGCATTGTTCTTGACTGATGAGGCAAGTGACATAACATATTTACTCGTACGATCAGAATATTCAACAATATACTGAGCTCCAGCAATGACTGGTGGATCAGAAACAATGTCAATATCCAGGGCATTACTGGAAACATGTGAGTATCCTCTGCGGTAGTTCCAAAGAGGCCTACCCTGCATCTCTTCTGAAGCCAACTCGAGAAGATGTGTTTCCAACAAACGTTGACTGGTTTGTTCATCAAAAGTTTCTTCATTTTTCTGAGTGACCTTTGCTGCTCTTTTCGTGGGCTTATGTTCAGCTTCCATTGGGCCAGTGTCGAAATTACCAGGAACACCAAACTTGAGAATATCATCTGCCATGTGCACAATACCATGAAACTTGATGAGTTTCCAACCATTTCCTTCCTGACGATTGCCGATACTCTTAATCAAATACATGAGATACCGAAGCTTCTGCTTTGACCGTAAAACATCACTTCTCAACATCTCTTTACTCTTCAACCACGCTTCCCATTGCAACAACTTGTTCAACAACATAATCTAGTTCCCATACCGTTCCAAATTGGGAAATTTATCTTCCTTACTTTTTTTCAAGTGACTAGGTACCAAGAATTTCTTACCTTCAGAAGAATACATGGCTGTCAAAAGAACAAGCATAATGCCAGAAAACTCCTTCCCTTGAAGCTTCCCCCTTTGGATTCCCTTGCTAAATTTTGTTTTCGGTAAATCTCTATCACTCTGACGGCTAAGTAAAAGACCATACTGAGCACACAGAGAATTCATATGACTGCCGACATTGGAATACTCACTGGAACCAGTTTGTTCAAAGAAACAATCACGGATGTACATAAATATTCCCAATAATATTGCGTGCAACATCTCCATTGGGGTGCCACCATGTACACCTAATTCATCATGTAAACCGAAACGAAGTAAATGAGTCGCATTGTTCTGAAAACAATGTTGAGAAATTTGTTTCAATTCCGTCAAATTCTCATCTGCAATCAAACCATTAATCCACTTGAAAGTTTTGGGCTTGTAACTCAAATAAGGAGAGTCCGATTGTGTCCGTGGACAACAGCAGTAACGACATAACTGCTTTCCACCACTAATATAGGATCCACAGAGACGATTTGCCTCTTCTGTATCACAACAGATATACGGAACAAAAGGAATAAATTCAACACCTTCGTACAAAATTCCCTTGTAATGAAAATTCCACACAAAGCCATTCATCTGCAATGGAATCATACTCTCAAAAATGACAGCAAGAATAGAATGGAAATCTTGCATATTCTTTAAGCCAGAAGATACCTTCTTTCGACCCTCCTTGGAATCTGTGCTGTTGCGACGAGATTCGGCATCCATGTGATTGGAGTCAACAAAAATACGTTTACCTCGAGACTTAAACGACTTTGACACATCAGGAACATAACCAAGAGTGCGCCATAGATAATGCTTGTCTCTTGCTTCACGTCTGAAAATACCAAATGTAAACTTTACTGCTGTAATCTTCAAATCAACAAACTGTCCAGTTGCTGAACCATCAATGTAGAAAAGGATGGGAAGCAGAACTTGTTTCTTCAATGGATTCTTGGAAATCAAACGCTTGTAAGTTTCAATGTACGCTTGTCCCGTGTTGATGTCCCCTAAATGAGTGATATTTGAGGGAGGAGAGGCAAATGGATCGTCATCAAAAAATAAATAATCTTCATCCTTAATACGAGGATCCGTTAACAAGGATTGGAACATAGATGCAGCGTCATTCATGACTATACTGACCTGAGAAGATGAACCAGGTAGTACTACATCCTTGCGAATATTGTACTTCTTGGGATGGATATTGTAGCAAAAATTCAACTGCTTGTAGAGGTTCGTTCTGCTTAAATAATCAGGAGATTCACCCAATTTTTGTTGAGGATATATCTTCCCAGTGTGCATCAGATACCAACGCATAATGTCCTCATAAAGACACAAAGGAGCATTGGTTTTGCGGATAATTGACAACAAATCAATGGCTACCTTCTGGTTGGGTTCCAATCTCCAACCAATACTGGTTCCAAATTGATCAAGAAATGCATCGTAATTGGAGTTAATATCTTCAATGACAGCAAATGAATGAATATAATCATCCTCTACACCATTCCAATCATCATCATCGCTGACATCCCAATCAAAATTAGCTTCAAAATCACCTTCATCATCAGCAGCAGCGGCATCATCACCATCGTTCCTGAATCCATTGTGGTAACCTTCCATGTACTCATCAAGACTGAGTGGTACACCATTC
>Ga0100393_10005269_pt1 | contig 11690 bp, 9 predicted proteins | sample CryGeymeta201517_FD_81546 | JGI IMG/M metagenome (GOLD analysis project Ga0100393, IMG submission 81546) | Groundwater microbial communities from Crystal Geyser aquifers in Utah, USA - Crystal Geyser metaG 2015-17 | ecosystem: Environmental > Aquatic > Deep subsurface > Groundwater | place: USA... | reverse complement strand
TTATCTCATGCGCAATACTAGCGGCAATTTTTCCTAAAGATTCCATTCGATACGAGTGGTCATCAAATTGGTTAATAATTTTCTTATTATAATGTTGAATTTTTTCAATGAATGAGCTGATCTCACAGACGATGTATTGCGCCCTCTCAATTATGCCTTCCCCCTCAAAATCTCTTTCTTCATCGAGATCGTGAACCGTAAAGCTTCCCCAGATTTCATTATGAACAATTATTGGAAGAATGAGCACAGACTTAATTCCTGAGTCTCTGTAAAATTCACCAAGAGTTGAATCTAACTTCTTATCAATTTTTTCAGGATAAATAACAAAGGACTTATCAATTGCGATTTTATTGTAAGCTCGATAGACATCATCAAGATAAAGTCTTCGAGGCACTTCATCGGTTGCATACCTAGAACCACGACTAGGCTCACTCCATTCATGATAGAATGAAAGATATGCACCATCTTTTTCTTCATCAAAGCGTCTGTCAAAAATAACGATTCGATGAACTCCAAGAAATTTTCCCATATGCTGACAAGAAGATTCAAATGCAGAGTGAATATTCTTATAACTTTTAAAGCATTTTTGAATTTCAAGAAGTTCTTTTAACATACATCTCTACTTAGTTCGTTTAAAAATACAAATCTTCACGCCATTTTCTTTATCAACTTCTTCAAAATCACTAGGAGAAAATAAAACTTCTTCTAACTGAAAGGACTCACTGACGAGGTTAAAAGCCTCAACAATAAAGCCGTGCTGCTCAAATGGAGTATTTAGACATGCTACAAAGTAGCCATCCTCACAAACGAGATCCTCTGCTCTTCGTAGAACTTTACTATAATCTTTCTTATAGTCAAAGCTCCCCTTTTGAAATGATGGAGGGTCAAAGAAAACAAGACCAAATGGCCCCTTCTTAGAAAGCCAAGTTAATGACTTTAAAATATTTTTCTTATGAAAATAAATTCCATCAGTATTCTCAAAATTTAAACGATGATTCTCTCTTCCCCAATTTAAAAAACTACTGCTTAAATCAACATTATGTACTTCGTTCGCACCACAAAACTTTGAGACAACGGATATCGAACAAGTATAACTAAAGAGATTTAAAACTTTTTTCTCTTTAAGATAATCTCTCTTTGTTAAAAGCCACTCTCTCATTAAAGTCATGTCAGGAAAAAAGCCTAGGTTTTGATTTTGCCCCAACTTAATAAGATACTTCAAATTAAGTTCAGTTGACTCAAAACTTCTCGCTTCATCATCAGTAATATTATGAAAATGAAACGTATCAAGCTCCCGATCATGGTAAACAATTTTAAAGTCTTCATTAGCTTCTAAAAGACCATTAACTAAAAGTTCTTCTAATTTTATATCATGCTTAAATGAACGAATATACAAAACGGGTGGATAGAAATCGACTGTCAGGTGTTCAAAACCCTTATAAACATTGCCACGGCCGTGAAAAACACGTCTTATTTCACTGCAATTACTTATAGCTACAATGATTTTATTTATTAAATCTTCAGTCGAGAATGAGGCAGAGTTTGTTGGCATCTGGTAAATCTTCCTATTTCCAAGGTATAATATTTCAAATACTTAACTTAAATCCTAGCTCTAGGTCAAGTTAGAATGGATAATATTCCCTCGGGAGCGTGAATGAAAGCCTTATATGTATGCGATGACAAAGAAGAATGGAATTTTATTAGAAACCTCTTTGCCTCACATTTTCCAAAAGTTGAATTAGTCTGCGTAATTGATGGTGCAGACGCGATGGAATATATTAGCTACGAGGGGCCTTTCGCTGTTATCCTCATCGAGGCAGCGCTAAAAGAAGAGAACCCTTCAAAAATCACGAAGAATTTACTCTCGGTTGCCGGCGAGAGACCGGTTATCTTCATTGGAGAGAAAGTTCACGTTAACGATAGGATTGATGCTGATCTCTATGAAACAAGTGAAATGAATCACATCATTCTAAAGCCGATTGAAATCCCTACGTTTAAAGAGAAAGTAAAAAAAGCAATTGAATGGGCCAAGAATGAAGAGTTTGAAAAATCGATCGAAGAAATCGAAAAAGAAGAACTCTTACCGATGAAGCTTAGAAACTTCTATCTCTTTGACTCTGTTCCCTATGATGTTTTCCTTGAGTTAACTTCAACAAAGTACATTAAAATTATCTCTGCGAATAAGAGATATGTTCATAGTGAAATCAATGCCTATGCAAAGAAGAATATTAAATATCTCTATCTAAGAAAGAATGAGTATCTGAAGTTTCTTGAAGATGGTATTGAAAAGCTACTAACCATTTTTGATTCCAACCAAAGACTTGGAGCAAAGAAAACGATATCAAATCAAATTCGTTCAATTCTCATTATACATCAGTATGTGCAAACAGTTGGTGTTTCCGATAGTCTCACTAAATTATGTGACGCTGTAATTTCATCTACACGTGACGTCATTCTTGAGCATAAGAAGTTTAAAAATATATTACAATTCTTTCCAACGGCCCATGCTGATCTCGCAGAACAGGCCATTATGACATTATATCTTTCAGAGTCAATCCTAACAGCTCTTGGTTGGGCAAGCGAGACATCACGTAAGAAGCTGGGTCTTGCTTCCCTACTCTATGATTCAATGTTAAAAAATGATGATCTCTCTAAGATTACAAGTTTGGAAGATCCAAGCTTACCAATGTTCACAGAAACAGAGCAAATTGAGTTTAGAGATCACCCTCTTAAGGCTGCAGAAATAGCAAGACAGTTTAGTGCCTACCCCGATGCAGACTTTATCGTTGCTCAACATCATGAAAGGCCAAAAGGCGATGGATTCCCAAGTAAACTTAGTACAAATAGGCTTACGGCTCACTCTTGTACATTCATCTTGGCAAATAATTTCATTACTAAACTTTGTAATAGTGGAAAGGAACAAGGGGCTCTTCTCAATATCTTTAGAGAAGTGAAGATTGTTTATAACCAAGGGAATTTCAAAGAACCAATTTTGGCACTTCAAAGAACTATAATTTAATATTAATTAACTCTTTGCTAATTTTGACATAGGTATGCTTAGGAAATTTTAAGCAAAGCTCCTCAACAAGAACTGAAATATCAACCTTATTTCCTCGATGGATACTTTTGAGCAACTCTTCTGTAAACGCTTCAGCTACAATTAATACCTTCGCAAGTGGAGAGATATCATCTTTATAAGTTGTCGCAAATCCTAACCCATTGGCAGTCCCATGGTGCTGTCTAATGATCGAATCAACACCCATTGGGCACTTAGGAAATCTCTTTATTGCATCAGCGGCTTCATTAGCATGGGAGATGACAACTTCTTTTTCTTCTTCTGATAATCTATTATCAAAAATAAGATTTTCTTCGTACATCAAATCAGGATACTTCTTATAAACACTCACAAGATGCATATCATGAAAGAAGAGAACGAACTTTAACTTTTCCTTATGAGACTCTCCACCCCACTCAATATTATCCAATATATGTGAGGCAACGAAACCAGCAATGACAGAGTGACTGTAGAGAAAACCTGACTTATTGCTTGTTAAGTCTCTGAGTAATCCCTTAAGATCTGGAAGCTCCTCAATAACTTCTGCAAGTGTATTCATACACTGATGTGACAACTCAACAATTTCCTTTGTCATCTCACCATCAAATATTTGTTCTGCAACAGTTTCAATTCCAAGTTCAACTTTATCTAATTTTTCACTCGTTTCACTTCTTTCACTAAGTCCATTCATATCCTCAATCAATTGATTCGTGACAAGCTTTGCAAGAGAAAATCGATTTTTAGCTTCGACGTAAAGAACATGAACTCCCTCATCAAGGTAGCTTCTAATCTTAGGCCAAACTCCTTCATTTTCTTCGAATATCGTAAGGTATTCAACTACTCCATCACTAGAGCGAACTTGGTAAAAGGTATTACATGGAGCATTTTTAAGTGGAAAGAATAAGCGTATTGGCATTGGATAATAGTCAGGAACTTCACGATTAACCATATCCTGTGCCGTGATATTCAAGCTCGTTGCAACTTGACCAATAAGTAATTTTACATCAAATAAATTTCCTAATTGCTGTACTTCCGTAGGAACTTCGCTTTGTTTTCCCATTACAATTAAAGGGATTGACTCTCGCTCATTTTCAACAAGATAGTGATAAACGAGAAGTGCCGTATCTTGATCACCGATCATACAAAGAGAAATAACCATCGAATAATTAAAATCTTCAGCTTCTATTATATCGACAATTTCCTCAAGAGAGTTTCTAACATCACACTCAAGACCAGCATAAATTTTTAAATTAACACTATAAAGTGAATTTAAAACTTCGTTATCAGAAATGAGTAAAACTTTTGACATTAATTAATTCTCCAATACATTATAATAACACTAATCGGTTGAATTTAAAGGATGATTACTAGAATTCTTCAGACTTTTTTAGTACTGTATAACGATGAAATTTCCTACTAAATTAATAAAGGCAAAAATACTTCGAAGATATAAAAGGTTTCTTGTTGATATCGAACTCGAACAAGATCACCTTGATCGATCGAAAGGATCTCTTGTGACCATTCACACTGCAAACACAGGGAGTATGAAAACCTGTATTGGGCCAGATTGGATAGGCCTAATAAGCTATCACGATAATCCTAAACGAAAGTTAAAGTACAGCGTAGAAATGACTCATAATGAACAATCTTGGATTGGAGTTAATACTTCAATTACTAACTCTCTCGCTATTGAGGCGATTGAAAATGGTGTGATAAAAGAGCTCCAAGGTTATAAGAATTTAAAACCAGAGTTTAAAATAGGAAGTAGTCGCATTGATATCCTCCTCTACGATGAAGATCATGAAGGAATAAAAAATCGATGTTTCGTTGAAGTTAAAAATGTCTCAATGAAGAGTGAAGATGGTCTTGCGACATTTCCAGATGCAGTAACAGAAAGAGGACAGAAGCATCTAAAGGAGCTCACTGATATTGTTAGAAATGGTGAAAAGGCTTGTATGCTCTACATTATCCAAAGGGAAGATGTTGAAGTTTTCACACCTGAGAAAACGATAGATCCTGAGTATGCTCGTTTACTCAAAGAAGCAAAAGAAGCTGGAGTTCAAATACTTGTTTACCGCTGCTCGATCAATGAGACAGAAATAAAAGTTGATACCGCACTAGAGTTTATTCTATAACTTAGAGCGATAGTCATATCTTTCAAGAGAAGCTTTTAAGTTCTTTCTGACTCGAGAGTTTTTTGGCAAATTATTAAGAATACTCTCATACTGAGAGCGTGTATCTTGATTGACAAATTTATAAATACCTTTTGCCAATGCTTCTTTCACAAGAAGACTCCCTTCTCTAAAGTTTTTTAAGAAGCTTTCTTTTATTTGAATATGATAATCTTCATTCTTGTATTTCTCTAGTTCAATCAATGCAAGACCGATTAAATTAGGATCATGGTAGTCAAGTACATTTTCAATAATTCCAGTTAAAGCAACTTGAGAAGGGGGTTGAGTACTTAGTAGTAGCAATGCAGCTTCTTTAACATGCCCATCATTAATGGCCAAAAATTCAAGAGCAACATCTTCGATCTCAGTCGAGACTCGTCCACTTTTTAATACCTCTTCATAGAAAGCTAATAACTCTTGCTTTAATTGAGAGCCAATCGTTAATTCATACTCTCGAGAATCACTACTCGCAATATCACAGTCAGTTGTATAACAATTTTTTAGAGTGTAAAGTTTTGAAAGTTTAATCTGAAGTTTTGTGCGATCAACACTCTCAGTCTCCACAACTTCTTGTGCATCTGAAATGCTCGCAGGCTTTCTTGTGTAAGGATTTCGATAATCAAGTAAGCTTCCAACTGTTTCTTTAGAACTAGGAAAGAAGAATAAATATCCAACCACACTAAAAAACAAAATTAATCCATAAGTTACTTTATTCATTATCAACCTTTTTTAATATAAATAAACATATTTAGCTTGAATCCAGCCAGTCTTACCTTTTTGAGTAGCTTTGTACCAACCTAGCTTCTCTTCGGAAATTTCTAACTTACTGCTCGTCAGTTTTGGACCTTTAAAAGTTGGGCCTTTTGAACATGACGTCGCCGGACAAGAATAAGTCTTCTTCCACCAGATACTTTTACTTAATCGACCATAACGTACTTCATCTTTAGGATCATCCGGTAGTGGTGCCTGATCTTCATCATCAGCTTTCTCTGATAAAGTGAAGAAGTCTGAAATATTAACTGCTTCAAAATTTCCCGCATAGAACTTAGCTTCAACTCCATTAACATCGAGAATATAGAAAAGCTTATGACCTTCAACAGAACTATCTACCACTTGGTAAACATGTCCTTCCTCGAGATCAATAGTCTCATCATCAACAGATGACAAGCTGTCACTCGCCTTAACGTAATCACCAGCAATAGCATAGAGCTTATATGTCAGAGATTTTTGTGTTTGCCTTGCCCAACTCGCAAAATCACTCTTATTTCCTGCAAAAATATACCCAATCTCTTTTCCATAAACTATTTTATAGTAGCGATCTTGAGAAATTGGATGAGAAATATCGACGCCTACAATTTGAGATGTTGAACCACTTTTAATAACTCCAATTTTTTCTCCTGCCGGCGTTTTTCTAACATTGATATTCTTTAAGACTTCAAGCGCTGTTCCTGCCGAATAAATGCCACTAATCTCAGAACACAACCCTTCATCAGGAACTTGTTGAACTTGATATTCATCCCAAAAGTCTTTAAAGACTCCCATCGAATAAGAGGAACTCGATCCATTAAGCTTTGTAAATAAGCATGCTTCATTTGCTGATGAACAAAAGAATTCTTGGCCATCATTTTTAAATACACATGATCCTAAAGAAGAAGAACGATAAATTGTATTTTCTCGTGGTAGTGCTTCATTCACACCTTTCTTGCAGTTTTCTCCCTCATTATAAGCACACTCAATATTTAAATAACCTTCTCTATCAAGGTCATCAACATACCTTTCCCAAGAACGATCGTCATACTTGAGTCTAAAGCCTTCATCGTTGCGTGCCCACTTGTCTTTTGGATTAGTGAAACGACAGATTTTTGAAGCCCCACCGTTATAAGCACTATAAGCAGAACGAGCTCTTGCTCTCCAGTCTCTTTCACCGTTAACACAGCTTTGTGAAGGGGCACGTTGCCAAGCATCGTAATACTCTTCTAGAGAGTAGACCATATTAAGAATAAGGTTTGCTCCTCTTCCCTGATTTATTGCAGTAAAATGCCATCGATCATCGACTTGAAAAATTCCATGCCCATGGCCATAATCACCGCGCATATACTGAAATCGCTTATTCGATGGAATACGATAATGACTCCAATAACTTTCTTGGTGCCCAATCGCGTAAGCAGCTTGGATAAACTCAAGGATCTCCTCTTCACTAACCTCAGGCTTTCTTGAAACGATATAGTAACGAGCAGTGTCCTTAATTAGTCCATAAACTTCAGACATATATCTGGCCCTCTCAACGGTAACTTCTTTAGAGTCATCGAAAATAGCAGGGCCATACACAGAGCTCACATAGGATGCATCAATAAACTGATCCACATCACAGACATTAGGAGCACGTCCAAAATTCCAGGATCCACCAGATTTATTATTGCACTTCCAATAATCAGGAGTCTTATTCTGTGCTAAGGATGGATAATAGAAAAACATTATAAATAGTGGTAGTAGTAGCTTCTTCATGCCCTATATATCGACATATCAATCAATCAAATTAGCAAAATCGACAGAATATCAAGTAATTAGCTCAGGTATTATTTACACAAAAGAGCATTTTCGATGCAACGCGTTAAAAATTAAGGTATTTTGCTGGAAATGATATTAATTTGGAGAACCAGATGAGACCAATAAGATCGGCAATAATTACCGCAATTCTACTCGCTAACCTAGGCCACGCTCAGGAAGCACCTAGCCACGTTAAGTGGATGGACAAGATGTTTTACACCATTAATAAAAAGGTTGATCTAAAAGCTCCAATTTGGATTAATACTGAAGATGATCGAAATAAGTACGGTACAGAATATATGAAGGCACTTTTAACATCGGCCCATAAAATTGCAAAAAAGTACCTCGAGTACGGAGATCACGAAGCCTACAATGCCTTCATGATGCTCTCTCTTACTTTTCCACTTCATGAAGGACTCTACATGAGCTTTCGTGAAACAAAAGATGAAAAGGGACTTTGTCATGAAGCTGCCAATTCTGGTGATATCATGTTTCAACAGACAAAGAAGAAAATTTTTGAAAATGTTCAGGCAAACCTTGAAACTGAAATTATAACTAATGAAGAAAGAGGACAATTAGAGATTCTTAAGGAATCTGATCTTGAAAACTTTGAGAAGCTCAGAAATATTTTAGTTGATGACTACACTCATATTCAATTACAAGAAAAGAAAGAGTCCATTGCAAATACTGAAAGCCCATCAAACTATAGACATTTTAAGAAGTACTTAAAAGGTGGAGAGACTCCATTTATCGTTGAGTGCTCAGATGTAAAAGATGATCAGGATATTAGACAAATAATTAGAGGTGGAGATGGTACAGATATTGGTCCTGTCCAATTATCTCTAAGATGGCACTTTGATAAATTTATTGCAAAAAAATATTACCAGTCAATAGATAAAACTTTTGATTATGGCCTCAACTTCATCCACGCTGGTTTTAAAAAATTATACTATGATAGCACTGATAGCAAAAAAGCTCTTTCATGTGTTCTAAGCAATGGAAAAGTCGATTTAAACAAGCTTGTAAGAGCGACATGGTCAGGAAAGTATAATCAAGGACAAGTTTCTAAATCTTGTCGAATTGATAATATAACTCAACTAGATGAGCTCGAAAAAGAAGCCTCAAAATTAGCAAGAAAGATGAGATTTACTTCGAGTCGTTCGAGAAAAGAAAAATATCAGAATGAAATCACTAAACTTGAAACGGAAATAAAGTCAATTAAGAGACATCCTGACTTTCACTTCAAGAACAATCTTGAAAAAGTAAAAGGTTTTATTGATAGTGAAAGTGTTGGTTATACTGACAGTATCTCTTTCAAAACAACTTCAGAAGTTAAAGATGCCATTAATGAAATCATCGAAAACTTTAATGAAGGTAATGCTGATGGAAAATCTCATTCAAAAGTGCAGGCCATATTAAAATCTTAATAGTAACACTTGAAAAGACTTAAATTACAAACCATAATGGAAGATATCAACTTCCATTATGGTAATATCTCATGAAAAAAATATTTATCCTCGCAATTCCTTTAGTTATCATCGCATCCCTACTTTATTTCCAAAGAACGCCCAAACAAAATAAAGACTCAATTAAAAAAGAAGTTGAGACTGTATCGAAGCCGGAAAAAAGTGAAATAAGACCAACTCCTGTGAAAACAGATATCTCAAAGCTAAGAACTGTATTAAAAAAGGAAATGTCAGAGTCTGCATTCTTTGAAGAGGTCATCGACTTCTCAAAGTCAGAAGAAGAATTTTTTAAGTCTCAGCCACCAACGACAATATATGCAAATTCGAAGGAACTGATTAAGCAAATCACAGACTGCTTAAGTACTTTTTGTTCCATGTCTGCTGATCGAGATGGGTACTTTGATCCGAAAAATACTGTCGCAGATAAATTACTCGCGAGAAATTTAAAACTACTCTATCTAGTATCAACTGAATCTAATATTTTTGAGTATAATTTGGATGATCTTGATTTTGAAAGAATTTTTCAAAGTCAAAATAATACAGTTCAAGAAAATGCTCTAAAGCTATATCTCAATCGTTATAGTGAACAATCTGATATCATCAAATTATTTAATATCTCAAGCAGTATTCAAGAGGATGTAAAAGGAAGCTTCTACGCTTTACTTGATGATGCAACTAAGCAGGATCCTTACCTAAGGGAAGCCTATCTTGGAAGTATTAATGATGAGCTCAAAAATGCCAATGGATATACAAAGATTGAAATTATTGAAAAAATTGAATTTCTAAGTATTGATAAAGAAGAAGCAAAGAAAGCTTTTGATAGTATTTGTTCTGAAAAAAGTGAAAAGATAATTAACGCATTTAATGTGAACTTAAAAAAGAATAAGAGCGGAAATATAACTTTTGATTCAATATGTAACTAGATTGTCTGTAAGAATTTCTTACAAACTTCAAGCAAATCAAGTTTTCCCATTTCGATAGATAACTCAACGGCCTTTTGCGTGTAGTCTTTTGCATAACTTATTTGCTTTTGATCCTTCTTACTTAAGGCCATATAGAGAAAAACCTTAGCTAACTGGTCCTTGTATTGTTGAGTCTTATTAGAGATTTTCACACATTTCAAAAGGTACTCATCTGCCTTGATATATCTTTTTTGGATGAAGTATAAGATCCCTAATTCCTTACTGGCAGAAAAAAAGAGATCGGCGTATTTATACTGTTTAGCCTGATCATAAGCACACAAAAGGTTTGGTTCTGATTGCTCACATAAGTTTAAAACTCGAGAGCATCGACCAATATTTAAATTTAGATCAATAATCCTTAGTGAGTCTTTTTCTTTTTCGAGACGTTGATTTAAGTTTATTAATTCTTTCTTTAGTTCATCTAAGTTACTTGGTCGCTCTAAAAATGATTCATCAAAGTAAGTGTTTTCCATCTTACTTTCTCACCAAACAAACAAGATATTCCTCAAAATTTGAGACAGAATACTTCAAAAATTCATCTTCAAGATTTTTTTCTACTTCTCTTAAGAACTGTGGTCCTTTATAAATAAAGGAACTGTAGATTTGAATAGCTCTTCCACCTGATGACCAGTATTCTTTCATTTGCTCAAAGTTTGAAAATCCCCCAACCCCTATTAAAGATATCTCAGGAGTCTCCTTTAACACATCAATACACTTAAGTCTTATATCTCGGGCCTTTTCATATAAAATACTTCCAGAAACACCACCAGTTCCAAGCTCCGGAATTGATGTCGTATTTGTAGCAATAAGCCCAGCAAGAGAGTGCTTTTTTACAACTTCACAAATATCTAAAACAGTAGACACATCAAGATCAGGTGCAATTTTAATATAAATATCTTTCTCTTCTCTTTTTCCAAGTCCATTGATAATTTGCTCGAGACCTTCAGTCGTCTGATGGCCTCTGAGTCCTGGCGTATTTGGAGAAGAAACATTAATTACAATATAGTCACAAGAGTCGTTGAGTCCGTGATAGAGCTTGGCATAGTCTTCATAAGCTAAGTCATCAGGAGTCGATTTATTCTTTCCTATATTCACCCCAAGAGGCACAACTCGATGCTTTAGCCTCGCAAGATTTGCATGCATGACTTCGCTTCCAAGGTTATTGAAACCCATACTATTGCGCAATGAATTCTCTTGCACTAAACGGAAAAGCCTAGGCTTCTCATTTCCAACTTGGGCCAAAGGGGTAACAGTTCCAACTTCAACTGCCCCGAAACCTAAATGAGAAAAGAAAGGATAGCAAAAAGCGTTCTTGTCTAAACCAGCAGCTAGACCAACTGGAAAAGTCCAATCAAGTGAGCCAACTCTAAGTTTAAATTTATCAGAGTCCTTGTGCTTTCTTCCAAGCACATTTGCCGTGTGTGGAAAGTAGTGACAAAGATTAACGACTGCTTCGTGTGCAACTTCTGCATCCATATTGAATAGAATT
>Ga0100393_10005259_pt1 | contig 11701 bp, 14 predicted proteins | sample CryGeymeta201517_FD_81546 | JGI IMG/M metagenome (GOLD analysis project Ga0100393, IMG submission 81546) | Groundwater microbial communities from Crystal Geyser aquifers in Utah, USA - Crystal Geyser metaG 2015-17 | ecosystem: Environmental > Aquatic > Deep subsurface > Groundwater | place... | reverse complement strand
GCTCGTAAGGATGAATTGCCCTTATAACGTACTCCGACATGTTTCCATACTAAACCATTAAAATAGATGTCGGCCGGAAAATAGTCGGGATTCTCGCTGCTAAAGGTTCCTCCTGGATTACCGCCCCCTGATGTTTTATCTGCAAGGTCTTTTTGCATTGCGCTCCATTCCGCAGCGGTAAAGACGATTTCAATTTTGTTGACTTTTGAATTATCGAAAACGATATCGTAGTCTGCCGCGTAACCTTTGTTGTGCGAGGCTAGGCCACCATTGACTTCTCCATCCGGAATAAAAACTTGCTTCTTGCATGAGTATACGGTAAACGCAAGGGTCAGTACCACTATGATTTTTACATATTTTGTTTTCATTTTCTGCTTCTTTAGAATTCCTGTTTTTTTACATTCAACGATGCGTAATCTTCAGTGCTTAATCGTTTCTGGTGCTTCTGTTTTTTGACTTTAAGGTGTATTGATACGTAAACCCTGCGATATGCGTGGTTTTTGGATAGAGTCCAATAAGCTCATGTTCCATTCTGTAGAAAACGCCTAACTCGCCAATGTTTTTGATTTTATAATCCGTTTCGAGTGTGAACCTTAGCTTATTAAAGCCTTCATCATTTGAAAAGTTATTGAAGATTTCTGAGGAAAATTGGGGATCCAATTTCCAGTTTTTTATGTTGTATTTGACTTCTGCCATAAATCGAATGGTTCTATCTTTTTCATCTTCAATAGATAATTCGTTTTTTGCTTGATAGCGAATTCGGTATTTGAGTGTTAGTCGGTTGATATCGTGTTTGAACCCCAAGTCGGCATTCCAGCGAAAGAAGTTCTCGTAACCTTGCTTGCCACCTTCGGTATCGTTATTCCGAATAAAACGAGCTCCATAAGCCGCTGAAAAATGTTGTCCAAAACCTTTTTTTAGCTCAAATTCCGTGAAATACTGGTCGATTGTGGATGCATTATCCTTGAATCGAAATTGTTGCTCTAGCCCCATGCTCCAGTCTTTATTCATTTTATACTTGAGTTTGGCGGCAGACCATACCTCAAAATCTCGAACAGTATAGTATTCTCCGTCTTGTGCGCTAGCCGTACCTATCATTGCAAGCATTAGTAGGGACATGACCCACTTTCTTATATGTGCTTTTCTCATTGTTCGGTATAGTATTTAATTAAAATATTTGTTGAATCTTCTAAGAAATCGATGTCGCCAATTTCAATTGCTTGGATGCTTAAGCCTGTTCTGTTTTCGAGGTCAGCCTTAAGGATGGCATAGTTCTCTGGCTTTATGTTTTCTATGATTTCATATTGGATCTTTTTGGTTGAAATACTCTTTACGATCCAAAGTTTCTCCATAATATAGAGCGCAAGAATTACAGCTGTATTAGCGCCTATAATTTCTGCGTAGCTCATTTTCTGATTGGCTAAAGAATTGATCACAGACACACCGATAATGACGAAGAGGTAAGTCATTTCTTTGATAGGTATAGCATCTGTGCGGTAGCGTATGATTCCGAATATGGCAAAAAGTCCAAGTGCCATTCCGATATCGAGTTCGTATTTTTTCAATGTAAAACAAAGAAAGAACACGATGATACCTATCATATAGTAGGTAAATAAGTAGTCTTTCCGTCTTGCCCCAGCGTAGTATAACCATCGAATGATGAGTGTGAGGAACCCAATATTGAGCACAAAACGGAATGCCATTTTGTAAAAATCATCGTCAAAGAGGGGTATGTTTAAGAATTTGTCCATTTATGCGACTAATTTGGTGATTTTAATAAATTTCGGTTTGAATTTGTTTTGTTTCAATTCAGGCGAGTTTGCTGCCATACCCATACAATACTTGCTAATACTATATGGATGGATTCCTTTTGCTTTGAGTGTAGTGTAAAGCTGTGAGTTACGGTTGAGTCTGGCTTGTTTTAATTCAACGATAGCAAGTCCAGGATAAAAAGTATGCCCGTCAAACGCCAAGTTAGTATCGAATGTGACCCGTTCTTTTAAGTCAAGTCTCACTAAGGTAAATCGATTAAATCTATTGGAAATGGACTGCAATAGTTCGAAGTCTTGACCGGTTGTATTGCACACAAATTGGTGAAATTCATTTTTCAGAAGTTGTGGTGCGTCTCCTACTTTTATGCGGTTTTTAATTGTGTTACCGTAGCTGTCTTTTTGCTTAACTTCAAGGTAGCTAAGATTCGACTCAACATACTTGCGAATGCGAACCTTCACTCGGTGCGCAAGTCCATTATGATGCATGTAATAGAAATTGGAATCTGGAGTGTCGTAGTAAACAGAGTCATAGGTCATTAATCGATCATCACCTACTTGTAACACTTTATAGCTATCCTTTAAGAAAGAGAGAATGGCTGGCAAATCAGTGATTTTCACTAAAAACTTAGTGTCGGTACGCTTCATGAGTGCCGCCTCATTCATCTCGCTAAGCGAAATGGGTTGAAATATATTTAATTCTTCGCGTTCCAATGAATTGTCTCCTTATTATGTGAGTATGATGTTTAGGTTAACTTTTAGTTTAGACGACAGCATTTCAATTAGCATTCGGTCAATTGAAAAAAAAGTATTTTGCGATGGCACCCTTTAGAAGCAGAGCAATCAGAATGCATGGAAAAGGTTAGACTATTTTATTACCAAACACCGGTAGGTGAGCTCATTCTTGGGGACTTCCAAGGCGGCCTATGTTTGGCCGATTGGCGATTCCGAAAAAGGAGGGAAGCCATTGACTCGCGAATAGGTAAAGCGCTAAATGCAACATTCGTCGAAACTAGTTCACCCTTGTTAATAGCTGCGATAGAACAACTTGATGCTTATTTCGCGGGAGACTTACATGAGTTCGATTTACCACTTCATCTCGTGGGGACGCCGTTTCAGCAGAAAGTTTGGCGGACACTTAGTAGGATACCTTTTGGACAAACAGAAACTTACCTAGGATTATCTAAAAAGCTCGGAAATGAAAATGCGATACGAGCAGTAGCTGCCGCGAATGGGGCCAATGCAATTGCTATTATCATTCCATGTCACAGAATTATAGGAAGCGATGGAAGTTTGGTAGGTTATGCAGGTGGATTACCCGCTAAAAATAAATTATTGGCTCTGGAAAATCCAGAAAGGGAGCGTCAGTTGGGTTTATTTTAGCAAAGATTTTAGATCGGTGGAACGTCAGCATTATTAGCCGTGTGCATGGAAATTAAATAGGAATACGGATCCAGTGACAAAAATGCGAACTCGAAATTCAGCCTATAAGGCAGGGGCTAATCCTCCTTTCTTTATTAATTATTCAAAATACGTATGATATAAGGCAAAAGATTGGCTCAATTGTTCAATGATTGAATTGGCATCTTGTTCATTTTCAGCATTCTCAAGGGCCGCTACCAGTTGCAAGTGTGGATGGAGCCATTTATGTAATTCATCGTGACTTATACCACTCATCGTACAGCTTTTTATGAGTCCACTGTTTTTTTATTTTAGTTGTTTGGCCAGCATTTTATAGTTGCCCTTATCATAAGCGTTAAGCAAGTTTTGTTCTTCGGTGATATAGGGTTTCATCTCTATATTGACTTGCCATTTTTTCCCATGATTTAGTTGAATGGATAGGCTCTCCTCATTTTTTTGAGGAACGCCAGGCACAACAGCCTCCGTGGATTCAGAGGTGCTTAAATATAAGGTAAGGATACCGAACCCAGCTGAAATTATTGCATAGAGAAAAGGAAGAATTTTTTTCATTCTATTTGGTCTTTATCAATGTAAGTAGCGATTGAATCAAGGTATTTCCGTCTTTTAATAGGTCGAACTGAAAGTTTGATATGCGCCACTTAAACATGAGCAGTCGAAAAGATTCCATAATGATATGAACCAATTCATCGGGACGTATTGCGTTGGTAAATATGTTTAATTGCTGCCCTTCCATAATGATTGGCAATAAATGTTTCAGTTTTACGCCCATTTTTTTTTTTTGGATTGTTTCGTTAATCCGTTGATTTTCTTCCATCAAACCATCAGAAAATACGGCAACTACGAAGTGAAGTCTATTTTGAAAGAATAAAAGTTGATTTTGAAATAGTGATGAAAATTTTTCTTCTGGCGTTTATTCAGAGTTAATGGCATTTGTATCGCTTTCATCCATTCCTTTAGCAAGGTATTCAAGTAGGGCAATTATAATTTCTTCCTTGCTGGTATCGTGTCGGTAAATAGCACTATGCCGTAAAATCAGATAAGCCGGAGGAAATGAATGCCCCAACTTATCTGATGGTTCTGCAAAAGCTTGGGCGCGTAGACGATGAGGACAAAAATTCAAATTTTCTAAAGCAAAGAATCGCGCCTACTTAAAAATAAAATTCAAAACAAGGAGCATATAATTCCACATAGAAATGGCCATTAATACGGTATGATGCTAGGCCTTTGTTTGTTCATTAATGACTTTGAGAATTTTAATCTTCCTAGCTCCACCGGGTAAAACCCAGTCGATTATCATGCCTTCTTGGAAACCAATCAATGCCACACCTAAAGGCGCCAGTATCGATATTCGTTTTAATTCCAAGCTGGCCATTTTAGGAAAGGTTAATTCGAAGTTTGACCGCTTTTCTGTATCCATATCCATAATCTCCACGAATGAATTTAAGCGAATTATATCATTAGGGATTTTCAATATGTCTACTTTCTCCGCTTTGTCGAGTTCAACTAATAATTGACGCGTTTCTTTGGTTTTTTCAGAATTGGGTAGATTAGCAATTATCGACATGATCACGGCGTAATCTCTTGTGCTTATTACTGGTTGCATAATTATGAATGATTAAATGAGAAGGTTTTTAAATAGGCTGTTTTCAGGTCAATATTTTCATTGTGGCTTACTCGTCTGGAAAAGACGCTTGAATCAATATCCTTGATTTCTTCAAAGCCACATGCGCCAATAAAATCTGCCAGTGCCTTTAAGGTGTTAAGATGGAAATTGGCAACGCGAATACTTTTATCCGTAATGTCTACCCCCTTATAAAGGGCCTTATCTTGCGTTGCAATACCTACGGGACATTTTCCACTATCACATTGTAAAGCTTGAATACAACCTAGAGCAAACATCATCCCACGGGCACTATAACAGGCATCTGCGCCGAGAGCGAGATTTCTGGCAATATCAAATGCTGTGATTATTTTCCCTGAAACAATTAAACTTACTTGCTCTCTAATTCCGAAATCTTTTAGTGTAGCATGAACAAAAACCAGTGCATCGGATAAGGCCATTCCCATATAATCAATAAACTCTAATGGCGCTGCACCTGTTCCTCCTTCTGCACCATCAATAGTTATAAAGTCGGGAATTATCCCCGTTACCATCATTTGCTCTACGATATCAATAAATTCATCTTTTCTGCCAATACAAATTTTAAATCCAACTGGTTTTCGTTGAGACAGCACTTTTAATTTTTCAATAAATAAAAGAAGCTCATGTGCATTTGAAAAGGCTGTATGTGCAGAAGGAGAATGCACCGTGGTAAAAGGTTGGATATTCCTTATTCCAGCAATTTCCAGGGTGTTTTTATGGGCTGGTAAAAGACCTCCATGTCCAGGTTTTGCTCCTTGAGAAAGCTTAATTTCAATCATTTTAACATTTGGCAAAACGGCCTTTTCAGCGAACATGGTGCTGGAAAAATTACCCGAGTTATCTCTACATCCGAAATATCCTGTTCCGATTTGCCAGATAATATCCCCACCTTGTAAATGGTACTCACTAATTCCTCCCTCGCCTGTATTGTGGGCAAAGTTTCCAATTGCTGCACCCTTGTTCAATGCAGTAATAGCGGTTTTACTCAATGCACCAAAGCTCATTGCACCAATATTCAGTAAGCTAGCATTATACGGTTGTGCACAATCCCTATTTCCAATTAAGGTTCTGAATGAGGTGTAATTTGCCTGTTTCGGATAGATGCTATGAGCAGCCCATTCATAGCCAATCCGATTCGCATCATCTTGCATGCCAAATGAAATCGTTTGTTTTTCGTTTTTGGCGCGTTGGTAAACAATAGATCTTTGCCTTCTATTAAAGGGTTTACCGTCGAGTTCTCCTTCAAAAAAATACTGCCTAAATTCCGGACGCAAGGATTCAAACCAATATCTCATCCGACCAATTAAGGGGTAGTTTTTGCGTAAAGCGTGTTTGCTCTGAAATGTGTCATACGTAACAAAAAACAAGATGGACAAAGGCAAAAACAACCATAACCCATCCAATAGGTGAGCGGCTACTAGCAGGCTTGTACCGGTTAGAAACATGATGGTTAATGCCCATACCAAGATAAATGGTTGAGCTACCAAATTCAATTTTTCGATTTTCATGAAATTTATATGTATAAGAAATTACGCAAGGGGTATGCGTATTAATATAGCAAGCGAGTTTGCTATCCTCCGTTCCTAATTAAAAACGGAGGTTGTAGGCACAAAGGCTTTGTTATGTGAAAATAAGATAACAGACAAGAAGCCCGCGAAGATCTTCGCAGAATTATCTTGACTAGCTATGGACTTATCTTTATTCACCTCTTGTAGCGTGCATGCAAAGATAAGACATTATTCAATTTTAGGACATCTTTAAATTATACATAAGCCCCATTTGCTGAGGTCATCAATGGCTCAGTTCTAGCTGGTAGTGTAAGAAATAATTCATGGCTAGCCATTTTTCTTCCATCAAACTCGTTTGGCGTACTCTTTTATCAAAAAATCCAACCTTTGTTTATTGGACCACTAAGAGCCATTTTTGGCTAGCAGTCTTACAGTCTGTCTGGTAATCTGAAAGTCTAGCAATCTGAAAGTCTGGCAATCTGAAACACTAAAAAACACTCTCAATACCCTTCTTATCATAATCGAAGCAGTCTTTTTTGTGGATTTTATTGAAGCCAGAACGGCAGAGGTTTTTGAACTGCAAAATGAGGCTTAGCTCATGCGTACCAACAGTTCCATTGCTTACGCCCTTGAAATTGACATCATAAGAATAGGTAAGTCGGTAGGAAACCGCAGTGGCTAAGGCGCTGCTAAAACCTAAACGGAAGGAAACGGCATCGGTATTCTTTACGTAGAGGTTGATGGGATTGTATTTATAAGCAAAGCCAGCACTCACATGGCGGTTCATGAGCATCACCCCCATATCTAAACTGCGGTGTTTGCCGGCCGCAAAATCTTGTCCGGTGAAGCGAAAATAGGGGAGCACATGGTAGTTTAAGCGGCTGCCCATTTTAAAGATAGGAACCAGCCAGCCGCCATGCACGGTGACTTTTGTAGGCAGACTACTTTGTCCGAAAAATGCATTATTGAATCCAAAGGGCAAATGATGAAAAGCTGCTCCAAGATGCCAATACACTTCTCTGCTCGGGAGTTTCCAGTTGTTTCGAAAGATAAAGCCAGTAGAAAAGTCGTAATAATTGGCATTCGAAAGGGTCGGGTCGAGATTCGAAGATGGACGAACAATGCCCAAAACTGGGTCAAACTGGTCGCTAAAAATTAATTTAGACCAATCAATACTACCATTATAATAATCGCCCTGCAGCGACATGCTGATGCTGCTTCGTCCGAGAAATACCTTATAGCTATAGATGAGTCCGATATTATTGACAATTAAACGCCCGTCGCCCTCCACATCATTCATAATCACCATACCCAAGCCCATATTTGGGAAACGACAACTTTGGTAATCAGCAGTAAAAGCATTGGTATAGAAATTCCTTTTTGCAACGGCCTTCCATTGGTTTCTATGCGCAAAGCTAGCACGGAGTCCCGGATCAAGACCAGCAAAGGACGGATTAAGCAAAACCCGGTTATTAAACAACTGAGTGAACGATGGATCCTGCGCCATCGCCATCAACGACATGCAGCAGGAGAATAACAAGAGTCCAATTCTATTCACACTACAAATAAAGAGTTTAAGGATTACCTGTGCTATACCTAGAGATGATTATTTTGAGGCCGAGGTTGATACCTGATAGCGATCGGGAGAGGTTGAGATGGATTTGTTTTGTTCTTGCGCATGCAGTTGAAGTGACTGAATCATATTTTGCCTGACTGTCTAATAGTCTGGCTGTCTGGTGATCTTGATGTCTAATAATCTGGCTGTCTGGTTATCTTGTTGTCTAATAGTCTGGCTGTCTGGTTATCTTGATGTCTAATAGTCTGGCTGTCTGGTTATCTTGATGTCTAATAGTCTGGCTGTCTGACTATCAAAAAATCTATAATCTTGATCTTAACATCAATCTAAACCTTAACCTTAGCCTTATTCTTTATTTTCGCAGCATGAAACTGGATATCTTGGCATTTGCAGCACATCCTGATGATGTAGAATTGACTGCATCCGGCACATTGATGAAGCATAAGGCTCTGGGCTATAGCATTGGTATTGTAGACCTAACACGCGGACAACTCGGTACCCGAGGAACGGCTGAAACCCGTGCAGAGGAGTCGGCAGCTGCCACCAAGTTGATGGAACTTGATGTGCGGGAAAACTTAGGAATGGAAGATGGCTTTTTTGTCAATGACCAGGCCCATCAACTAAAGGTGATTGAAGCCATTCGCACCTATCGTCCAGAAATCATTATTTGCAATGCGGTGCGCGACCGTCATATCGACCATGGAAAAGGAAGTGCCTTGGTTTCGGATGCCTGTTTCTTATCCGGACTAGTGAAAATCGAAACCTTCCGCGATGGCAAGCAGCAAGAACCATGGCGTCCGAAAGCTGTTTATCATACCATTCAAGACCGCTATATCGAGCCCGACTTTGTGGTTGATGTAACGGACTTCTATGAAAGAAAGAAAGAAGTGATTCTTGCCTTCAAAACCCAGTTTTACCAAGCCGGTTCCGACCAGCCAGAAACGCCAATCAGTTCGAAAGACTTTTTTGATTTCCTCGAAGCCCGCGCCCGTGAATTCGGACGACGTATTAATACCACCTATGCGGAGGGGTTTACTGTTGAGCGGACGCTGGGAGTGGAGGATATGATGAAGTTAGGCTGAGATGTAAGTCGGTGAGATTTGAGACTTTTTGAGCTTGCCTAAAATAGGTTGACACCATTTGTAGTCAGGTCGACCGCGTGGGCCGAAGCTTTTTCAGCGAAGGATTAGTTTAACGAGACCCCTGCCATAATCGATGCTGTAGGTATGCGATTCATCGCATACTAAAATTCCAAGCAAAATCTACTCAGCTTCTTCCAAAAACCGTTGATGCAAATCCTGAACTTGCGGAATAAGCGCGTGCTTGCCGTCATTGAGGATAATGAAATCTGCGGCATCGTTGCGATCGTTTTCCGACCATTGTTTCTTGAGTCGGGCGAGGACTTGCTCGCGGGTGCTGGAATCGCGTTCCATGCTGCGGGTGATTCTGAGCTCTTTTGGAGCACTTACAGTTACCACGTAGTCAAGTTCACGGTAGGAGCCTGATTCGTACATGAGCGCGGCCTCTTTGATGACATAAGGACTAGTTTGCTTCAAACTCCACTCACGAAAATCATTTGTCACAGCAGGGTGAACCAAGGCGTTGAGTTTTTGGAGTAGGCTGGCATCATTAAATGCCATTTCAGAAATATGACGGGTATTGAGTAATCCATCATCGGTATAGGCTTGAATACCGAAAAGTCGTTCAATGGCTTCTACCAGGTCATCGTCTTCTACCATCAGACGTTTAGCCTGATCATCCGCCGAATAGATGGGGATGCCAAATTGGGCGAATATTTTGCATACAGTGGTCTTCCCACTTCCGATGCCTCCTGTGATACCAACTCTTAGCATAAAAAAAGAACCCCGATAGTTTGTATCGGGGTTCGTCTATTATTTTTTAGTGTCGCCTTCTTTGGGGTATACCGCGCGGGTAGACTCCATTGAAACCGCTGCTTTATCGATTTTTAATCGGTTTTGACCTTCAGTCTCGATGATATAGGTATCATCATTTTCTTCCATAATCTTGGCATGGATACCAGCAGTAAGAACAACCTTATCGCCCTTACCAATGGTGGTACGGAACTTTTTCATTTCCTTATTTTTTCTAATCTGTGGCAGTATCATAAAGACAAAGACCACTCCTAGAATCAATATCATCTGGATCATTCCGCCTGATCCTTCGCCGCCTCCGGCCATTAATAAAATCGTATTCATCAAATTATTCTGGATTTTTAGGGTTTACGTTTACCACAATACGCAATTCTTTGACTTTAGGAATTGAGTTTGAGGTAACGCGTACTGATTTTTCATGGCGACCACCACCACGGTTTTCGCTATTGTATTCTACATCAATTTTACCAGTTTCGCCTGGAGCAATTGGTTCTTTAGAGTAAGAAGGAATGGTGCATCCGCATGGAGCAGAAGCGTCAGAGATGATCAAATCACTTTTACCTGTATTGGTAAACTTGAAGCTATGACGTACACGTTCTCCTTCTGTAATAGTACCCGGGAATTCGAAGTTGTCAGACTCAAATGATAATACCGGTAGAGTAGGGTCGTTTGGATCGGCCTCTGGCTGTTCTGAAGTCATTGGGTTGTTTACCGCACTCGGATCAACTTGAGGAGCCTCTTCCGTTTGTGTTTGGTTTTCTGCTGGGTCTTGGGTGTTTTCCCCGTCTCCAGAATTACATGCTGCAAGGAAAAAGAGAGCAGCGGCTAATGTGCTTAAGCTTATTTTTTTCATATCTTTTATTCTTTGAGAGTTAGATTACTTATTCAACTAATCCGCGGCCTGCCTTTTTAATCCGGCCGTCGGCTTTCATTTCATTCATCAACTTGTCGAGAATACCGTTCAAAAATACAGAACTTTTTGGCGTGCTGTATATTTTAGAGATATCCAAATATTCATTGATACTCACCTTAATCGGAATGTTCGGGAAATAAAGCAATTCAGAAAGCGACATACGCATCAATATCATGTCGATATCTGCAATTCGCTCGCTGTCCCATTTTTTCGTTTTATCTGAAATCAAATCGGTCCACTCCTGCTCATTACTCATGCAATTGTTGATCAAATCTTTGCAGAATGACCAGTCTTCATCGAAATCGTCACTTAATGGCTTTAGGACTAATTCATCCTCGCTCTCCATCAAAGGGTCGATGGTTTTAATGAGCGAATTGAAAACGGCCTTTTTATCATCGTTCCAATGGATGAAGATTTCTTCCATCAAGGAATGCAATTCTTCTTGTTTTGGGAGGTAGTCTTTATAGAAGTGCAGCATCAGTGTTTTCTGAGCGGCAAAGTCCTTCGTTTCACCTGCCAAGTATTTTTGGAAATAGCTCGATGTTTTAAACCCATTGAAAAGAATACGCATCTCCTCTTTGTGGTTATGCCAGATTAAACCGCAGGACTTAATTTTTCGATGCAACTCATCGTTGCGATCTAAAATATTAATCACTCGATTGTAGATAAAGGTTTTACCGGTTTCGATATCCTTTTTTGTAGGGACATACAAAATCTCTTCAGGATTTTGCTCATTCTCTACATAATAACGCAAGTCAATAGGGAGGGAGAGTAGAAAGATATATTCATCTTCTACATGTTTCACACTTTTGTCCAGGAAACTAAGAACCGATTTTTTATCGCGGGCCTCATCCTGTTGATACCCATAAAGGGCTTGAAACACTTTTATCCGCAGTAAACGTCTGTTTAGCATGTCTTAAATAACGGGGGGCAAAGTTAATGGAATCCCTTTCAAATAAAAGGTTAGGCCATAAAAAAG
>Ga0100393_10005257_pt1 | contig 11703 bp, 8 predicted proteins | sample CryGeymeta201517_FD_81546 | JGI IMG/M metagenome (GOLD analysis project Ga0100393, IMG submission 81546) | Groundwater microbial communities from Crystal Geyser aquifers in Utah, USA - Crystal Geyser metaG 2015-17 | ecosystem: Environmental > Aquatic > Deep subsurface > Groundwater | place: USA... | reverse complement strand
TTACCTCAATCACCACAAATCTTCAAACAGTTATTGATGATTTCTGGTTTTGAAAAGTATTACCAAATCGCAAAATGTTTCCGTGATGAAGACTTACGTAGTGACCGTCAACCTGAATTTACGCAAATTGATATTGAAGTATCTTTTTCTACTGAAGAGTATATCAAAAATCTCGTTACTAAAATTTTAAAAAATCTTTTTAGCTTAGATGACAGTTTTGATATTCCTGTAATGACTTATCAAGATGCGATGAGAGATTATGGATGTGATAAGCCTGATACACGCTTTGGACTTAAGCAACATATCGTTAATGAGATTTTTGCAGAGACAGACTTTGGCGTATTTTCAAGTGTTCTAGGAAACAATGGTCTAATAAAGGCGATGTTTATCCCTGAAGCCTTAGGAACTTTTTCTCGAAAAATTCTTGATGGTTTTGTTGATGTTGTAAAACCACATGGTGGAAAAGGTGTTGCATTCTTTAAGGTTGAGAATGAAGTTGCCTCTGGTGGTATTTCAAAATTTGTGACAGATGAAATTTTAAAGAAATTAAATGGACTCGAAGCAGAAGGGAATAATGGTACATGGCTATTCTTTGCAGATGTTGCTGAGGTTGCCCATGCAAGTGCTGACGCAGTTAGAAGACATCTTGGTAGGGAACTTGGACTTCTTGGAGATAAGAAAGCATTTCTTTGGGTTAATAATTTTCCACTCTTTGAATATAGTGATGGCCGCTTCTACGCTTGTCATCATCCATTTACTCAAGTTAGAGAAGACCAGGTTAATGATTTTTTAAATGGTGATATGAATGATCCTAATGGACCATTGAAAGATCTTTGTGCTCAAGCATATGATATCGTTTGTAATGGTTATGAGATTGGCGGTGGTTCACTACGTATCTATAATCAGAATGTACAATCTCGTATGTTTGAAATTTTAGGAATGACTGAAGAGGAAGTTAAGCATCAGTTTGGCTTCTTTGTAGAGGCCCTCAAATATGGAACACCTCCACATGGTGGACTAGCATTTGGACTTGATCGTCTTGTGATGATTCTTGCTGGGACTGACAATATAAGAGATGTTATTGCTTTTCCAAAAACAACAACTGCAAGTGATATGATGTCGAGCGCTCCTTCAAAACCGACAAATGATCAGACACAAGAGCTTCACTTTTCGTTTAATAAATAGACGATTCTCGAGATGGGCGTTTGACTATTGTTGAACGCTGACCAACTATTAATATATCTCTATAATTTCTGGCTCTCTTTAAGTTAAAATAAACTTAAGAGGTCAAAGATTATGGAAGTTAAAACGTATGCTCTCATTATTTCTGATGACCCGCTTTTTTCTGGACGTATCAGGCGTGTCTTAACTGGGAATGAAATTTCTAAAGGTTGGCGTACACTCGTCTTTTCAAATAGTGAAGATAACCACGAAAAAGATTTTAAAATCGACAAACTCTTTGATCTAATTTTAAAGATAAAAAAAGTTCATATTATTGTATTTTTTGACTTTGAAAATAGAGAGGAATTCTCTCTTGATTTACTCAAAATTTTTAATAAGTATCAAGGAGCTCAGTACATTCTGCAATTCTGTTTCTTTGGTGAGGAAAATCCCAAGTCTGATATTGAGCTTGCCCTTGCTGCCGGAGCACATATCGTTGAATATAAGAGACCCGATCTTGATGATATTGTAACCAATATCCAGTACTTAAAAAATGTAGAATTTAATTTCCTCCCTGAGTATGCGACGAGCAGGGGTTACGATACTGTTCTTTGGCCGCGCTTCTTCTGTAAGATTAATTATATTGACCCGAAGGGACTTTCTGCAACAACTACTTTTGATAAAATTAACCCTAGTGATGAATGGATTAAAAGATTTCTACCTCAAATAGGGGATCATAATTTAATGGTGACAAATTCAAAGGATCTTGAAAAGAAGTGTCGATGGGTAGAGGATATTAATACTTTAAAATTTGAATATAGTGGAGAGGATATTTTGGCTGGAGAGTTCCTCAATATCTCCTCAGTTGAAAAGGGGGAGCGAGATACCTTTACTTATAATTTAGCTAAGCGTGTCTCCCCATCGGAGTTTGAGAAAGTCCAAGAAAAGACAAAAGAAATATTTTCAAGTATGGTCGATTCTCGAGTTCGAGTCATGGTCGTAGATAAGCGTGTAAAGCTTTTGCAAAAAAATCACGAAATACAAAAACAAGACTGTAATATTTTTTCATTTCCCTATCTTTCGCTTAAGAGTGAAGATCAAATAAATTGTCATCCTCATATTATTGCCCTTCAATGGAATCATCTTATCTTTATGGATGAAAACTCAAATGAATTAATTTTAACGGATGAGCAGAAAGTAGCTGCGATTGAAAACTATATTGAAAAATTAGTAAATGAAGAAACCGTACTGATTTTCTTTGGATTAAATAATCAAGAAATTAGAAAAATATGTAAAACTCAGTTGAATGTGCCCTTTGATATAACTTCAGATTTCTTAGGGAAAATAATTAATGTCTATCAAAGTAAAATCTCTAATAATCCAATTCGAATCGAAGAGATGATAGGTGTTAAAGAAATGAGACTCTTTAGTCTCGATCCTTTGTTAAAGCTTGAATTTCCAATTATTATCGAAAAACTAAATGAGCATCGAATAACATTCTCTAGCCCAATGAAGATATCAGATCGCACAATTATTAAATTTACTACTCCGTGTGTATTCTACGTTTTAGTCTTAGATAAACTTGCTGATAAGGACTATTATGGTGGTCTCATCATGGGTGTTGATGAAATGGAAAAAAGTCTTATTAGAAGAGAAGTAAATAAACTTCTTCGTATTCCTATTGAAGCCGAAGATGAGCAGGAGAAGTTAAAGTACAACAATCTCAACAGTACAGAATTAATAAAACGACAGAAAGAAAAAATACAGAAAAAGAAAAAGGATATTGTCGAACGTCTTAAAGATGAGTAATAACTTATTGTAATTTCAAGAAAAAAAAGTAAAATCAAATAATGGCCATCCGTTTAAATGATTTAAAATCACCTCGAAAACCTTACGCTGAAGAATCCTTGCTGGATATCATCCTTAAGCGTAAAGAGGATCGTTTTACGCGTACACAAGGTGGTCGCTATAAGAAGAAGGGTGTTAGGCCTTGGGCCAAGAAAGGGGAAAATGCTCTCTTTGAGGACAGACAGTCTGATGTCATGAAACCATTTTCAAAAGATAATCAAAACTATGATGAGGAAAAACTCTTACGAAAAATCGTGCTAAGAGCGAAGAATCTATTTCAGGGAATTGACCTCTCTGGTCTCTAATGGTTCCTAGCTAATTTTTAATAATCTATTTGAAACAGGGTCTTCAGGGAATAAATCAATTTGTTCATCATGAGGTACAGATGTTTCTTCAAGTGAGTCCATAATTGCATACTCTTCGTCTGTAAGTACCGTTGTTCCTGAAATATAATCACCAATACTCTTCATATCTTTCTTAAGATAAACAAGTGCAAAAGGAACAAAGAAAAGATAATTACACATAAGGTAGCCAATTGATCTTGAAAAGCACTCCTTCGCTGAGAGCTCTTCTTTACGATGTCCATTAGAATAAACTCTTAATTTAAAGATCATTTTTCCAAGAGTTCTTCCTTCACCCAAATAGTAGAAGAAGAAAAAATAAGCTGTATAGACAATAGGTAGTGAGAGATTAGTCGCTCCAGAGTTTACAAGGCCAGAGGACTTTGAGCTAAATAGTGAGATATTGGAAATATAACTATTAACAAAGCCTAACCACGCGTAAACCATGAATTTATTTAAAAAGACAATCGCATAGAGATCTAAGATGAAAGCATACATGCGCTTTTTGAGGATTTTCTTCCTCTCTGGCATTTTAGGGGTAAAGTTCTCAATTTCAGTTACAAGTCTTACTCTTTCCATAATTATGTATCGGTTATATTCAGTAGAGATGTAGATTGATCACTTCCTGATCGAGCTTCAGGGCATTTTTTACCCGATCTTGGCACGACTGTTGCTATATAAACAAGAAATATCAAGTTTAGCTAGAGAATAAAGCTTAGAAAGTGTCCAAATACTTGACACGTGTACAAGGGAGATCAGATGAATATATTTAAAGGACTACTCGCTAATGTGATAGCTCTTAGTGTTCTATCAGCTCCAATTTTAAAACTTGATGAAGCTTCTATTGAAAAAAGTCAGGTAAAAGTAGTAAAAACATTTCTCTTAGAAGTAGAAGAAAGAATACCCGCTATTATTAGGGAGCATATCAAAGAACCTCTAAGTATTAAATTCATGAGATTTGATGAGAATAAGACAATCAAAACTCTACCTACTAATAGATGCAAGGAAAGCTCACCTCTCATCTATGCACAGGTAAATACTTTTAGCCGAGATACAATAAGGGTATCAAAGTTATTTCTACCACAAATTATTTTAGGTAATGAAAATTCAATTCAATTTGAATGTGGTCATGGAAACTACTATCGAAAAGCAATCGCAACTATTTTGCATGAAATCGCACATATTTATGACTACAAACGAATAAGAGGAAATGAGCATAAGAGAAATGTTTCACAGTGTTTCGATTCGTCTGATCGTAAATGGCGTCATTCTCCAAAGTGTAATGCTGTTAAAAAAGAAGAAATGAACAAGAAGACAGTCAGTGGCTTATATGATTTTTTTAAACTATCAAATTGGCAACAGAAGATATTTTCCAATTCATCAAAGAACTTATCTCGCAAAAGATCAGCAGATGCTTACGAGTATGAGAACTTAGAAGAACATTATGCAGTTAACTTTGAATATTTCCTGATGGATGAAAACTACAAATGTAAAAGACCTAGTTATTATAACTTCTTTTCAAGAGTTTTTAACATCAGTCCATTTCATCATAACGATTGTAAAATAAACACGAAAATAATCTTAGATGATAAGAAGACTGTTATTGATATCGACCCTAAACGAGTTTTTCGAGTCGATTATCTTTTGGCTTCTAGTGGAGATTCAATGATGTCTGGCTTTGGACATTCAATGTTTCGTCTTATTGTATGTGCACCGTTTAGAGAAGAGGTTAGTGAAGAATGTATTAAAGATAAGCTATATCATGTTGTTCTCAGTTACCGTGCGAATGTTACTGATATTAAGAGTAATGCGATCAAGGGTGTTTTTGGCGGTTATGATTCAGTTCTTTATATGCTTTCACTTCCTAATGTTGTTGAAGAGTATACAATGGGAGAGCTTAGGGACCTAATGAGTTTACCAATTGATTTGAATGAAGATGAAAAGCAAAGCTTCATCTATAAAGTGATTGAAACATATTGGGAGTATGCAGGTAATTATAAATTTCTAAGTAGTAACTGTGCATCTGAATCTCAAGATTTACTTCAAAGTGCAATGCTTGATCATGAAATTAAATATGGAAATATTGTTAAGCCCTATTCTTTGATGGATGAAATTATTGAGAAAGGATTATCACACGAAGGATATTTTGATGATAGAGCACAGGCTATCGCTGACGGGATTTTATTTGAAAGTGACGAAAAAAGGCTAAGTGGAATCAAGGACGAGCTTATCGGTGAAGAGGAAAGTGATTATAAAGTATATCGTTACTCAAACCATGGGAAAAATTCCTCAAGAAATTATAGAGAAGTAAAAAAGAAGAAAGAAATAAAGGAAATTATTAAAGATATTTCTGCTGAAAAACTTCAGAGTATTCTGGAGACATTGCTGGAAGAAGGCGCGAGTCAAGAAACGAAAGAAAAGTTACAGAAGTTATCTATCCTTACTCAGGGTGTAATGAATGTGAAGCAATTTGATCTTGATGATGAGATTGGTGGTTACCTGGAGAAGCTTGAAAAAGATCAAGGAGAACTGGGGCGGATCGTTCGTGAATGGAATGAAAAAAGAAAGAATTTTAGATTACATCCACAAGACAATAGCTATGGGATACCACTACAAGTAACAGATCAAGATAATGAAAATTATAAAAAATCTGTGAGAGTTATGGAGGATGCTGAAAATCAGTTAGTTGAAAGTGTGAAAAATAAGTACCTGGCAGATATTGAAAATTTAGCGAAGTATAAAAATATTATTACTGAAGTACGAATGAAAACAAAAATAATATCAATGAAACTTTATTTAAAGTAAGGAGAATTACAATGAAAAAAATGACAATCGCAACACTTATCGCATTAATCGCAGTTCAACCATTTGCCGCTGATATTAGAGATGCATCTTTAAACGTATCATCTAAAGCTTCAGAGGTCATTCTTGATGCAGGGAAGAGTTCTGTTGATGCGACCGTAGATGTTGCTGACTTTTCAGCGGAAAAACTTAAGGCATTCATTTCCAAAAACTTTGCTTCATCAATTGAAGCATCAGGTAAAATCGGAGATGCAATTGTTAAATTATCTGAGGTGTCTCAACCCGTTTTGAGATTAACTGCTGATGGTATCGCGATGGTATTTGAAGTTTCAGAAAAATCTGGGGCGCAAACATTAAAAGCTTCTGAAAAATTAGTGGTTCTTCTTGATCCAACTCTTGAAGTAACAGGCGATGTTCTTATTGAATTACTAAAGCAATTATCAAAAGGGTCAGAGCTCTCTTCTGATGTTACAGAAAAAATACTAGTGTTCTTAGGTGATGTTCTTGAAAAACCATTTGAAATAACAAATATGACTTTAGATGAAGTTCATAAAATTTTAACTAGAGCATCGGAAGGAAGCTCTGAGGTTTCTAAGGCTGTTCTTGGTGAAGATAATCTTGATAATGGGCTCGAATTAACAGGAAGAAGTATTTCCTTAACTTCTCAAGGGATTTTTGCAGCATTATACTTTGTGACTAAATCAGTTTCTGCAATCTCAAATATCTTTGATACAAATAGAGAAGAGATCGAAAAAGCTGTTGAAAGAAATGATCAGGATACTCTTGCAGGATTAAGAGAGTTAATCAGAGCTGAAATTGAAAAGAGTATTGAGGGTGGAAAAACTTTAAATCAATTACTTTCAGACAACGACCTTGACTTCTATATTGAAGCAAAGCTTATGGCAGATAAAGAATAAGAAAAAATAAATTCAGTAGGGCAGGTTCCTGTCCTACTGATATTGAATCAAATCTTTTAATTCCTGTAATTTATTTAGTGCTTGAATTGGAGTGAGATTATTTAGATCAAGAGAGTTAATAACTTCCTCAACATCCTTAAGATATTCCGGCGTATAGACCTCTGGCTCAATAGAAGAAAAGAAATTTAGCTGCTCAGGATTTGTTGTTTCCATAATTCCTTGAGCGTGGTTATGATTCTTTTCAAGCGTTTTTAATATTTGCTGACTTCTTTTTAGGACGTCACTTGGAATTCCTGCAAGTTTTGCAACATAAATACCAAAACTTTGCGAAGCAGCTTTTTCAATTAAACGATAGAGAAATTTAACATCACCATTGTGATTCATTGTCTCAACCGTTAAGTTCTTTGTTTGTTCGTAACTATCTACTAAGTCAATAAGTTCATGGTAGTGTGTTGCAAAGAGACAAATCGATTTTGTTTTTTCGATGAAGTGTTCAACAAGCGCCCAAGCAATAGAGAGACCATCATAAGTTGATGTTCCTCTTCCTACCTCATCGAGAATGATTAATGAATTCTCTGTTGCATGTCTTAGTATTTCGGCCGTCTCAGCCATCTCAACCATGAAAGTTGATTGGCCCTTGAGGATGTCATCACTTGCGCCAAGTCGGCTAAAGAGATAATCACAAACAGATACTTTAACAGACTCTGCAGGAACAAATGAACCGATCTGAGTTAGAAGTTGAATAATTGCAACCTCTCTCATTACTGTTGTCTTACCGGCCATGTTCGGCCCAGTGATGAGTCCAAAGTATTTCTTTTGGTCAAGATTTAGATCGTGGCTTACAAACTGATCTTTAATTGAAGCTTTTATAAGAGGGTGCCAAGCTCCCTTTAATGAAACTTCTTTGCTCTTTGAACTTAACTCTGGGCAGATAAAGTCTTCACTGCGAGCAATCCAAGCAAAGGATTGAAGTACATCTATTTTGGCGAGGATACTTGCAAGCAACTGGATGTGGGCCCTATTAGCAACAATGTCTTCAATTATTGATTTAAAGATTTCCCTTTCTAGCTTCTGAAGTCTTTCTGCTGCAATAACGAGTTCTTTTTCAAACTCATTAAGTTCCTCTGTTGCATAACGTTCACTATTAACTAAGGTCTGTCTTCTGATAAAGTGTGGAGGAACTTTGTCAGTGTATGTTTTTGATACTTCAATAAAGTAACCAGCAACATTATTTGATTTTATTTTTAATTTTTGTATTCCTGTCTCGCTACGGTACTTATTTTCTAAAGTTAAAAGTTCTGCTGAGGCATTCTGAGATAGACCCGCGAGGCGATCTCTCTCTTTGTGTGCTCCTGGCTTAATTAAATTCCCTTTGTCGAGATTTGCACCAATTTCATCATTAATCGTAATGTTAATAGTATCTGCCAGTTTTAGAAGATCTTTTACATTTTCTTTTGGAAGCTCTTTAAGATTATTAACTGGTAATTCTTTTAAAATTAGAGAGAGCTTTTGGTAAACATTGATGGCCCCTGATATATTGAGAAGATCTCCAGCGTTAGCCTTACTTGTTGCAACTTTTGCAAGAATCCTTTCAAGATCTCTTACATTAGATAGAAGCTCCCTAGAGGTTTGTAAAATATCTTCATTCACTAGAAAATAAGAAGTCGTTGATTGACGTTGCTTTATTTTTTTAACATCAGTAAGTGGACTCGTGAAAACTTCTCGTAGCGTTCTTGCTCCAAGTGCTGTCTTTGTTTTATCCATAAAGCCAAGAAGTGACTCATGATATGTTTCACGCGATTTTGGAAGTATCTCAAGACCCGTCAGTGTCGGAATTGTTACCTTCATAAAACCAGTTTCCGAAATTAATGAAAATGGTTGAATATGTACAAAATCTTCATTATTTTGTGTCGAGCTTACGTAGTAACTGAGGGCTCCTATTGGGTTTAGTATGATATCATTTTCAACAAGTACTTGATCTCTCTTATATGTAGGAATTAATTTTTCAATATAAATTTCTGTAAATGCTGATTCAAAATATTCTTTTGAAAGATTAGTTACAAGTGTTCCCATATGATTGAGAAGTGTTTTGAGATCATCTCTTTTTGAAGAAGTATCCCACTGCCCAAGGAATGTTATAAATTCTTTTGGAGAGAGGTTTCTAATTTTTTCAAGGAAGTCTTCTTCTGAGTTTAATTCATAACCTTTGAAAACACCTGTCGTGAAATCGAGAGCCGTGATAAAGAAAGTACCTTCATTCTTATATGTGGTAATAATAAAGTGTGTTTCATTCGAGCTTGTTTTTTCAAGGTCGTATGGCATTCCTGGAGACACAACTTGTGTAACTGCACGTTTTACAATTCCTTTAGCTTCTTTTGGATCTTCAACTTGCTCGCAAATTGCGACTTTTATACCATGACTTGCAAAACGATCGATATATGTGGCAGCTGCATGGTGAGGGATCCCGGCCATTGGAATTGGATGATCTCCAATTTTTCCACGATGAGTGAGTGCAATATTTAAAATTTGGGATGCAGTCTTAGCATCTTCAAAGAATACTTCGTAAAAATCACCCATTCTAAAGAGAAGGAGATGATCAAGGTACTTGGTTTTGATATCAAAATACTGCTCCATCATGGGAGTGAGTTTTGTTCCGCTGTTAACAATACTTTCTATTTGTAGAGTCATATATAATTCCTAAAGTGGACTGTTGTGCTCGGTTGTTAATCCTATCAATTCCACTAAAAATCGTCAAAGAAACAAGTTATTTATCTTAAAGTAGATATAATGATAAAACTCTCTTATAATAATGACTTATGGCCCATAGGAGGGGCGTGTTGTTAAATATAAGACATAATTTAGTTATTGGAATTTTCTTTATTATTTGCGTTGCGTCTATTGGGCTCAGCAATATATCTGAATTTGAATATGAAGATATTGGAAATAATGACGAGGGAAGTTCAAAAGTTATTGAAAGTTATTTCAAGGCGGCGGATTACTATCTTGTTGGTAATAATACAGATAATTTCCACCTCTATTCTTCTGAGTTAATTCATAATCAAACAGGCAATGAACTTATTTTAACTTCTCCAAATGGCGTTTTCTTCTCAAGTGATGGCGATCCTATGTATTACTCAGGGGGAAGTGGGTTCTATGATATTGATGAAGGAAAACTTTTTCTAAAGCAAAATGTCATCCTACGCTCAAAGCAGATGACGATTAATTCAGATGAATTCACGTATGAAGATAAAGAAAAAACGGTCTTATCTAAAGGTAATGTTTTTTCTAAGACAACTAATTATGATCAGATGTTTGATCTCGTCATCGAGAGTGATTCTCTTAAGTATTATCATCTTCTTAAAAAGGCTCAATATAGCGGAGAAGTTAAAGGGAAAATGAATAGGTTTCGTAAGTATGAAGCACCATTCTATTTTAATTCCGATAAGCTTTCACTTTTTATGCTTGAGAAGAGGGCCGAAATGGATGGAAATGTAGCAATACAAAAACAGGGACTTAGGGCAAATTCTCGACGAGGAGAAGTATTTCTCGAGAACTATAATAAAAGACTCAAGTATTTTGCATTATTTGACGATGTGATTGTTAAGGAAAAGGTGATTCCAAAGAATACACCACCATTTGAACGTAGGGCCTATAGCGAAAGGCTAGAAGGTTTTACTTCTGAAGGGATGGTTGTGCTTCTAGGTTCTCCAAAAGTATATCAGAAAAAAGATGTGCTTAAAGGGAATGTTATCGTCTTAAGAGAAAACAATGAGACCATCGAAGTTGATGATGCAAATACAAACTTTAAACTGAGGTAATTGTGAGCGAAGCTCTAGCATGTTTAAAAGCAGAAAATTTGCAGAAAATATATGGTGGAAGAACTGTTGTAAAGGACGTGAGTCTTGAGGTTACTCAAGGAGAAATCGTAGGCCTCTTAGGTCCAAATGGTGCAGGTAAGACGACTTCATTTTATATGATCGTCGGCCTTGTGAAAGCAGATAGAGGATCAATTACTTTATCTGGAATGGATTTAACTGAAGATCCAATTCACAAGCGTGCCTTAAAAGGTGTTGGTTACCTTCCACAGGAAGCTTCAGTCTTTAGAGATTTGAGCGTGGAAGCAAATATATTCGCAGTACTTGAAAATAGATTACTGCCAAAAGCAAAGAAGAAAAACTTACTTGAATCATTAATAAGTGATTTCGGTTTGGGACACATCAGAAGTTCGAAAGGATCATCTTTATCTGGTGGAGAGAGAAGAAGAGTAGAAATTGCTCGCGCCCTCGCCCTCGAACCAAAGTTTGTTCTCTTAGATGAACCATTTGCTGGTGTTGACCCTCTTGCCGTTCATGATATCCAAAGTGTTATCACGGGACTTAAGAGAAGAAATATCGGAGTACTTATAACAGACCATAATGTGAGAGAAACGCTAGGAATTGTTGATCGAGCATATATTATGAGTAGTGGTGAACTCCTTGTGAGCGGGAAGCCTGAGGAAATTGTAAATAATGAAAGAGCACGGAAGTTCTATTTAGGTGAAGAATTTAAAATGTAATTTAGAAATTAATTTCTAGATTAAACCTTTATAAGAAAACTTAGGTGTTTAGTTATGGCAATAAAACTCTCGCAGAGTC
>Ga0100393_10005254_pt1 | contig 11707 bp, 10 predicted proteins | sample CryGeymeta201517_FD_81546 | JGI IMG/M metagenome (GOLD analysis project Ga0100393, IMG submission 81546) | Groundwater microbial communities from Crystal Geyser aquifers in Utah, USA - Crystal Geyser metaG 2015-17 | ecosystem: Environmental > Aquatic > Deep subsurface > Groundwater | place... | reverse complement strand
CTGTGATAAAAATCGCCTAAAACAGAAAAATGCTTTCGAGAAACAGACCCCAAAACAGGACCACTTCAGTCAGAATAGAACCTCGAGAAAGACTCAAAAGAGCGTTGTAATCAACACCCCTCCGTCTTGACGGCGTCGGAGAGCATCTTGGCGCAGCTCGGACATGCCACAGCGATGATGCGAGCCCCCGTGTCGCGCGCTTCTCTGACGCGGACCCGTCCGGCGCTGTCCTCGCCGGCGCCCAGGATATCCGTGAAGAAGTTTCCGCCGCCCCCGCCGCAGCAGAAGGCGTTAAGGGCGTTCCGGCGCATCTCCACCAGTTCGACGCCGGGGATGGCCTTCAGGATCTCCCGCGGGGGACCATAGATCTGATTGTGCCGGCCCAGGTAACAGGGGTCGTGATAGGTGATTTTTACCGGGTAATCGTTAAGAACGATTTTTTTATTTTTGATCAGTCCGGCCAGAATCTCCGTATAATGAAAAACCCGGAATATCCCCCCCAGCTTGGGATACTCCTTCTTGAAGACGTTCAGGGCATGGGGGTCCAGGGTGATGATCTGTTTGACGCCCTTGGCCTTGAACTGCCCGATGTTTTCCTCCGCCAGCTTGGTGAAGAGGCCCGTTTCGCCCAGGATTTTGACCTCGTTCCCGTCGCAGGCCTCTTCGCTCCCGAGGATGCCTGCGGAGACCCCTGCGTCGGCAAGGAGCTTTCCCACGGAACGGGCCATTTTCTGTCCGACCTCGTCATAGGAACCGACACAGCCCGCGTAGAAGAGGTATTCCTGGTTGGTGTAGGGTTGAAGCCCCGTGCCTTCGGCCCATTTTCCCCTTTCCGACTGGGGCAGTTTGTAAGGGTTGCCGCTTATGGCGATGGCCTTGAAATAATCCCTGACTTTGGGAGGAATCCGGCCTTCGTTGACCAGCTCCGCCTTGGCCTCCTGGAATATGTCCGGGAGGAAATCCCGGAACTTCGGGAAGACGCACTGGTTTTTACAGTTGTCGCAGGCGACGCAGGAATAGAGGATTTCGGCGAAATGGGGGCTGGTCTTGATCTCGTCGTTCAGCCAGGCCCGGATGAGCCACATCCGCCCACCCGGCGAATAGGTGTCCCATCCGAAGGCCTTGTAGGACGGGCAGTTGAAATCGACATAGTCGCTCGGGAATTTACAGTATCCACACCGGAAGCACCGGTGGACGATCTCGGCATGTTCTATCGTGTGAGCGTAAGTCATGTGTTCACCTCCCAATTGCCGGGATTCATGATCCCCTGGGGATCCAGGTTTTTCTTGATCATCTGAAGGAGCTTCCGGGCCGCGGGGTCCATCTTCTCCATGATCATCTTCTGTTCCATAAAATTGGGTTTCCAGGGAATGCCGCCCATCTCCAGCGCAAAGGCGGTCGCCTCATCGAGGGCGTGCTTCACCCGTGTCATCATGGCCGGATCGTTCCGGTTGAAGGCAAAGGAGATGCTGAACATCATGCAGTGGCCTCCCGAGATGAGGCGCGCCGAGCTGGCATACAGGACATCGTATTTCGCGGCCAGTTCGACGACCTTGGCGGCATACTGGGGGAAATGCGAAAGGATGGTGATCGGCCCCGAATACTCGAAGCCGCCCCCCTTGGGCACGTCGGCAAAGTCGGCAATGCCGCGCTGGGGCATCTCCATGAGCATTTCCTTCATGTACTGGACGCTCATGAAGCCGCCGTCCTTGGAATCCATGTATTCCTGGAGGGCGTCCCAGATCATTCGCCGCTTGAAGGTAATTTCCTCTTCCGTGTCGCCCGTGAAGTAGAGGGTGATGTGGAAGTTACCCTGAAACATAAGCGGCTTGGGCTGGAACCAGACATTGACATCTTCCAGGATCTCCAGGTGGGTGAGCTTGTAGAGGATATCGGGAATCAAGTCGACCCGGTCGGTCACAAACAATTCGACATCCCGGATTTTTTTGTTGGGGTAAAGGCGCAGGCCGATCTTGGTGATGATGCCCGTCGTTCCCAGCCAACCCAGAAAGAGGGCCGACAGGTCGGGCATGGTGGGCCCCCTGGAGAACCAGTACGGCCCGAGAGAGGGGGAGCCTATCAGGCAGATCTCGCCGGTCGGCAGGACGACCTCCAGGCCGGTTACCATCTCGGAATTGAAGCCGTACTGCTGGGTCAGGCGGCCTTGGCCGTGGAGAGCGGCGTTGGCGGCGATGGTCGTTGTCGGGGGCGCGTCGGGGATGCTGTGGCGCAACTGCGGGTAATGCTCCTGCAGGCAGGCCTTCAGGACCCCCTGGGAGGTTCCCCCTTCCACAACGGCGTAGCGGGCCATGGCATTCACTTCCAGAATCTTGTTCATCCGTTTCATATCCAGGACGATGCCGCCCTTCAGAGGGATCACAAGACCCGTCAGGGACATGCCGTTTCCCATGGGCACAACGGGTATCTTTTCCCGGTTCGCCAAAAGAACGATCTTCTGGACTTCCTCCGTCGTCCGGGGCGCCACGACATAGTCGGGCAGATGGGGCGTGAGGACGCCCGGGTCCCGCGAATAGAACCAAATCTCTTCGGGCGTATTGGAAACGCCCCGCTCTCCGACGATCTCGATCAGGGCTTTCAGGATATCGCTCATCTTACCGCGCCTCCCTTTCCTTTTCTCCAATGGCCATTTTGCAAAGGTTAATGATATGAACCGGCGTCAGCCCCTTTTTGGCGACCTTCTCCGACAGGCTGGACTGGCACGCCGGGCAGTTGAAGACGCAATATTCGGCGCCTGTCTGCACCATGTCGTTCAGGTTCCGTTCCTGAACATCATCCGCCAGCTTGTAACCCGAAATGGATCGAAGGATCTCGCCGCAGCACAGGCAGTTCTCGCCCTGGTATTCCCGGGCGGGAAGTTCCACGCCGATAAGGTCCAGAATTTCCTTGACCAGGGGATACTTGTCGGGGATGAGGCGGTTGGAGCAGGGCCGCTGATAGGCGGCCCTGATGCCGAGGGGCGTGATCCGGTCTTTCATTTCCCTCATCCGCGAAAGAAGGAAGTCCATGTAGTAGATGGGTTTGAAGGGCACATCGATCCCATAGGCGGAGGCGATGGCGGTGAAGGTGCCGTAGCATTCGTCATGGAGACAGATGACCTCCTTTACGCCAAGCTTGACGAGATTCTCAATGACGATGGGCAGGCGCTCCTTGATGACGGACATCCGGGCGAAATGGGTGTGGACGGCGGGACACATGAATTCCGCTCCGAAGGCGACGGCCGAGGCCACGTCCTTGAAGATCTCCCCTGTCCCCAGGATCCCAAGGTCGGGAATGAAGCAGCATGACAGGACCTTGTCCTTCACCTGGCCAACCATGTACTTGCCCTGCATCTGGGTCATGTTTTTCCACTGGTTGGTGATGGGTCGGGGGGCGGTGAACATGCCTCTTCCTTCCCGGCGCTCGCTGATGAGATAGAAGGGATGGTTACCCCTTTTACAGTACTCCTCGCAGGCATAACAGGTGGCGCACTCGTGAAGCACCCGGGAATCCTCCCCCCGGACAACCTTCATCATTTCTCCATGGGCCTCGTCATGACGGGTAAAAGAGATGTACTGGCACTTCAGCAGACACTCGGCGGAGGTACAGGTGGCGCAGACCTTTTCTTTCCATTTCAGGGCATACATAAAGACCTCCTCTTTCGTTTTTCTGGACAGGCGTTAACCCTCCGAACAACGGTAAGGCGTATAAACCCCATTTTGCATTTCTGCCGGAATGGGCTTATGGGAAAAATTTTACGACCGATAAGTGGCGAAAACCCCTCCGGCGCAAAACCATCCGGTCACTTTTTCGGCCGTCTCCAAAACGGACCGGTCTTGCCGATCTCCTTCATGGTTTGGCCCATCTCACGGGCGTACTCGAGCATGTGCGAGACATAATCCTGATCCAGCCGCCGTTTAAAGTAGGGCCCTGAGAAAAGCCGCATCATATCGGGGAGCGGCGTAATGCCTTCGTCGCTGCCTTCAGCGAAGGAGGCCCAATTGCGAACATGCCCTTCCGACCGGAAGAGGTTCATGGTCGCTCAGGCATATCCGACGTCTTCAAACCATTTCCAGAATGGAACGGTCACATAGGCCATGTATCCGGAGGCTTCTTCATTCAGGATCCGGCCGTCCCGGAGCACGACTTGAAGAGGTTCACCACAGTCCAGACAGGGGAAATCCACCGTTACCGTTTTGCCAGGGAAGAGCCAGCAGACCGCCAGCGATTCGAATCCTCACTGGCCGAACCATTTCTGCCGGCCGTCGATGGTGATGCGGTATTGGGTGGGGAGGTTGTTGAAGGGTGCAAAGGAGACGATGTGGTCGGTCCTTGGATACAGCCATCCGGCGATGCCTGAGCTGAAAAGGTCGTGAAGGGTCTTTCTGCCCTCTTCGACGGCAAGACCGAGAGACGATGCCAGTTCCGTATAAAACGGCGCCTGGCCCGTTTCCACCATGCGCTTCATGATCACATGAAACGCCTTATCCAAAATCTTAGGTTCATCCATGGCATTTTCCTCCTTAGCCGGGAAAATCTTGATACTCAATTGTTTTTTATCTGAAAGGAACCAGATAAATCCGATCAACTATGCTGTAATTATTATGCTATTCCAAGAGCACCAGGGCGAAGTAGTTCCATTTCCCGAATGTTTCTTTTTTTGTGTCGATCTGAAACCCGTTTAATCGCGCGGTTTCAAAGACATCGATGCCACAGGCTTCCATCTGTGGCCTGACTGCCTTTTGTTTCGCCCCTTGAGACCCATACTGACATTTCCACCGGACCCATTCCGTGACGATCACGGTTTTTGTATCGATGATCTTCGCTTGTTCGGCTCCCAATTCCACGGCCCTTTTCAATAACCCGCCGACTTTGCCGGAAAGGTTTGTTTCATCACCCGATGACCCGCCGGAATCGGGTTTGAAATAGGGACATTTATCTTCTCTGCATCCGTGGGGATGCTTCCTACTGTAAGAACAGAGGATTCCCTCTCGGTCAGGCAGTTCTATCGCAAAGTTTTCCTTCAGATCGGCAACGGCAACGGAAAGCGCCGCCCACAAATAAGCCTTGCAGCAGCTTGGCCCCGTGAGATCGGTTATAACCCGTGAAACCTGTGTTACGGCTTCCATCACCAGCTTTTGTTCGCGGTCCTTCCCGCATCGGGAACCGGTAAGCACCGCAAAGCAGGCGCCGATTGCCGGGGTGATCCCGCAGACGCCCGTCAGGCCGCAGTACCCACCGTGAGCCTGCTTGTCGATCCGGCTGAACACCTCTTTTATCGACTGTCCGGTGATTTTATCAGGACGACGATTTTTGAGCGCCGCCATCAACGCGCCGCCTGCTATATGGGCATGCTGACATCCGAGCATCGGCAGATCGGGATTGTCCATCATCAAATCCGCTATCGCAAAGGGGTCGGTCAGTTCCGTTGTCAGAGCGATGTCTGCTATAATTTTGACAGCGTCCTTGTTGTGGCAAGCGTCACACACGAAATGTCCCCGGGGGCATTTGATGTGTCCCTGCTCCTGTTTTCCGCAAAAGGTACAAACCATCTCCTCTGCCTGATCGAGATAGTCAAGGGGGGAACCGCACATCATGCAATGCTCCGTTTTGTTTCGCGCGGATTCAATCTTTTCCGGTTCAGCGACGGCGTCGTTCGCTTGTTCAAGATGCGCACCGGCATCTTCCGGGGCCGGTCAGCATCCGGTATTTGTCTTCATTTCGTCTGCCATATATCCTCCTTTGATCGACACGGGTACGGACTCATTATAAACATTTTTTGCCAGTGTTGGCTCTGGGCATTGTAGGGAAAGATCGTCCGCGTGTCAAGGTGACGTGGAATGTTTGTGCAGCGGCATGCTTTCTTACGATCTGTTCTCTGCCAGGATGCAAATCTCCTCCGCCGTCAGGCCGTAGAGGTTTGAGACGAGGGAATCGATCTCGGCGTCGGTTGCGGCGATCTTCCGAAGGCGGTTCTCGTTTTCTTCCGGGGATGCCGGTTCCGGAGGTTCCTGATGGAGCCGAAGCATCCGCTCCACGAGCGCTACGATCCGGTCGTGCCGTTCCTTCTCCTCGGGAACGGCGAAGTCGATTGCGCGGATGGGAATCTGCACGAGATACATGGGCTTGTATTCGTAATAGCCGCCCTGCTTGGTCGAGGCAATGGCGTGGATGAAGAAATCCGTGACTTTCGAGTTCAAGAGTCCCAGCAGGTATAAGTCATCCATGGCAATAATGGTCGTCTTGTCGTTGGAGTAGAACCCCTCGGCCTCGAACGCGTAAGATCCTTTCTGGACAATAGCGGGAATGATGATCTTCGGCTTTTCAAATTCCTCGTAATAGGCGCACTCCCGGAGCTCCCACCAGAACTCCCCGCGGTCGCACCGTTTTCCCCCCCGGTCCGCGAAGGGCCGCAGATGCCCCGCGATGGCCGGATAATCGCTCTCCAGACGCTTCCAGGCGCCCTCTTCGTCCGTCGATCCGAATTTTTTTGATGTCCACCCCTTCGGAAAGAGGATCAGGTATCTTCCGGAGACGGGACTCCGATACCGCTTGACGTCCCGGCCGAGGAGGAACGGCTTGACGATCTCAGCGCTCTTCGGATCCTGCGCGATCAGTCGTTCCCGGGTCGCGGCGTCGATGACGAACGCCTCGTTCAGGCCGGTCAATATGCCGCGGTAAATCTTCCCCCCGACGTACTCACCGAGCGGCGTTCCCGTCTTCCGGAGCTTTTCCAGAAGCCGCTGTTCGGCGCCTCCCGTCAGCGTCCAGCCGGAATCGGTCAGCGTGGAGGGAGAACGCAACCTCCGTCCCTTCGGTCCGGACCAGCGCCTCCAGGTCGAGATCCGCGAGGCGCTTCACGTTGCAGGCCGTGAAGCTCTTCCGTTTCGACCCCTTGCGGAGACGGACGATGCAGGGATAGGCGGTCGCCTCCGGAAAGATCGGCAGCGCGCCGAAGTCGACGACCAGCTCCAGGCCTTGCTCCCGGAGCCATTTCCGGAGCGGAGCGCCGTAATTGGCCCGCATCCATTTGTTCGCCACGATGATCGAGAAATACCCTCCCTCCCGGAGGACGGCGACGCCCAGCTCGAAAAAATAGGCGTACAGATCGGAGACGCCGTGATAGACCTCGTACCGGCTCCGGGCATACGCCTTGAAGGCCGACCCCAGCATCTCCTGCCGCACGTACGGCGGGTTGCCGATGACGCAGTCGAAACCGACGAAGCGGCCGTTTTCATCGAGCACTTCCGGAAATTCGTAGCGCCACTCGAAGGCGGCGCGATAGACGGTCCGCTTCTTTTCGTCGATCCGCCGGCGCAGCTCCGCCGTCCGCACCTGAATCCCGGTGCGTTTCTCCGCCCCCTCCCGGTCGAAGTCGAAGAGGGTCTGGGCGAGGTCGTTTTCCAGTTTCCGCAGCAGCTTTTCCTCCGCATCGGTGGGGAGGGAGAAGGCCTGGAGCTCCTCCTTCATGTTCTCGATCTCCCGGCGGAGGAGGGCCTTGTTGGCCGGGTGGAGCTTGTAGAGCAGGACCTTTCCCCGGTAGCGGCCGGCCAGAACCTTCAGGCGCGCTCGGTCCGCCGGGAGGACGTCGTCGCCCCCCGCGAGGGCGAAGCGGCTGATCAGGGAGTTGCCGCATTTGATGTTGATGTCGATGTTGGGAAGGGTTTCCAGGCGGGCGTAGCCGCTCTCCTTGGTGTAATAGGCGTGCTTGAGCAGTTCGATCCAGAGCCGCAGGCGGCAGATGGCGACGGACTTGGGGTTGATGTCCACGCCGAAGAGCCCCTGTTCGATCAGGGTCCGCTTCTCATGGAAGAGCGCCTCCTGGAGACGCTGCAGCGGCTCGATCGGACGGCCGTTTTTGTTGAGACGGTAAGCGAAGGGCCGCTCGTCGTCCCGGTCCGTGACGAGAAGCTCGTCGTTCTCGACGCCGACGGCGTACTCCTTGACGCGGGCGCCGTCGCGGTAGCAGAGGATCCCGAGCTCGCCCTTGACGGCGATGATCTCGTTCAGCGCGGAGACGAGGAAGTGGCCGGAGCCGACGGCGGGGTCGCAGACCGTCAGGGATTCGATCAGCGCGTTGGCCGTTTTCCGCGCCTCCGGATCGGACGGGTCCAGGCGCTCCTTCAGATCGGTAAAGGTCCGGACGTTTTTCATCCCCGGCATATCGGTCCGGAACTTCTCCGCCACCGCCCGCCGGAGGGTCTCCCGGCAGATGTACATGGTGATGAAGCCGGGGGTGAAAAAGGAGCCTTCCCGGTAGCCGTTGATCTTCTCGAAGATGAGGCCCAGGACCGAGGCGTTGATGATGGTCCGGGGCGTCTCGCGGACGCCGCCCGCCCCTTCGCCGCTGAAATCGTAGGCGTCCAGGAAACCGAGGAGGTAGGCCGGGGCGGAAAGGAACCCTTCCCGCCGTTTGCCCGTTTCGTCCTTGAGGACCGTGCCGCCGTAGAGTGGAAGCTCCAGGCGGCCCTTGAGGTCGGCGATATGGACGGTCTCGCGCTCCAGATCCGTCTCCTCGAAAAGGGAGCTGTTCAGGTAGGGAACGAAGCGGAATTTTTCCGCCACAGAACCCCGCCTCTCCTCCGGGCGGACCGCAAGGACCTCGAAGAACAGCTCTTCGAGCCCGTCGAAATTCTGCAGGGCGTCCGGGCGGAGAAAGGCGTGGCGGTCGTCCCCGTCGTTCCAGGCGACGAGCCTCCCCTCGAGGAGCTTCAGGAAGAGAACCCGGTTGATCCAGGTGATGCAGAGCTCCAGCGCGGCGCTGAAGATCCGCTCGTCGGCGTCGCCTTCCGATTCCGGTTCCGGCGTGGTTGTCTCGGCGGCAGGAAGGCAACCCCGGATCTTCAGCACGTTGATTGCGTTTTCCAAGAGGGCGCCTTCATCCCTTTTCCCGTCCGGTTTTCTCCCGATGAGCTTTCGGCCCCCCTCACGGATCTCCTCCAGGCCGATGATATGGAGGAGTTCGTTGTAGAATTCCCTGTTCAGGGTGTTGCTGTCGTTGGCGAAGGGAAGCTTCAGCAGATGGGGCGGTGAGAAGAGTATGAAGAGGGGGAGCAGCTTCCCGTCCCCGCCGGCCGTGGGGTTCCGCACAAGGGCTTCGCAGGGGCGCAGGTCGATATGCGTGCAGGTCAGTTCGATGTCGGATCTCTCCAGAAAGGGGCGCAGGATCTCCCCATAGAAGGCGTCGGTTCGGGCGCTGGAGAGGCGGTTGCCCTCCCAGTCGCGAAATTGCCGGACCAGCCCCTTGTCGCTGTAAAAGTAGCGATCGAACTCCGCCGCATCGAAGATGTACCATTCATAGATGTTGCAGGCGATCAGCCGTGTCAGGCCGAGGTTGCCGGCGGTGCGTTCCCGGAGGTAGTAGAGGATCAGTTCGTGCAGCGCCTTGGCATTGGGGCGGGCGGCGGAAATCATCTCCGCGGCGTTGGCCGGGTGCTTCGTTTCGATGATGACGGCGACGGGGTCTCGGGAGGACCTCCCCGCGTGGATGACCAGGTCGGCCCTCTCTTTCGTGTTGATCTCGCCGACATCCCGATACCAGACCTCCGTGAGGAAATCGGCGATGATCCTTTTCAAATGCTCCTCGGACTCGCCCTGATCGATCCGGCCGAACAGCCGTTTGAGACCCTCCTGGAAGAGGTCGAACGCCTTGCGGGCGACGGGCTTGCGCAGCCAGGCGCGGTGGACGGTTTTTTCAACGGGCAGGCAGACGATATTCACGGTCGCATTTCCTCCATGGATAAAGCGTCACGGGAAACGATCTACCATGAAAAACCAATATATGCATTCACATTTTCACGGTCCGCGGCGGGGCGTCCACGGGTATGTGCCCGGACCTCTCCTGCACTAAAGCACCATCATGAGCAAGCGTATCCCCACCGCCCCCAGGGCAAATGCCAGCCCCCGGATGATCCATGTTCCATGTGTCTTGCCGGAGAGCCGGGCCCCCAGTGGCGCGCCCAGTAAAACACCTGCGGCCAGCAAGAGGGTGCGGCGAATGCCCTGCGTAAAGGCCCCGGTTGCGATATGGGTCAGTGTTCCCGTCAGCGCCATGTTGGTCAGGACAAACTGGGAGGTCGCGGTAGCGATGTGCACCGGAAAATTCAACAGGTGGATCAGCACGGGCACATGGATGATTCCTCCGCCGATGCCCAACAGGCTGGAGAGAAAACCGACCGCCATGCTCACGACGATCCCCAGGGGCTGATGATAAGAGAAACGATGGACCGTGCCGTCAGCCTCGGTCACAGTGCACTCCCGGTGGTTGGGCGGACAGGCCCGCGCCGCCTTCTCCCGGCCTCCGGGTTTGACAAACAGAAAGATTGAAACGGCAATCAGCGAGAGGCCGAAGATGCCGTCAAAGAGACGTCGGGGCATATAGGGCGTGGCGAGGGCGCCCAGGATGGCCCCCGGTATCGTTGCCGCCGAGAAGAGCAGGCCGGAGCGGTACTCGATCCGTTTCATGCGGGCATAGGCGATGGAGCCGGAAAGGGCATTGAAGAAGACGACCGCCAGCGAAATGCCGGTAATGGTCTCCGACGTCGCCTGGGGATAGAGCAGGAGCAGGATGGGCACGAGTACGAAGCCGCCCCCGGCGCCGATCAGCGTTCCGTAGGCCCCAATGACAAAGCCCAGTGGAATCAACCATAGATATTCTAAAGGCATGTGTGAGATCCTTCCAATCTCAGAATTTCAGTGTGACGGGACTGAAAACCTAGGACTCCTGCTTTTTGAACCGGGGGCGCCTCCTCGGTCGCTACAACCGCCGCCTTCTCTGCGTCTTTCACCGTCCGGTACGTCTTTTCATCACGGTTATTTCCTCTTGATTCAAGTCTGAAACTATGTTATACACCAATCATTGGCATACCATCTATCATAGGCGCCTGTGTCTGTCAATGAAACTTCATCGGGAGAAGATATGCAGAATAAACATGAAGTAATATCCAATATTATGGATAATATAAGAAGGGTCTTCCAGATCTTGAACGAACAGTCGCAGAGGATCAAGCAGGAAACCGGTCTGACAGGTCCGCAGATTTGGGCCATACGGGTGATTCATGAACATGGGCCCATCAATATCTCGGATATTGCCAGGCGCATGTATCTTCACCCGACAACCGTTCTGGGGATCGTCGACAGGCTCGAAGCGCGCGATCTTGTTTCAAGAAAGCGGTCGAAGGATGATCGCCGCGTCGTCTGGCTTGAATTAACTCAGGGCGGCAAGGGGCTCGTTCAATCGGTGCCCGAGGTCGTCCAGGGTTTATTGGGGGCAAGATTGGAGGGCATAGATTTAAATGACCTCGCGGAGATCGACGAGGGCATTGGTCATTTGGTTAAAATCTTCGGCGTGCAGGAAATACCCCCGAAACCCATGCTTTCCATAGAAATCAATAAGGCAAAGCGAAAAGAATGAAATTCATAAAGGGGGCAGGCCGGGGAAACATTACTGAATTGGAAAGGAGAGTAAGTCTTGGAGAGGATCAGCACGGGGAAATTTGTCCCGTCTCGACGACATTCAGACATTTGTTAGCAAACTGAAGTTCCGAAAGCTGCGAAGGTAAAGAGGATAGAGGAGCGATGGTTATTAATTTCAGCCGGGGCAAATCCCGGATATAGTTGAGAAAGGCATTGCCTTTCTATTGCCATCCTTGTGCCCCTCTATCCGCCTTTCCCTCGCAACAACCATCATTGATTTTTCACGGGCAGTTCT
>Ga0100393_10005248_pt1 | contig 11715 bp, 16 predicted proteins | sample CryGeymeta201517_FD_81546 | JGI IMG/M metagenome (GOLD analysis project Ga0100393, IMG submission 81546) | Groundwater microbial communities from Crystal Geyser aquifers in Utah, USA - Crystal Geyser metaG 2015-17 | ecosystem: Environmental > Aquatic > Deep subsurface > Groundwater | place... | reverse complement strand
CTTAATATTCTTTCTACTTCTCGCTCATTTATTCGATGATAACGTCCTCGATGAGAGAGCAAAGCACCGGAGAAAGTTTTCGGAATATGCATTAGTTCGTGAATCAATGTTTTTATTTTATCTCGTTCGTTCATTTTATCAAAACGCTTGGCATTAACCTCGATAATATAGTGAGGCTCAATTCCAACCACTTCATGAAAAAGTTTTGCCATTCCCCAGATCCGGGCGACCGCTCTAGTTTTTACATCAAAACTGCGGATGCAGTGGACTCTCGAAGTTTTTATATGTTTCATGTCTAGTCGTTTAATCAACTGTACACATGTTTTTTTAATTTCCGGAGCGAGTTTGTACTGCATAGAAGTAAAATTATATCACGCTTTTTTTTCCCAATTCTTGGGCTTTTTGGCGGAAGAAGTTTTTAAGCTCGTTGAGAGTCAAAGGCTTAATCATTTTTGGAAGAGTTTGAAAATCTTTTACAACAAACTCTAAGTCAGATCCTAATATCCAAGGTTCAATTTCCATCCGAAACTTCATTTTTACTCCTTCAATTAAATCCCAAATAGTAAATTTATCTAAAAGATAATACAAATCAACAAAATCCTTAACAGAATTTCTTTGATTAACACTCGCTAATTTATTAATAGCAATATCAAGCAGGCTATCAACAGTTAATCCTTGATATTTAATTCCTTTTTTCACCCTTGGATACGGATAATATCCAAAATCTAATTTAAGAGTGTCTTTATTTTTCAAATTTAAAATATATATATGTACTACTTCTCTTTGTTGTCTGGTGAAGGTAAAGTCAAGTTTTTTAGACCAATCATTCACTTCCTCAAAGATTTTGTCAAAGTCAAATTTTTTTTCGGAAAAGAAATCCAAGTCTTCGGAAAAGCGATGCTGAAGATAAAATTCAGACAGCACCGTTCCACCGGTAAAATAAAAGTTTTTCTTTATAAATTCACTATTTTTTATTTGATCGAGAATGCGTTTTTGGGTTGGTGTGAGGATAGACATTTTTTCCATATTAATAGTTCTAATAAATGTTTTTGTGGTTCGTATAGATCAAGTTTATCCCAGTATTTTTTGACCAGACTAAGTTTGATTTTTTCTTTTCCTGGTCCGTAGTTAATCATTCTCTCAAGTATCTTAATCCGGCCTTGCTCAGTTTTTCTTAATTCTTTGATGTCATAGTCCCAGATGAAAACCATATATTGATATTTTAACAAATATATTTAATAGAATGACAACAAGTGATTAAATTTATTATAAGATAACGAATCAATAATATTATAAATATTATATATGAAGGTTTATCTTCTTGAAACGTTTATTGCTTAACCTTGAAAAATCCCATAGTTTTTGGTAAAATACGGGCTTAGACTATGAGGAAAAGAAGTACCTTTCAGAGTATTATTAGCATTAGCACTTATTGCCGTTGGAGTAGCAGCCTGTGCTCCTAAAAAAGCTCCTCTTCCAGGATCGACTGCCCTAGATGGTCAACCAACGACTTACATTTTCTTCGTCCCCAGACGTACCTGAGGGGTCATATACTATCACTATTACTGGACGAGATTGTGTTAAAGACAAAACACCAAATACTCTTGAAGACAATCTCTGTACTGATGCTGCTGCGGTTGTTGTCAATGTCATATTAGACAGGACTCCGCCAATAATGAATTTAGACGAGCCATCCTCGGCAACAGATATTTTGGTTGACGGACAGGCGTCAGATAATCTTTCACCGGTCAGCGTCCAGACGGCATCCTGTGACGGAACTCCACAGAGTACAGAGACAGCAGATAATCCACCAAGCGAAGATGTTTTAAATCAAAACTTCTTCAGCATCTCCTTGGCTTTTTTGGGAGATTTATAGAGCTTAAAAAATTTACTGTAAGTCTCTCTTAATTCATAAGGATAGATAATCTAGTCGTCAACTATTTTTAGGAAAAAATCTGGTTGGGGCTTGGTATAGGTACGGATAATTATAGCGAGAGTATAATATTTTTTTATTTTTAAATAATTAAGATGTTCGCAAATTTTTTTAAATATTTTTCCGTGATCGGCAATTTCGTCAACAATTAGCAATACCTGATTTTTTAGATTTTCTTCTCTTGGAGGTTCCAGTCTTTTTCGAGTTCTTCCCAGGAAACCTTATAGAAGTTCATATTTTAATTATTAAAGCTCAATGATGAAATTTTTATAGATTTTGTCACTTATGAAAGACTCGACACTTTTCATTCATGACACCTATAAAAATTTAGCATCTTCACTTTTCAATATGATAACATATAGCTAATGAAAAAATTTATATTTTTATTTCCGATATTTTTTTCTCTTGTTTTTCCAATTTTTGCCCAATTTAACGGTATTCAAAAAGATGCGATTAACTTAAACAATGTTGTTGATGAGATCCCGAACCAGGTTCGGGATGACTTGAACGAGGAACATATAAAATCGTTCGATTCAGCAATAAAAATAAATAAAGACGGAACGATTAATGTTAAAGAAACCATTGTCTACGATTTTTCAACTTTAGATAAACACGGTATCTACCGGGAAATCCCTTATATAAAAACTAATCAGGATGGAAAAAAATATGAATTAAAGTTCAATAATTTTTCCGTGATTAACGAGAATGGAAATTCATATAAATTCGTTAAATCATGGATTGATGAAAAATTAATCAGGTTAAAAATAGGGGATGCCGACCGGCTGATAACAGGAATTCATACGTACGTAATTTCTTATAAAGTTTCCGGAGCCCTGACTTATTTTTCCGACCATGATGAACTTTATTGGAACGTGACGGGAAACGAATGGCAAGTGCCGATTATCGATACAACTGCGTCAGTTGCATGGCCTCAAGAGGTAAAAAAAGAAGATATAAAAACTGTTTGTTACACCGGTGTTTCCGGTTCAAGAGAAAATTTGTGTTCAACGGAATTACCATCTTGGGACGATCGTCCAAAAATGGTAACTAAAACAAACAATACTTTATTAAGTGGGGAAGGGTTAAGCGTCGTTGTGAGTTTTCCAAAAAATATTGTGGCAGTGTTGGAGCCGAAAGAATTTGTCAGTTTTTGGAATACTTTCATTGGCAAATTGGTCGGATTGGTAATTGGTTTATTGGCATTTATTTGGTACTTAATCTTGCCTTTTTACATCATCTATCGTTGGATGAGATACGGACGTGATCCGAAAGAAATGGTTGGCGTGACGACTGCCTGGTATGACCCGCCGAAAACTCCTGACAATAAAAGGTTTTTAACTCCCGGAGAAGTAGGAACCTTGGGTGACGAAACCGTTGATCTCAAAGACATTTCGGCGACGATTGTTGATTTGGCAAGAAGAGGTTATATAAAAATTGAAGAAAGAGCAAAAAGAGATTTTTTCCTTGTCCGCCGAAGTCTTGACGAAGGCGGATCCAATAAACTTCTTCCCTTTGAGAGATTATTAATTGATAAGTTTTTCAAAACAAAAAACGAAATCAGATTAAAAAACGAACATCTCTTTGAAGAAGTGGAAAAAGTCAAAAACAGTCTTTATGAACAGATAGTTGAAAACAAGTTTTTCCCAAAAAATCCGCAAACTATACGGACGAAATATTATATTCTAGCAGGAGTTGCCCTATTTACCGCCAATTTTGGTTTAGCCATTGTTAGTTTTATCTTTGGTCGGGTAATGCCGAGGAAAACGGTTGATGGGGTTAATGCTAAAAATGTTGCGTTTTCTTTAAGAAATTTTTTAACTAGTCAAGAGAGACAGTTAAAATTTCAGGCGGATAAACAATTGATGTTTGAAAAATTATTGCCTTATGCGGTCGCTTTTGGGGTGGAAAAAATCTGGGCGAAACGGTTTAAAGATTTAAATATCAAACAGCCTGATTGGTATCAAGGTTATTCAAACGGACAGTTTAACAGCTGGATTTTTGTCAGTAGTCTGAATTCTTCGATGAAGAGTTTTCAAACTTCAGCCACTCCGACTCGTTCATCAAGTGGTTTTTCTTCGGGATTTTCCGGAGGGTTTTCAGGAGGTGGAGGGGGAGGCGGCGGTGGAGGAAGCTGGTGATAAAAGCTTGATACCGAATTTTTTTGACTCCGTTGGAGCCGCCCCGCAATTGCGGGGTCCAAAGTCGCAAAAAATTTGGTATCTTCGCTTTAAGATACTAGTTTGTTATAATTAACTTCTAATGAACAAATTAAATTTACATATTAATTCTTTAATTGAATCAAAAGAGGAGATTGAAATTGTTGAAAGAAAAGGCTTAGGACATCCTGATACGATCTGCGATTTAATCGTTGACCATCTGTCAATCCGTCTTTCCCAGATTTATAAGCGGGAGTTTGGCGTCATTCCTCATTTTAATCTTGATAAAGCATTATTGGCAGCCGGATCATCAGAGTATCGATTTGGCGGCGGAAAGATAAGCGAGCCAATGAGATTTTATATCGGCGACCGGGCTACTTATCAGGTTGGTCGGAAAAAAATTAATTTAGACAAAGTTATCAAAGATGAAATCTACGCTTTTTTGAAAAAAAAACTTCGCTTTTTAAATCAAAAAAACTTTATCGTTATTAATGAGATTAAACCAGGTTCCTCTTCTTTGCAGGATATCTTTAAAAGAAGGACTAAAGTCTTGCCGGCCAATGACACGAGCGCACTGGTAGGTTATGCGCCGCTGACGACTTTGGAGCAGATAGTGATGAAGGTTGAGCAGTTTTTAAACTCAAAGACTTTTAAAAAAATTCACCCGGAAGTCGGTGAAGATATTAAAATCATGGGCAGACGCGAAGGTAAAAAATATTATTTAACGATTGCCATTGCTTTTGTTGACCGGTTTATCAAAAACGAAGCTGACTATTTTGAAAAAAAAGCCGAGGTTAAAAAAGAAGTAGAGAAGTTTATTAAGAAAAAATTTTCTCTTAATCCAGAAATTTCTCTTAATACTTTAGACAGAAGGGGCGCTGGAGTTGACGGCTGCTATTTATGTGTCACTGGTACCTGCGCTGACTCAGGCGATTCCGGCCAGGTCGGCCGGGGAAATCGGGCTAATGGACTAATTCCTTTGAACCGGGTGGCAGGGAGTGAGGCGGCGGCCGGCAAGAACTGTATCTCTCACGTTGGCAAAATTTATAATCTTTTATCTTTCAAATTAGCTGAGGAAATTTATCAAAAAACCAAAAAGAGAACTACGGTTTGGTTGGTTTCCCAGATCGGCCAGCCAGTTAATCAGCCGGCGTTGATTTCCGTCGGAGTCGAGGATTTGAATAAAAAAACGAAAGCAGAGATAGAAAAAATTATTAAGAAAAACTTCTTACAGTTGGATAAATTCATTACAAGCCTCGTTAAAGGAGAGTACAGGGTATCATAAAATCTCAAAACTCAAATGTCAAACTAAATTTTTAAACTCAAAAGGTTTATTGATTTGGTAAAATTAACTTAAGTTCCCGTAGTTCAACGGAAAGAATAGAAGTTTGCGGAACTTCTGATAGCAGTTCGATTCTGCTCGGGAACACAAATAGCAGATTGCTTTAGAGATAAGATTAATTTATAATATGGTTGGAGACATGATTTCTAAGGGGTCGTGGTGAAATTGGTATCACGCGGGTCTCCAAAACCTGCTTTCCAGGTTCAAGTCCTGGCGACCCTGCTCAATATTATTCTGAGATCGTTTTTACTGTCGAAGCAAATATCGTTGGTTTAATTCTAAGATGAGCCGGTAAGGTTAAAAAGAAAGATGATAAAAATACCTTTTTATCAGCCCGAGCTTTTATTTCATAAACGTCGTCTACTAATTCAACATCAATCGGAAGTTCCGTTCCATCAGGAGCAATCGCTTTAATAGTCTTTCCACCATCAAGAGATATAAACTTAATTACATGCATGCATTCTTCACCGCCTCCCCAGGCACCAATAGTAGTAGACGGTTCTTCTTCCTGTGTTCCTTGACGACGAGTACTTATGAAATACTCTCCTTTTTTTGGTAAAACTTGAATGCTAAATAATCTAAGATTTTCAACTGGTTAACCATCATAAGAAGACCAAGATACTCGAAATCCCCATTTTTCATTTGATTCTTTAGTTTGATAAGCGGTAATAGTTAAATTAGCGAATGAACCTAAGGATGATTCGGGTTGGTATATACCCTGAATTACAGCGAGAGGATTATCAATGTTGTCATGAAAATATATATTAATATTTATATCATCTTTATTTCTAAGACCTTCGACACTGACTGCTTTTAATCCTGAAAGCGGTTGGGTTCCTAGAATTAACTCAAGGTGTTTTCTGGTAAAACCAAAAAAAGTTCTTTTTCAACTTGGAATTAAAACGTGTTCTATTGATATTACTTTACCCTGTTCTGAATTTGACATTAAACGTCTTATAATAACAAGCTAATTAAATGTCAAAAGAGCAGCGGTGATTTCTGATATACTGACTTTATTCTATGTTCTTCCTAATGTTTTTTCTTTTTATTCTTTTAATCCTTCTTTTTTTTACCAAGAAGAAAATTAAAATAAATATTTTTTATGTTCTTGTTATCTCTGTTTTAGTCAGAGCCTTGATCTTATTAGTTTTTCCTAAAAGCCAGAGCGAAGATCTTCTTTCATTCTTAACGTCTGGAGAAATTCTAATCAGCAGAAAACCAATCTATCCCACTCTTTACTTTCCTTTTATGCCTTATCTTGGTTTAATAGTTTTAAAGTTAAAAACTATTATTAATCCTTTGATTTTTTTGAAAATTTTCTTCAGTCTTTTTGATGTGGCTATTATTTATCTTATTTATCTAATCTCTAACAGTTCTCAGTTGGCGCTTATCTACGGTTTAAATCCAGTTACCTTATTAAATACCACCATCCACGGCCAGTTTGACACGATTCCTTTATTTTTCTTAGTGCTGGGAGTTTATCTGTTTATAAAAAAGAAAGAGATTTTTTCGATTTTGTCGCTGTCAATGGGAATTTATACCAAAACCTGGCCGTTTTTATTCTCGCCGTTGATTTTAAGAAAGTTAAAAAATAAATGGATTTTTATTTTAGTGGCTTTATTTCCGCTTGTTTCAGTATTATTCTATTGGAAGTTAAACGGAGTAAATCCGATACAGATTTTAATCCCAATAAAAAATTATCGCGGGCTTTATGGATTTTGGGGGATAACCGAGATCACTAACTTCTTCTGGCCGAAGTTTGATGGTTCTTGGATACAGTTGATGCGAAGAATTTTTTTAATCTCTTTTTTAATCTATTCTCTAACTTTCCAATTTAAAGAAATGATTAAAGGAATAAGCAAACAGATGCTTTTCTTCTTTATTTTTACCATCACTTTTGGCGTTCAGTGGCTCACTTGGTTGATTCCATTTTTAATTTTATCCAAAGTTAAGTATCAGAAAATTTTCTTTAGCTTAGCGACTTTTTATTTAGCTCTCGCTTATTATCATAACGTTTATAACATCTCTCTAACAGGACCAACTTTTTATTATTTAGATAGTTTAAGAAAAGTCTTAGGATTAGCGGTTTGGCTAATAATGATTTTAATGTTTAGGCAAAAAAACTTCTAATATACTTTGGACACCCTAAGGGTATCCATGCTATCAACTTTTATTTATAACTTTTTTTCTTCATATTAGTTATAATTATTTTTGACAATTAGTTGCCTAAATCCCGGTTTAATCGGGACATGAAGGAAAAAATAGTGGAGGGAGTTTTTTTTAATTTTTTTTAATTGAATTTGACTTTTGTTGCCAAATGATAAGCAACTAGATCGCAAAGCTGAATTCCTAATACATTAAAGATATCCAGGAAGCCGCGGTGGATTTGATTTTATTTAACATTCATTTTTTGTTATAATTTGTTGTATGAAAATTACTGTTAACATCAATAGGATAAAGGAGTTTTGCGGTCATAGAGATATTTCATATCTTGGTCTTTTTGGCTCACAGGTTAGAGGAGATAGTCGGAGAGACAGCGATCTGGATGTCTTGATCGATTTTAAAGAAACAAAATCATTTTTTGAACTAGATAGGATTCAAGAAGCTCTTGAGAAAATCTTCAACAAAAAAGTTGACCTCGTCCTTAAAAGTAATATTAAATCAAGTCTGAAGCCCTATATTTTTAACGATTTAACTACCATCTATGAAAAAAGATAATAAAATCTATCTTCAAGATATTCAAAAAGCAATAGAGAAAATTGAAGAATATATAAAAGATATAAACTTAGAAAAATTTCAAAAAGAACATATGAGGCAAGATGCCGTTATAAGACAGTTTTAAATAATCGGTGAAGCGGCAAGTAAGATTACTATTCTTCTTTCACTTTTAGAATGAAATAGATTACAAAGGCAAAAACTCCGCGAAATTGCTCAAATAATGGGGTTTAAGAGCAAGAGAACCTAAAGTAAATAACATAAAGTTGATGAATTTACGACGTTCTCTGTAAATAGTTTTCTATAATTATTTAAACCATAATTAACTTACCTATTTTTAGATTGTCCTAATAACTAAATTAAAAGTAAATCGTAGTTGACAGTATAAGATTAATGGTATAATAAAAGATATGACTGAACTTAATAGTCCTCAAAAAACAGTTGTTAATGTAAACACTTATGTTGGGAGCGTTTATTCTCAATTAGTTGGTGTTACTGTTACAGACATAGATGTAACTCTGGAATTTGTATTTATTAATCCTAGAGATAATACAAAAGGACAAGTTGTATCTAGGGTAACATTACCACTAAATGTTGGTCTTGATTTAGCACAAACAATACTAACTACTACAAAAATTCATGAGAATAAAAAGAAAGGAGCTAAGAATGACTAGTTTACAACCATACAATCAATATCAAATAACAAATAAATGGATTCTTGACTACGCTCAGTTTAAAACAAAAAATAATATAGAATCTAAAGATTTCTCGCCAAAAGAAAGCCTTATTGTTTATGAAGATATTGATGAATTTCAATATCCTTCACTCAGTGAGCTACGACAACAATTCAAAGATACAGGACTTTATACAGAAGTCCAATTAGATAGGATAATTGAAGTATATGGTAGGTTACCTAAATACAGAACGCAACGTAGTAGTGCTGCCCGAGGCAGAAAAAGAAGCTAAAAGTCTAAATCTTTCATGTCAACTAGGTAGAGTAGTTAACAGATTAAAAAAGCGATAAAAATTAAAAGGTTTTAAGAAAATTCAGCCAAAAACAGCTAATACGTACGAAGCGAGATTAAAAAGAAAATATAGGGCTTTTATGATTTTCGAACAAGATACTCCAACAATTTTTAAAGTGGGTGATCATTTACCATATTAAATTAGAATTAAAGATATTTGTTTGATTTACATATAATTTTCTATCTCTGAATACGGCACGATTTCCAGCCAGTTAGCAGTTTTAGAAATGGTTCTGTTTTAGTCGCTATTGTTTATTTACATTGTTCTATTGCTTCCTTTATTTTTTTCCTATCAAATCCCTTTTGAACTAATTCAGAGATATAACGACTACATTCGTGTCTATCGAATTGTTTTTTACCAATTTGAACAATTTGAAAAGGCATAACGCCTTTAGGTATTTTATGTGATTTAGGTGGATAAAGTTTAACATGACTACCTTTTTGATGTTCATCCGTTGAGAACCCAAGTTTCATTAAGGCCTCGAAGAGAGTTAACGAACCGAATAGTTTATGTTTTGTACCCATGTTTTTTGAAGTATTCAGGGGAAGCCAACATTTGTAGCGATCTGATATCAACTATATTTTGTTCTCGTACAGGTTTATAAAAAATTTTATTTTTAATAGAAGACGGTACATCAAAATAGCAGAATATTAGATCATTTACTAAATCAATAATCTCATGCTCATTGTCAGCTTCTGTATGGGTATTATATTCAGGAAGTTCTATGTGATATTTACCTTTATTACATTTGCTTACGTTGACACGAATATTTAATGGCAAATTCATATATTTCAATTGATCTAAACTTTTAAAATATTAAAAGACTCTTCCAATGCTCTAATTATAATAGTTATATAAATCCTTTATCAAGTCTATTTACATTATACACTCTTGATAAAAGCGTCAAGAGGTAAACACACCCTCAATATGTAATTTTGTTTCATGATACGGCACGATTTGAAGCCAATAAAAAGTTCGGAAATCATCAACGAGTACTAGTTTTCTTTCTTAACTTTTCAAGTTTTCCTTTATAACGCTTAAGTGCTTTTTCTAAAACTATTGAAGTATCTAAATTCAGTTGATTTGATAGTTCTAATACCCTCTTCCTCTATATCTGAGTGGTCAGCTAATGCCGCCTTTTCTTCACCCGCTTTTCTATCACCATTATAAACAGTTAGAGCTTCTCCAAGTTCCGCAACCTCTTCAACTAAGTGAATAAATTGAACATATATTGTCCAATTAAAGTTAAATTCCTGAGCGATTTTTTTTACAGCTTTTTGATATTCATCAAGAGTTTTCATGAAAAAATTATATCAAAAACTGAGGGCAGAGATCATGGAATTAGAACTTTTAATATTTAAACAACATCAATCCTTGCGGGTGCGGCTTGTAGATAATTTTAATGGTAAAATTAAGAATAAAATGAAACCGCTTACTCTTATAATTGCTCTTCTTTACGGTTCATTGGTTCTTTTGATTTTTCCCTTATTTTTTATCCATTTAAACTCATTTTTTTCTCTGCCGGTTTATTCATCTTTTCATCATTCTCTATGAAGAACCGACTTTGAAAAAAAAGTTCCGCGATGGTTTTAATATTAATAATATTGACATTTAATACTATTTGTCATACAATATAATTGTGAAATATCTGGATTGGAATTTAAAGAAAAACGATTGGTTAAAGAAGAATAGAAACATAGGTTTCGAGGAAGTAGCCATAGCTTTAATTGAAGGAGATTTATTAGACATTATTGACAATCCGAGCAAAAATTTTCCTAAGCAAAAAGTTTTTGTCATTAAAATCAATAAATATATTTATTATATTCCTTTTGTTGAAGATGAAGAAAAATTTTTTTTAAAAACGATTATTCCAAGCAGAAAAGCAATAAAAAAATACTTAGAGAAATTATAAATTCAAATAAAACTTATGAAAAATTATAAACTTGATAAGGAAGAGTTACAGATATTAAAAGATGTAGAAGCCGGTAAGTATAAATCGGTAGCTAATTTAAAAGAGGAGATAAAAAGAGCTAGAGAGGCGGCCAAGAATACTCTTCAAAAAACCAGAAATATCAATATTCGCTTGCCGGAGCGCGATATTCAAAAGCTTAAAGTCAAAGCAGCCGAGAATAATTTGCCATATCAGACTTTAATTTCAATGCTTTTGCGTCAGTATACCAAGGGAGAGATAAGAATTAGTCTGTAAAACTGGACACCCTAAGGGTGTCCAGGCACAAAATTATATTATTTATTTAACCAAAACCACGTTTTTCAACTCTTCTTGATAAACAAAAACAACACTGTTTTCTTTCGACAATAATTTTAGCTTGTTTGGTTTTACATAAGGGGCTTCGATGGTGTGGAGAGTTGACTGGAATGACGTTAAGTAAACGATTTTTTTCGTATAAATATTAACAAAGTTATTCAAAAGTTCCTTAAAACCGGCCCGAAAAACATAAGCCTTCCAGATAGAATCATTGCTGCTATCTGGCAAATTGACAAAGTACAGAACGTCAGTTTTTTTAATTGTTGACTGATATTTT
>Ga0100393_10005246_pt1 | contig 11719 bp, 5 predicted proteins | sample CryGeymeta201517_FD_81546 | JGI IMG/M metagenome (GOLD analysis project Ga0100393, IMG submission 81546) | Groundwater microbial communities from Crystal Geyser aquifers in Utah, USA - Crystal Geyser metaG 2015-17 | ecosystem: Environmental > Aquatic > Deep subsurface > Groundwater | place: USA... | reverse complement strand
GGCTGCCCAGCGTGTTGATTCGGTGGTACCGCAGCCGGCCGCTGAGTCGATAGCCCGGGGTCTGCGCGGCACCGTAAACCGTCGACGGCTTGCCCTCGTAGTGGGGGACGGCCTGCTCCTCGCCGACCGGGTCGAGGAACGTCTGCGTCTTCTCTTCGGTGCACGCCGGGTCGGGCCACGTGAACCCGCAACCCCGGCACTTGAGCTGGTCGTAGCCGCCGCCCTCCCAGGCGAATCGCCAGCCGGCGCCGCACTTCGGGCAGTCGACGACACGGAACGGCGTGAGGGCCGGGATCCAGTAGGAGAGCTTGTCTTCAGGACACTCCACCCAAAACCGGGCGGCCGACTCGAACCCCGCCACCACCTGCTTCGCCCACTCGTGCTTCTCGGCATTGCGCTTGGCCCGGTCGACATCGGCCGGCTTGTACAGCCCGCACGGGTGGCTCACCTCCGCCGGCGGTTTGGGGGTGCGGTCATACATGGACTTCGCTCCCGTCCCCAACTCCAAGTCGTCGAAGTAACCCGCGGCGACATTCGTCGAGTAGCTGTTGAGATGGACGGTCACCGTCGCCGCGGCGGGCGGAACCTTCGCCCGTGCCACGCCTCGCGTCCACTGTTCCGCGCCGCGGCACGGCCACGAGCGGAGGGTCTCGGCAGGGCGCTTGCCGTCAGCAGTCCAGAACTCGAGGTAGAGCGACTGGTTGTTGCCCTTCGAACCGTAGTACCACCAGCTCACCCAGCAGTGCTGGCCCGGCGTGACCGCAAAGTGCGGGCTGCGAAGCCCGACCGCCAGCTTTGCATCCTCATCGACGAGCTGGAGGCTGTGCTTGCCTTCGTAGACCTGTTCCGTGGAAAGGCTGACCGTGCGCAGCGCGGTGAAGTGCGTCCAGCCGAGGGGGAGGGTTCCAGTTCCGTCGGGCTTCTCAAAGCCTTCGGTGAACAGCGTCTTTGTCTGCTCTTGGGCTGGCGCCGGGACGGCACCCGACACCATGATCGCGATTGCGGCGATAAGTCTTGTAGGGCGCATCCGGTGTCCTCGCATTCCGGGGTGAAGGCAAGTGGTTCCCCGGCGGCGGCCGATTTCCTTGTGGGGAGCGCGGACGAAGGGAGTGTTCGCGCTCCCGGAGGACGCCCGAACTTGTTCGGGAACTGGGGCGCGGAAGCTCCCAACGAGTTGGGGCGTCCTGAACGCGGGCACAGCGCGAAAGCGCGAGCTGGCACCCTCGCGGGCCGGCCGCGGAAGGAGGCCGGGCGACGACGTGGAAGACCTCTCAGCGGTCCGCAAGGGCTCTCCGCACGCCGCCAACGAGGAAGGAACCGCCCAATGTCCCTCAGTCTCACCTGCATTGCGTCCCTGCTCTTGTCCTGCGCCCCGGGCTCGGCACAGCCGCCGGCCAAGGGGCAACTCCTCGAACGCCTCGTGGCCGACTTCGAGACGGGCGCTTGGACGCCCGACGGGGGCAGCATGGCGCCGGGCGACTCGCGCCTTGTCGACGACGTCCCGGCGGACCTGAACGGCCGCTCCACGAAGTCGATGGAGGTGGAGGCCCGCTACTCGGGCAAGGGTTTCGCCGCCTTCGGCGTGCTGCCGCCGGGCGGCGCCATCCCCGGAGCCTGCCGCACAGTCAACCTCTGGACGAAGCCGCTGGAAGAGGGGTTCTTCTGGCTGCTCAAGTTCAAAGGGCCTGACGGCAAGGACCAGTTCAACGGGCGCAACATGGAGGCAGACCTGGGCGGCAAGGCCGGCGAATGGCACAAGGTGGAGTTCACCATTCCGCTGGACTGGCCGCAGCCCCTGGCCCTCGCCAGCATCGTCGGGCACAACTGGGGGAAGCAAGCGGACAAAGCCGACGCCCACCTCCGCGTGGACGACCTCCGCGTTGCCACCGACCTCTCGGGGATCGACCCCGCGAAGACCAAGCTGCTCGATATTCAGTTGCAGGCGCCCCACGAGCGAAACGTGTTCCTCAAGAGCGAACCGGTTCGCTTCTCGCTGTTGTTCGACTCGTGGCTTGGCAAGGCGTTGACGGGCAACGTCTCGTGGAGCGCCTGTCAGTTGGGCGGGCAGCCGTGGGCGGAGAAGAGGAAGGACTTCGAGTTCACCGACCTGCACAGCGAGACCATCGCCCTCGAACCGACCCGCTTCGGCGTGCACGAGCTGACAGTCACCTGCGAGGTGTCCACCGGGGACAAGCTGCGGAAGGCGCTTCGGTTCTCCTTCATCCCCGCGCCGCACACGTACACGGCCGAGGAGAAGCAGGCCTCGCCGTGGGGCATCAACATCCATGGCGGCAACCCCGGCGTGGCGTACGACGCGCTGGCCCGGACGGGGTTCAACTGGGTCCGCGACTACGCCTACACGTTCGAGTGGCTGCTGCGCGCGCGCGGCGACGACGGCAGGTACGCCGGCTGGCCGTGGTACCCGAAGATGGACGCCAAGCTCAAAGCTGCCGGGCTGAGGGGGCTCCCGTGCCTGTCGGGCGCCCTCGATCGCGAAGCGATCAAGGCCGGCAGGTTCGCTCCGGACCGCAAGTGGAAGAGCGACCTGATGCACGTCCTGGTGTCGTTTCCCGACTACACCGCGTGGGAACTGGACAACGAGTACGACTACACCTACGGAACGGCCGAAGCCGCGCGCGACTGGGCCGCCTACAAAGCGTATCACGAGACCTTCGGCCGAGCGGTCAACTTCCTCGACGACAAGCTGCTCGCCGTCGAGCAGGGCACTGCGGGCATCTTCCCCGAACAGGTTGGAGGGCTGGTGAAGAGCGGCGCCTTCGACCAGATCGACGTGGTCAACTGCCACCACTACTGCGGCACCGACGCCCCCGAGCTGAACACGATCAACCGCAACGTCGGCGGCGAAGAGGAGTCGCCGCGGTCGTTCTTCGACGCACTACGAGACTTCGTTGCCGCGGGCCGGGCCGACGGCAAGCAGCGGCAAGCGTGGCTGACCGAGTTCGGCTGGGACACGCTGGCCGGGCACATCGTCTCGGAGCCGGTGCAGGCCGCCTACCTGCAGCGCGGCTACTTGCTGGGGCTGTCGGCGGGTATCGACAAGCTGTTCTGGTACTGGAACCGCGACACCAAAGAGCCGCCCAAGCAGTTCTTCGACGGCTGCGGCATCTGGAACCCGGCGGACGAGCCGAAGCCCGCTTCCGCTGCCATGGCGGCCATGGTCCACTTCCTCAAGCTGCCCCAACCCGTCGGCACCTTCGAGTTGGGTGACAACACCTTCGGCCAGGTGCTGCGCGACCGCGGGCGGCTGGTCGCTTGCGCGTTCAAGCTGCAAGAGGACGGGAAGGACACGGTGGTGGAGTTCGGCAGCGGCGAGTGCTTCGACATGTATGGCAACCCACTGAAGGGCAGGCGTCACGCGCTGACGCTCGCACCGATCTGGATCGACGGCGTGTCGGAAGACGACCCGCTCGTGAAGCAAGCTGCGTTCGACCTCAAGTCGCCCTGGTTCATGCGCCTGACCGCGGGCGACGCCTTTACCCTCGAGGTCCGCGCGACCAACCGCGGCGCGACGCCGCTCCGGGCCACCTGCAGCGTCACGCCGCCGAAGGGCTGGACCGCCGACCGCACGACCCTCGCCCTGGACGTTCCGCCCGGGCAGACGGTTCAGGTCCCGTTCGCCTTGGCGATTCCCGACGCGGAGACAGACGGGCAGAACCGGATCGCAGTGACCGTCCGCGAAGGGCAGGTCGAGAAGCGACTGGCTACGACCATCCGGATCGACAGGCCGCTCGCGTTGTCGCCGGTGACCTTGTCCGGCGCTTCGGGCCGGACCACGGCGCAGGTCCGCCTGCGGAACCGCTCGAAGTCGGTGAAGACCGTCCGGCTCAAAGCCCGCGTCCCGGCGGGATGGGAAGTGACGCCGGCCGACCAGGAGTTGACGCTGCCGGCAGCGCAAGCGACGAAGGTTGAGTTGCCGGTCACGTGGCGCCCCTCGTGGCAGCCGGAAGAGCGCGCGGAGCTGGAGGTGCTCAACGAGGGCGGGCAACCGCTCGCCCAGGCGGGCCTCATCCCGCCCGTGGTTCCGCTGCCGCGCGTGGCCAACCTCCTCTGCGACGGCAAGCTGGACGACTGGCCCGCTGCGGCGAAGCTCCCCGACTGGGCGCTGGGCTGCGACGCCGGCAAGCCGGGCGTCGCGGTGTATGCCGGCTATTCGGCGGAGGGGCTGCACCTTGCCGTCAAGGTTGACGACTCCCGCCTCCTGGTCACCGACCCCAAGGCATTCTGGCTGCAGGACTGCCTCGAAGTCTTCGTTGACACCGCGAACGACAAGCAGGAACGCAAGATGTTCGAAGTCACCGACCACCAGTTCTGGCTGTGTCCGCTGATCGACGACAAGCGCGTATACGTGGGTCGCTGGAAACGGTTCGACGAGATCCCAGCCACAATCTACGACCTGCCGGGCGTCAAGAGCTTCGCCGCCAAGCAAGGCACCGGCTACGTCGTGGAAGCCGTCCTCCCCGCCGCGGCGCTCAACGGCTTTTCGCCCGCGCCCGGCAAGTCCCTCGGGTTGTGTCTCAATCTCACCGTTCAGGGGCGCGACACGAAACGCGAAGTCTACTGGCCGCGCCCGAAAGACTGGACCGTGCTTAACATGCCAAGTGCTTGGGGAACGGCAGAGCTGAAGTAGGCCTGGGCCGCCCCCGTTCCGCGGACCGGTCTCTCGTGCTACCATGGGGCAAGTGCGCACTGCGCGAGCCAGACCAGGAACAGCAGCGGTGCACAGGGGGAATCGTCTCATGCAGTTTGTGCGTGCCAGTCTGTTGCGGGGCTTCGGGGTCGCGCTGACGTGTACGGCCGCCGTTGCCGTCTTCGTCGGAGTGACCGGCATTGGTCGGGGCGAAGCCGGCGAGCCCGCCGGTGTGGACAAGCCCCTGATCGCGCACTGGGCATTTGGAGAGCTGTTCGGGAGCACCTGCGTCGACTCCAGCGACAACGGGCATGACGCCTCGCCGGAGCGGGGGCAGTTGGCGGAGCGAACCCAGGGACTGTTCGGGACTGCCCTCACGCTGTCCGGCAACCACGTGCTGCGGGTCTCCGGCAAGCCGCTGTTCGGTGCGATGCCGGAGATTGCGCTTAGTGCCTGGGTGCTGCCGACCGGCTTCGAGCGGTATACCGAGATCTTCCGCAAGGAAGATGGCGACAGCCGCGTGCTCTTCGCGTTTCAGGAGAACGGCACGCTTCTGTCGTTGGGGCTGAATGTCAATGGCTATGTCGAGTGCGACGCGCCGATTGAGCCGGCGCTGGTTCTCGACGGCAACTGGCACCACTGTGCAGCGACCTTCGACGGCAAGTTCATGCGCGTCTACCTCGATGGTAAGGAGGTCGGCTCGCTCGAACGGCCGGGCGCCATTGTCGCCGGCGGCGCCGCGCTCGCGTGTATCGGGTCGTCCAACGGCGGCGAGTGCTTCCAGGGCGCGCTGGACGAGCTGCGGATCTACGCCAAGGCATTGACGGCCGACGAAGTCGGGCGCCTGTACCAGGCCGGGGTGGCGGCGCTCGCGGCGCTGTCCGAGGACGTCGCTGGTGGCGAGCCAAGCCTGGGCAAGCCGCTCCTGGCGCACTGGGAGTTCAACGAGAAGGGCGGCGCCACCCTCCACGAGGCGACTGGCAAACAGGCGCTGTCGGTCGAATCGGAGCGGCTGATTCCGCGGACGCGCGGCGTCCACGGCAACGCACTGGACCTGCACGGCGAGAACGTGCTACAGGCGGCTGGCGTGGTGCCGACGGAGCTGTCGAAGGTCAGCCTCGCAGTGTGGGCGCGCCCGGCAGACCTGAGCGGCTTCCGGGAACTCTTCCGCCAGGAGTGCCCGAACCGGTTGCTGTTTTCCTTCCAAGAAGGCGGCCGGATTCTCTCGTTCGGACTCAACGCGGGCGGCTACGAGGAGTGCGACGCAGAGATCACCCCCGCCGTGTCGGACGGCGCGTGGCACCATTGCGCGGCGACGTTCGACGGCGAGGTCATGCGCGTTTACCTGGACGGTCAGCAGATCGGGTCGCTCGAACGCACCGGCAAGCTGACCGTTCAGACCGACGCGCCAGCCTTCATTGGTTCCAGTTCAGGGACGGGCGAGTTCTACCAGGGATCGCTGGATGACCTGCGGGTCTACGCGGATGCGCTGACGCCTGACGAAGTCACGCTGCTCTATCGCAGCGGCGTCGAGTCGCAGGAGCGGCTCGCCAAGGGGCTGGAGGGGACGCTCAGCGCGTTCTATGCGCCGCAACAGTCGTTCGCGGAGACGCTGGCAAGCTGCCGGAAGAACCGGATCGAGAAGCGTGTCCCGTTGGACCGCGACTTGGCCGGGTTGCTGCTGACCAAGCTCAACGCCGCCTTTCCCGAAGACTACGCCAACTTCACCAACTGGACCGGCGCCAACCCGCTTGAGTACCTGACCGCCCGCGACGACGCGATCGAGGTCGCGGCGGCGGAGCGGATGGTTGGGCTACTGCTGGAGTACAAGCCGCTCACCGAGCACCAGCGGCAGAAGCAGACGCCGGAGGAGCTGCGGAAGTGGGAAGCGGCGGACAAACTCCAGCAGCAGTTGGACCGGCTGAAGGCCAGTGGCGAAACGGCGCGGTTCTCGCCCGAGTGGATCCAGTTGGTTCTCGCAGCCGGGCCGCAGATCCAGTTCCGGCCGTATGTGTCCGAAGCGGTCGCGCCCTACCTCAAGCCCGAGACGCCGATGACTCGCAGCCTTACTGCGGCCGAGGCCGAGGAGGTCCTCCAGCGCGACTGGCTGCACCAAGCGGGCGGCAATCCCATCCCAGCACGGATCCGCAGCGAGCTTGGGTGGGCGCGCGAGCTTGCCGACCGGATCAGCTCCCAGTCGCCGGCCGCAGTGGACTTCGCGCCGGAGTTGGCAGAACTCAAGACGCTGGAGGAGCAGGCCGCGACGACAACTACTGCTGACCCGGCGCTTTACTTCCGCGTCCGGGAAGTGAAGCGCCGAATCATGTTCCGCAATCCCGCCGTCGACTTCACCAAGGTGCTCTTCGTCGATATGCCCTTCCCGGCGGGCTCCGAATGGCCGCACGAAACGCGGCACCGACTGGGCTACATGGCGGTGCCGGGCGCGCGACTGTTGGCGCTGGACGGACTCGGCCCCGGAGGCAAGCTCACGCAGCTCATGCCAGAAGCGCCACTACACGGCTCCTTCTGGCGACCCGACGTTTCCTACGACGGGCAGCGAGTGCTTTTCTGCTTCAAGCCGCACAACGAGAAGTCGTTTCACCTCTACGAGATCAACGTGGACGGCTCCGGCCTGACGCAGCTTACCGACGGACCGTACGACGACTTCGACCCCATCTACCTGCCCGACGACAAACACCTCCTGTTCAGCACGACCCGCGCGCACACCTACGTGCGCTGCATGCCGCCGACCAACGCCTTCGTTCTCGCGCGCTGCGACCGCGACGGGAAGCACGTCTACCTCATCTCCGCCAACAATGAGCCCGACTACCTCCCCTCCGTCATGAACGACGGCCGGGTGATCTACACCCGTTGGGAGTACACCGACAAGCCGCTCTGGCGCGACCAATCGCTGTGGACCATCAACCCGGACGGCACCTACGTCAGCACCTTCTGGGGCAACCAGAGCGTGTGGCCCGACTTGCTCAAGGACGCCCGCAGCATCCCCGGCAGCCGCCGCGTCATGTTTGCCGGCAGCGCCCACCACAACTGGTTCAGCGGCTCCGTCGGGATCATCGACCCGCAAGGCGGCTTCAACTTCCCCGAGGGGCTGACCAAGGTAACAGCCGACGTCGGCTGGCCCGAGTCCGGGAACGGTCCCGTCGATCCCATCGAGTCACCCAAGTATCACGCCAGCGGCGCGTACCAGGCGTACTACTCACCCTACCCGTTGAGCGAGCACGACTTCCTGGTGTCCGCCAACCGCGGCGGCAAGTTCGTCCTTTACCTGATGGACACCGAGGGCAACCGCGAGTTGATCTACGAGGGCGTCAACAACCTCTTCCACGCGATCCCCCTCAAGCCGCGCCCGAAGCCGCCCCTCCTCTCCGACCATGTCGCGTGGCCCACGCGCGCCGAGCGCCTGCACCCGAAAGACGGAGTGATCTTCAGCGGCGACGTGTACCAGGGCGCGCCGCCGGAGCTGAAGGGGAAAGCGAAGTACCTGCGCGTCCTCAACATCGACCCCAAGACGTACACCTACTGGTACAAGCGCCCATACCTCTCCACCGGTCCGGTGGTGTCGGCGTTGCAGTCCGAAGGGGTGAAGCGCATTCTGGGGACGGTCCCCATTGAGAAGGACGGCTCCGTCGCCTTCCACGCGCCTCCTGGGTTATCGCTCCACTTCCAGCTCCTCGACGAGAATCAGCGGGCACTGCAGACCATGCGCAGCTTCGTCAGCGTCATGCCCGGGGAGACCCGTGGGTGCCTCGGCTGCCACGAGTCGCACAGCAGAGCCCCCGAGAACCCGCAACCCGGCCTCGCCCTGAGCAAGGCGCCCCAGCAGATCACCCCGCCACCGTGGGGCGACGAGACCATCAGCTACCCACGCTTCGTGCAGCCGACGTTGGACAAGTACTGCGGCAAGTGCCACCAGGGCAACGGCGAAGCCCGGAAGGTGCTCGACCTCACCGAACGCCCCAGCTCCCCCATCTTCACCGAACCCTACCTCACCCTCATCGGCAGACCCTCCTGGGGCAGCCCCTACCAGAAGCCTGACACCCCTCCACCCGGCTTCGGCATCGCCGACACCCTCCTCGTTGAAGCCTACAGCACTACCGACCCCGCCGCCTACACAACCCCCCAACCCATGACCGCCCTCTCCTACAAGAGCCGCCTCATCGACCTCGCCTCCAGCGGCAAACACCACAACGTCAAAATCGACCCCCTCAGCCTCCTCAAGCTCATCGCCTGGGTGGACACCATGTGCCCCTACCGAGGCGAAGAAGAAGTCCGAGAGATCCCCGACCCCGAGTTCCAAGGCGTGGACTGGCTGGCAGTGCGCCCGAAGATCCAGAACGCGCCCCGGATCGTGCGGCCCGGGCCGGTGGATTGAGGGAGGAGCCAAGGCACTCTGGACGCGCGCGCAACTAGCATTGTCCCGGCGGTGTCCACGCTTGACAGTCAGTTCTGCCCGATATGGACTACCGGAACCACAAGGAGCAAGGGAACATGGGAAGAGCAATCGAGGCTGTCTACGAGTCTGGGCTTCTGCGTCCCAAAGTGCCGGTCGCCTTGGTGGAAGGGCAGACCGTGACGGTGGTAGTGCGGACACCCACTTTCGCGGTGCAGCTACGCTGCGAACGAGACGAGCGCCTGCGACGTCACTTCGGCGCTTGGCGAAGCGGAGATCCGGGCCCCGGGGACAACGACCGAATCGACGCTGATTTGGCGCTTGGGTACGGAAGCAGCGGCGCGCCGGAGAGACAAATGTTGGTCGCGGCGCCTGGGTCGCTGCTTCAATAACCGGGTTGCGGGATGTGCTCATTACCGACCCTCACTTCGAGCAGGCTGGTTTCGTTCGGTTGTTGCGCGGCGCGTGAGCCGACGTGCTTGGTGGAAGACTCAGGGCGGCTCAGCGTTGGCGGGCGCACCGCAACCGAACGGAGGTTCCTGTGAACAACTTGACTGTGACGATCCTTGCGCTCTGCGCGGTACTCTCTTTCGGTTGCCTCATGCACGAAGCAGACGCCGCCGACCTCTACCTCGCCCCCACTGGGAACGACGCCAACCCCGGCGCTCGCGACGCGCCGTTCGCTGCGCTCGAACGGGCTCGCGACGCTGCCCGCGGATTGAAGGGACAAGGCGGCGGAGTCACTGTGTGGCTGCGGGGTGGCGTGTACCGACGCGACAAGGCGTTCGAGTTGACGGAGCAGGATTCGGGCGCGGAGGGGGCGCCGGTGGTCTACCGGGCCGTTGAGGGTCAACAGCCTCGGATTGTCGGCGGGCCGGCGATTCCGCCGGAGGCGTTCCTGCCGGTGACGGACGCGGGAGTGCTGAAGCGGCTGGAAGAGCTGGACTCACCCGGCGAGTATTTCGTGGACCGAAAGACCGGCGTGCTCTACTTCTGACCGCCGTCGCCGGTAGCAGGAAAGGAGATTGGGCTGTCGCTACTGGAGGCGCCGATGGTCTCGCTCACCGGTGTCTCCAACGTCACGTTCCGGGGGCTCACCTTCGAGTTTGCCCGCGGCATGGCGGTGACGATGGCGGGCGGGAGCCACAACCGGTTGGCGGGCTGCACCATTCGCAACATCGCGACGGATGCTGTGAAGATCGACGGCGGCACGGACAACGGCGTGCTGTCGTGCGATCTCTACAACATGGGCGGCGCGGGCGTCTCGCTGAGCGGCGGCGACCGCGCTACGCTGACCCCCTGCGACAACTTCGCCGAGAACTGCCATATCCACCACTTCGGCCGGATCTTCCGCACGCACAAGGATGCGCTGTTCCTCAACGGAGTCGGCTGCCGTGCCTCGCACAACCTGATCCACGACGCGCCGCACCACGCCATGGACATCGGCGGCAGCGCGCATGTCGGAAACCAGGCGATCTACGTCGATGACAACGCCTGCGGCGTGACCTCGGTGGGCAACGTGATCTATCGCGTCTACCGCGCCTTCCTCATTGGCGGCGGGCGCGAGAACGCGATGGACAACAACGTCATCGTCGAGTGCCCTATCCCCATGCACATCGACAACCGCGGGATGAGCTGGAGCGGCAAGGAAACCGAGAACTGGACCACGCTCACCACGCGGCTTGCGGCCGTGCCCTACCAGCAGGAGCCATGGCGGAGCCGCTTCCCCCAGTTGGTGACCATTCTGGACGACGAGCCCGGCCTGCCCAAACGCAACCGCGGACGGCAGTGAACCGACGGAGGCGTCGCCCCGGTACGGAGAGCCGCTCAAACTGACACAGACCACGACCCTCAAGGCGGCAGCCTTCGCCTCAGCAGGCGGGGAGGCGGAACGCTCTGAGACGGTAGAGGCAGTCTACACGGCGCACAAGCTCGGCCCTGCTGGAGGCGTGTACCTGAGCGACCTGCCCGAGGTGGACGCCTTCGCCCATGGCGGGCTGAAGAAGGATGCCAACTACTCGGGGAAGGGACCGGTATCGTTCGGCGGCAAGTCCTTCCCCAAGTCGATCTTGATCCATGTGGAGGCGGCGGAGGGCGGCGGGCGCAGCCACGCGACGTATGCGCTGGCCGGTGGGCTTGCGAGGGCAACGCGCTTCAAGGCGACCATCGGCCTCGACGACGAAGCCGGCAAGGCCGGCACGTGCACCTTCGCCGTGGAGGTGCTGCGCGACGGCAAGTGGGAGCGCGTGTTCGAGAGCGGCGTGTTGAGAGGCGGCGAGCCGCCGCAGGACGTCGACGTGGACCTCTCCGGGGCGAGCCAACTTCGCCTCGTGTGCACCGACGCCGGAGACAACATCAACTCCGACCACGCAACGTGGGCTGGGGCGAGGGTGCAGTGAGCGATGCCGTACGCTTGTTCAGTCGTCGAGGAAGAAGAGCCGCACTTCCTTGGGCCGCAGGGCGACCGTGAACTGACGCGCGTTCCTGCACACGACGCTGCGGCTGGCCAGGTCGGTGACGGTTCGCGGCGCTGGAAGCGTCACCGCGCAAGGGCCACCCGCCTTGCTGGCGCCCAGAGTCAGGTATACTCGCGAAGGTTAGGAATACACCGAAGCTATTGCACAAGTTCGACGCCTCTGCGTGCACAGCAGTGTGTTGGG
>Ga0100393_10005243_pt1 | contig 11727 bp, 11 predicted proteins | sample CryGeymeta201517_FD_81546 | JGI IMG/M metagenome (GOLD analysis project Ga0100393, IMG submission 81546) | Groundwater microbial communities from Crystal Geyser aquifers in Utah, USA - Crystal Geyser metaG 2015-17 | ecosystem: Environmental > Aquatic > Deep subsurface > Groundwater | place... | reverse complement strand
TTCTTCAATTCTTAGTTGATCATGATCACCCGGCCTATATATCACTACTCTCTTCATATATTATCCTTAACTGCTCCAGTAAAATGGGGACGTATTCTTACAATTTCCTAATAATTCTCTATATCTAACGACTAGAATTTTCCGCTGCCAAAGAACTATAAAGTTATTATGAAGATTGGAGCTGTCTTACTGAAGGATCAGTTTCGTTGTGGCAAAATCTTTCCCCATTTTACTGGAGCAGTTAACATTCGGTAAAATACTGACCATGGTAACTCTTCAATATTTTATCATATATTCCATTACGTTTAATGATTTCTAATCCCTCATTAAAGCTTTTAAGATAGAAGCTATCTTTAAATTTAATATTTCGAGGCGTCTTCTTAGAGACTGGATAGAATACCAATTGATCAATTCTTTGTGCGGGATGATTTCTTGTAAATTGGTACATAAAAACATTCTTATCTGAAATGATAATATCAATTCTTTTCCCAAGTAAAACTTTTGTTTGTAACTCTTGATCAAAGTCTTCAGAATAGTTTGAATTCACTTCAACTGATTTCTTAAATTCCTCTCCAAGAACATCCTTTGCAGATTTAAATGCCCAAACTGAATGGCTAGAGAAGCTTTCTTTTTTTCCAAGATTAATAAGAGAATTTTTCAAGGCCACAGCGCAGTCAATATAATTAATCGTCTGATTTGACTGGAGAACCTCACTACCTTCATAAATAGAGTTAGTTAAATTATCAACAACACCATTAACAACATTTGAATTTAGAAGTTTTACTGCATCTTTATAATTAACATTTCTAATCTCTTTAATATCAAATCCCTTTTCCTTGAAAGACGCCTTAATAATTTCAAGTTCAATTCCACGCTCATCCTTTTCTATATAATAAGGAGGCATCGAATTAGTGAAAGCGATGGCCAGTGCCAACGTCATCTTCGTAAGTAGAATAAGTGTAAATATCTTTAGAAGCATGGAAAAATTTTAGATGAAATATCGTAAATACTCAATATATGGAACTTATGTGCTTCGCTTTCCATAGAGGTCTTCCAACAGCAGGACAAGTCTCAAACCTAGAGTAGTCTCCACTATCGGGAAAATTAAACTTGAGCGTTCCACTCTCCCCTTCTTTAATTGAACCGACAATGAGCGTCTCATTCATAAATGCTGTATAGTACTTAATATTGAAGCGCCAAATATCATGGGACTCAACTCTTAGAAAGGTCGCCTCTCCCCTCGAAATCTCATTAAAGATACCATTATGATAAAAACAAAGCCCTTCAATATTTTCAAATTTCGGCGCTGTAATATAAACAAACCCACCACAGGCAATGATGAGAAGCAGAGCAATTTGCACAATATATTTCAAAGAGTTTTTGATCATATCTAGCCCCCATAAAAAAAGCCCTGCATAAGCAGGGCCATTTCATTTGTAATTATTGTTGAAAAAATTACTTATTTGCTTCGTAGATCGCTTTGAATCCATCGAAATCTCTTGCTGCGATATCAGCTAACATCTTTCTGTTAATTTGGATGTTATTTTTCTTTAGGTTACCCATAAATTTTGAATATGATGTTCCTAAAGACTTTGATGCTGCAGAAATTCTGATAATCCAAAGTTTTCTCATATCTCTTTTTAGAAGTTTTCTACCAACATATTGGTAAGCCATTGCTCTTTTTACAGTTTCAGCAGCTTGGTAATAAGTTTGTCTTCTTGAAAAGTGAAAACCTTTCGCTAATTTAAGAACTTTGTTTCTTCTTTGTCTTGCTTTAAAACCTCTTCTAACTCTAGACATAATCTACTCCATTTTTTTTGACGATTGGGGGCCTACGGCGCTTGTCAAATCTTTCCCAATAATCGGGTTAAAATACAATTACTACTTTCTACTTCTTCTTAGATAGCTTTGCTGCGTAAGGAAGCATTCTTCTCACTTTTTCAGATTCTGCTGCGTGAACATAACCTGTTTTTGAGTTTCTCTTCTTTGCATCCTGTGGTCTCTTCTCAAGAATGTGTCTTAAGTTAGCTCTTTTTCTTTTGAACTTTCCGTTCCCTACAGGTGTGTACCTCTTAGCTGCCGCTTTTCTAGTCTTCATTTTTGGCATGAATAACTCCTAAATTTAACTTCAACAATAAAAATTAATAAGTGTAACAATATTACAAGTATGTATGGATATCAAAATTTAATAAATTTGCAAAGTAAAAAGGAATGGATTAGCGATAAATATTTGATTTAAGATAGACGCATAACGAAAATTCAGCAAGTTACAAAAAAAAACCCAAGCAGCGCTTGGGTCAATTAAACTATTTCTTTTTACTCGGAGCGAGAATAGTGATGATTCTATTCCCCATCAACTTTGACGGACTTTCAATCATCGCACCAAAATCACAGACAGTAGCGATAATGGTATCAAATTTCTCTTTACCAGCATCACGGTAGGCCATCTCACGTCCTCTAAACTGCATAACAAATTTAACCTTGTCACCCTCTTCTAAGAACTTTTGAGCTCTTTTAAGTTTAGTATCTAAATCATGTTTTTCAATATTTGGTCTTAACTGAATTTCTTTTAAAACAATCTTTACTTGCTTCTTCTTTGCTTCAGCTAATTTCTTTTGTAATTCGTACTTGTACTTACCGTAATCAATAACCTTGACAACTGGAGGCTTTGCCGTCGGAGCAATTTCAACAAGGTCTAAACCTAGTTCTTCAGCAATTTCTCTGGCCCTGCTAATTGTTACAACACCATACTGCTCTTCTTCTCCAACTAAACGGCATTCAGATATTCTAATATCTTCATTAATACGAGGTCCCCTGTCTCTGCTAGGTCCCTTTCTGTTGTCTCTAATAAATCACCTCCGGATTTCGTTAACTAAAAATTCAATTTGATTGTAATATCAAAAACTTAAAATAAATAAAAGATAATAATTAAATTTTAACCTAGCTCTGCACGCTTGCAAAGCCCTTAGTTTGTCAAAAAGCACTCAAATCTTACTTCTGGGCCGCTTTCCAGTCTTTTAAAAACTAAAAATGGCCGATCTTCCTCATTATGCTTTGGTAGCGCGGTAATTGAGAGGTCTTGAGCAGTCATAACAAAGCTTCCAATTTTTGATCTTGATAGGTCAACAATCTCAAATTCTAAACCAAATTTTGTATGTCCAACAAAGGCACGGCCTGGAATGAAGAGGCCCTCACGGATCAGAAAGTAGATATTCTCATCGAAAATTTGATTTCGAGGAGCAGCAATAAGATGGTCTAAAATTATTTGTGAGTATTCAAATGCTTCTTCAAAAGTTTTAAAACCTTTTTTGGCGCATAGAAGTCTTAGATTAGAAATTTCGCGTACGTCGTAATTCAAATCAATTCCTTTTGTGTATTAATCCCTATGATTCTTTTCATATGGCTCTACATGTATCGTGATATCAATATTGTGGCAATAGCTAGAAAGCCTCTTTTTAAGGAGGTCTTCGGCCTTGTGAGAAAGTGCATGGGCTTCAATAAGACTAAGCTTGGAATCAACAAGTAAATGAAAATCAATATGCATCCAGTGCGTGTTACCTCTTGCTCTAAATTTATGAATATCAATAATCTGTGGCAGACTCTCAATTTCCTTTATAAATTCTTTTTCAATATCAGGCGAGTGATCAAGAAGATCATTTAAATTACCTCGTGCAATCTTAATAGCAAGGTAGATCAGGTAAATAATAATCAAAAAGCCTATGATCATATCTGGCCATACAAGACCAAATTTTGAACTGATAATTGAAATTAGTACTCCAAAGCTTAGAATAAAATCCCCTTGAGTATGTTCACCATCAGCAGTTAAGAGACGACTATTGAGTCTCTTTCCCTCATTTCGTTCATAGGTGGCCACAAAGTAACTAATCGCCATCGAGACAAGAATCGAGACAATCGGCACGATCCCAAATTCACGAGGAGCAGGTGTACCACTGATAAGATTATCTTTGTGTGTTAGAAAAAGTGAAACAGCAGAAGAAAAAAGGAGAAGGCTTAAGAATAAACTTCCAATATTTTCAAATTTATAATGCCCGTAATTATGATTTTTATCTCCAGGCATACTCGCATAAGTTATTGCCACGAGAGCAACCACATTACCAAACCCATCGAAGACGGACTCAAGTCCAGAAGAGGAAAGAGACAGGTAGTGAAAAGTACTCCCTGCAATAATTTTAATTAAAGCAGAAAGTATATTGAGTCCCATTGTAATGTAGAGAACTTTCTTTATTTGTTTTTCGCGAATATTTAAAGACATTGATTAAACAACCTTTAAATTAAATTTAAGCTGTTCCATTAACTCATCTTCAAGTTTTTCAATGTAAATATTGAGCGCCTTTTCATTTCCAATTCTAAGGGCTCCTTCATCCTTGATAAGAAATCCTTTTTGAATGAAGTATTTAATGGCATTCTTTGCAAGTTCGACATTGTGGCTTTCATAGAATCTAATAACTCTTTGATGTTTAAACTCAGAATCAAAAACTAGTTGCAGACGGTGAATAAAATCATCTTGCTTAAAAAGAGTAATTCCCTCTTTATCAAAACTCTTAATCGTCATCCCAGCAACGAAGTAAGATTCATTGATGTAACTAAGGGATCTTGAAAAGATTCCAAGGTTAGAGGCCACAGCGTAGAGATCTTTATGGGAAAGATTCATACATTCTTCGAGAGAATTGATATCTCTTCCAATAGCATCTGAAAGTATCTTTAGTGTTTGCACAAAGTATTCTTTTAGAGTAGGGAGATAGAATTCATGCTTAAGCTGATCTCTTTGTTCGACAAAGAATTTTTTTAAATCTTCGACATCTTGAATTTTTCCTGAAAATAGATTTATCCAAGCAAGGTTAATTGTCCATGGAATGATAAAGTGATGAAGTATTGTATTTTTAAAAAATAATAATTCACGTCGGGCCACTTTCTTAATTGAATAAAAGACAGTCGAGTTATCATGACGACCAATTACTTCAATTTTTCCATTACCAATCAAAATATCGACAGCACGTCCAAGTGTCTTTTCAATTTTTCCAAGCGAAAGTGTTTCAGTAAAAGGAATATCAAATTTCATACAGTATTGAATAATGGCCTTGGCCTTGGCCGTAATGTCTGTCCACTTTAGTGCACCAGATGTTTCGTCCAAAAGAATAAGAACAAGAAGTGATGTTGGAGTTACAACCATTTCATCACCGACTCTTCTAAAACATTTGAATGCAAGGTCTCTTAAATTCTTCTTATTCTCCTCTTCATTCTCACTCTTCTTTGCCCTAACAGGGTTTCCGACATTGATATGAACATTACCAAATTGATAAGAGATAAGTTTAACGAGACTAAAAAGTTGACCTGTACTCTCCTTAACTTTTGCTCCTCCCTGTAGTTCTTTGGCCAATGATTTTTGTTCTGGAACATATTCATGTGCTATTGAGACAGGAACAAATAAGAGATTAGACTGACGATCTTCAGGAAGATGACTGTGGGCCTCTAAAAGCATTTGATAGAGACCATACTTTGGTGGACGAAGCTTTCCTGTACGAGTTCTTCCCCCTTCGAAGAAGAATTCGATTGGCTCACGATTTACAAGTAAGTAAAACAGATAAGCTTCCATCGTTAGCTTATAAAGAACGTCATTTTGAAAAGATCTTCGAATGAAGAAACAACCTGACTTTCTAAAAATCTTACCAATTGGAAAAATATTTAAATTGTCCCCACCAGCGACATAGAGAGGTCTCTCATACTCTTTGTAGAATTTATAATTAATGGCCACATAGTCAGCATGAGACTGATGATTAGGAACAAGCACAATTGAGTTATGCTTCATCAGCTCCCCAAGATTATGCCCATTATCATTGAAATTGATGCCATCATAAAGTCTTGGAAGAGTAGCATCGAACATTTTCTCAACTGTTTTAAAATAAGTCTTAGAAAAGTCGGCTCTCATTTCCTCAAGGTTTTTAAGCGCCTTATCTTTAGATTTAATCGGATCAGAACTTGATTCAATTCTCTCTTTTAATTTGGGATAGGACAAAACCGTCTTTTGCATATCTGATAGCATATTGTTCCTCTTAGTTTATTTTTCCATGTGGCTTACTTTCACTCATCCCTGAAGATGACATTTCCATAAAAAGCCCGGCTTCAGTCATGGCCTTGATTGTATCAACACCTAAGTAAGTCATCCCTGATCTTATACCACCGATCAATTCATCGATAATATATTCGACAGGACCTTTGCAAGGGATCATCGTATCAACACCTTCTGCGGCCATCCCTTTTGGTAACTCTCCTCGCCAAGAAACTTGAGCGGCTTTTGATGCCATACCACGGTACTGCTTCATTCCGCCTTTTACTTCACCAGGAGTTTCAAGTGCTCCAGAAACAAGAGATCCAACCATGCAAGTATCAGCACCTGCACAAAGGGCCTTAACCATATCGCCAGAATTTTTTAGGCCACCATCAGCGATCACAGGAACTCCATGTTTTGAAGCTTCTTGTACACACATTGCAATTGCCGTTAATTGAGGTACTCCATGACCTGTAATAATTCTTGTCGTACACATTGATCCTGGTCCAATACCAACCTTTACGGCATCAGCTCCACGATCAATCATACGGCGTACACCATCAGAAGTGGCCACATTTCCTGCAATAACATCAATCTTTGGATATTTATTTTTCACATATTCTAAAACTTCCATCATCATAATTGAGTCACCGTGGGCAATATCAATAGTGAGGATCTCAACACCTTCATTGGCCAAAAGGTCTGCTCTAAGTTTTCCTTCTTCCTTAACTCCAATGGAAGCTGCCATCGGTAAAGTTATATTATTATCACGGAAATATTTTTGAATTTTTCTTACGTCTTCAACTTGTTCTTCAGTAGACATGAAACGGTGTAAAATTCCCATTCCTCCAAGGCTTGCAATCTTACAGGCCATATCCACACCTGTAACCGTATCCATATTTGCCGTAACAATAGGAATATCAATTTCATAATTCTTAGTAACTTTAGTTTTAGTTGATGGCATTTTACGTGAATAGATTTCACTATATCGAGGAATCAGTAGGACATCGTCAAAAGTATAACCCTTACCTCTTTCTAAAATAGACTGCGCCTTGAACATTAGTTCCATTTCGTATCTCCTCTAAGAATGTATGTGTTTGAAAATGGTATCATGGGACTAGTCTTGTTTTTAGACCTTGCGCACAAAATAACCTATAAAAATCGATGTATTTTGACTTTTTCATCATAAATTATTTCAATAAATCCTAACTCACCGCCCCCATCATAGAAACTCGACATACCAGTATCAATTCTCCAGACTTTTCCCTCACAATCCGAGTTAATTGTCTTTTGAACGGTATGGGCAATCACCATTCTCTTGGCCCCTAAAATCCCTAAGGCCTCATCGAGCTCTTTGCATGCTTTGTTGCCCTTGGCATATATTCGAGAATAAAGAGGAGAATCTTCCTCAAAGAAATATTTACGACGACGATCACTCCCATTCATCCAACCACTGATATCACCATTGATTTTCTCTAGTCCTTTCTTTGCAAACTTTGGTTCAACACCACCATGAACAAAAATAGTTTCACCAATTTTCAAAATTGTATGATGAGTAGATAAGTAATTTGCAACAGCACCACCGGGGCGAAAGGCCATCACTCTTCCATGTTGATAAAATGGCAAAGCTTTCAGGGCCTCTTTAACATTCTTATTCAGGTTGTCTGGCATCTTTCCAGCATAGCGATCAAACTGAGCAAATCCTTCTTCTGTTACATCACTAAAGTTTAAATCGACATTCTTTAATTCGTGATTCCCTTGCAGAAGATAGAGCTTTCCGCCAGATTTGATTGCTTGTTTTTCTAATTTTTTAAAAAGTTTAAGAATTTGAAGTTCACCTTTTCCACGATCAAGTAAGTCACCGACCTGTACAACAGTGCTATCTCCAGCAATCCAATTTAAATTTTCGTCCGTGATACTTCCACTGATAAGTAGTCTCTTAACAACATTAAAATCACCATGGATATCGCCAATGGCAATGACCTTCTTTTGCTTTGGTATCGCATAATCAAGACTCACTGAAAGTGCAGAGAAACTCGTAAGAATGATTGTCAAAATGGTGAAAAATTTCATTCGATATTAATAACTTATAATGCTCTCAAGAGATATAATTGATGAAAATTTTACTCTATTCTAACAATCTTTTCCTTCAACTAAATAAAAATGTTAAGAAAGCTTACCAGAGGGATCAAATTAATGAAGAAGATAACCAAGTACTTTATCGACAATAGCTTTATCGTCAACCTAATTAGTGTCATGATGCTCATCATAGGTGGTATATCGCTCTTTCATATGAAAAGAGACCTGATCTCAGGATGGAGCTCAAAACAAATCAATATTAGTACATCTCTAAGCGGTGCAGGTCCCGCTCAGATGGAAAAATTCGTTACCTATCCAATTGAGCAGGCCATTAAAAATCTTCCAGGTATCGAAAAAATCACTTCAAGCTCGTCGACGAATTCAACATCAATAAGTGTAAAAATAAAAGATGAATACAAAGATATTTTAGAGCTTGAACAAAAAATAAAAGATTCAATTGGTAATATCAAAGCGACTCTCCCTGACGATCTTGATGATATAAATATCGCCCATCAAAAAATGACTGAGTCTTGGTTTTCAAGCTATTCAATTTTAAACTTCAAAGAAGAAAACCCAGAACATCAAAAATGGTTTTATAAATTTAAAGATAAGCTTAGAAATATTCAAGGTGTCACAAGAATCAGCGACAATATTAGAGAATTTACGATATATATAAAGTTTGATCAAAGCGCTCTTGCTCGCTATGAAATCGACACTAGTACCGTTTACTCTACTGTTAGAGAATCATTTAGGCTATTTCCAATTGGAAGTATTACAAAAGGAAGCAATGACTATCTTGTTGAATTTCAAAATAACGAAGTCACAGTGGAGGACATCTCAAATATTATTTTAAGGACAACGACTAGCAAGAAAAAACTATTACTAAAAGATATTGCGACTGTTGAGAAGAGGCTTTCAAATAGAGATTATCGAGAGTTTACAAATTCGATAGAGTCAGTCTCTTTTACCATTTTTAAAGACCTCGATTCCGACACCATTACATTGAAAGAAAGTGTCGAAGAATTCATGGCCAATGAAAAAGAGCTACTTCCAAAAGGAGTCGAACTTGTTTTAACTGGAGATGGACCGGCATTTATCGAAAGACAGATAAATGCACTTAAATCAAATTCACTATTTGGGATTGTACTTGTTGTATTAACATTGATGTCTTTTCTTGGTTTTAAAACATCCCTCATGACAAGTTTTGGCCTTCCACTCTCTTATATGTTTACCTTCTTTATCCTTGAAAACGCAGGACTTAAAATTGATTTAATCTCAATCGTTGGGATGCTCTTAGTGCTTGGAATAATTGTCGATGACGCCATTATTATTTCAGAGCAATATACGCAAAATTTAGAAAGTGGAATGCTTCCAAAAGAGGCCGCGCTACAAGCTGTTCTTAAGACATGGATGCCAATAACTGGTGCTGTGCTCACGACAATAGTTGCATTCGTCCCACTTCTGATGTCTGGCGACGGCCTCTCAGATATTATGCTCGCTATTCCGGTTGTCGTGATTTCGGCCCTTGGAGTTAGTCTACTTGAGTCGTTCTTTATTTTGCCAAACCACCTTGCTCACTTTGTAAAAGTCGCTCCCGTTCATCACGAATCAAACTTTATGATAAAACTTAAGAATGGTTACTCTAAAGTACTTAGCGGTGTATTGAAGTATCGCTATATTGCACTATTTGGATTACTTGGTCTATTTGGATACTCAGTCTACTTTGCACAAAAAAACATTCCAATGAATTTTAATCTAAATATTAGTAGTGAAAAGATAAGAGTAATCACTGTTCTAAAACACACGAAAGGTCTTGATGACACCAAAGAACAACTCGCTCCCCTTTGGAAAGACTTATCACAAATAGATAAAGAAAAGTTTGACTATATTAATATGTCCATTGGCTATATCTGGGAATCAGGTCGTGAAAAGTCGGGTCCTCAGTATGCTTCATTAACAGTAAGATTCTCTCAACTTGATGACAATATAGAAGATCATAAGAAATATGTTGAAGAGTTTATCAAAGCAAAAATTGAAACGTATACAAAAGATAAGGATAAATCAATTTTCGAACGTATCGAAGTGGGACGAAAGTACGATGGTTTTGATAATGATCAAAGCAATATCGTCAATATCAACCTATCTTCGAGTGCACCATTTGACATCAATGAAGTTTCTCAAAAAATAAAAGACAAATTAAAGGGTTATGATCAGATCACCTCTATCGATCTAGATGATTCTGATTTCATCGATACTTGGACATTTATTCCAAACAAGGCCGAGATTCTCTCTCACGGTCTCTCGATTAGAAGTGTCGCCAACCAGGTTCGAACATTTGTCTCTAAATCAAAAGTCTATGAGAATAATTCAGGACCACAGATAGTTAAAGTTTACGCTTACTCAGAAGAAGGTGAAAATCAAACGATTGAGACCCTTAAGAACAAGGGGATTATTCTTTCTAATGGTTTGCAAATAAAGACCAAGGACCTCGGAACTTGGAAGGTGATCAAAAGACAAAAAACGATTGGCCACGAAAATCTAAAAAGAATCGTGCGTGTAAAAGTATCTCTTAAAAAAGATATTGCCGGAAAAGAGAAACTGATCGAAAGCTTTGAAAAAGATTTAAAATCAATTGAGGCCGATTATGCATATCTTGCTATTTCGACAAAAGATGCTGATGAACAGGCGCAAAAGAATAAGTCTTCAATGCTTAAAAATGTCATCCTTGCTGTTGGATTAATTATTTTCATTCTTGCCGTGATTCTAAGAAGTGTTGTAACTCCATTTATCATTTGTAGTGCAATACCATTTGGCCTCATCGGTGTAATTTGGGCATTTCACCTGCAAGGACTAAAGCTTGATATTATGGCCTTTATTGGAATTATCGCCATGGCCGGAGTTGTTGTTAACGACTCTCTCCTACTTGTTGATACAGTTAACACTTCCAGAGGAAAGAATAAGTTCATCGATATCGAAACACTCATCAATGACTGTAAAAGACGTTTAAGACCGATTCTCCTGACAAGCATTACAACCCTTGGTGGAGTCTTTCCAATGGCCTATGGAATTGGTGGCGACTCAGGATTTACAAAACCTCTAGCGATGAGTATGGGATGGGGACTGTTATTTGCGACTGGTCTAACGCTATTAATACTACCTGCTTACCTACTCGTATTTGATGATATTAAGAAACTCTTTTCTAAGAAGAATAAATCAAATAAAGAACAAGAAGTGACTGCGATGGATGATTGGATAGAAGATCTTTCAGTAACTCCAAAGAAGAGAGATAATTCGACAACGGAATTATTTCAATAAGGTTTGGTAAATATCTCTTACTGAGCCTCTAAGTTTTGCAATCGAAATGAGCATATCAGAAAAGAAGAGGGCCTTTCGTACGTCTTCTTGATGATGCTTATTAGCGTACTCTTCACGGCTAATTAAAATTTCTCGTTTGATATCAAGAGCACGATTTAACTTATCTTTCTTGTCTGTAGCACTTATTGATTTGATTTCAATAACTTCATTGAAGATATCTTGTGAATGATGAAAGAGGTCTCTAACTTCATCAAAATAGTGAATGA